>Ga0105099_10001913_pt1 | contig 12646 bp, 8 predicted proteins | sample PPLLak3cmMay2015_2_FD_79138 | JGI IMG/M metagenome (GOLD analysis project Ga0105099, IMG submission 79138) | Freshwater sediment microbial communities from Prairie Pothole Lake near Jamestown, North Dakota, USA - PPLs Lake P8 Core (1) Depth... | ecosystem: Environmental > Aquatic > Freshwater >...
ACGGCGGAGCATGGCAAAGCAACCGAGAGCGCCGCTGACGATTCCGAGAATCCCGGCCCCCAGCGCAACCGTACGAAGGGTGTAATCGAAAAGGAGATTATGCAGTACTTCCGCAATGTTCATGGCAATATTCTATACAGCGTGTTCCGGCTGACCCTTAAAGGCGACCCGTCCGCCATAGGCTAAACGGAGATTTTCGTCATTAAAGACCTCTTTGACCGGTCCTCCGGCGATTCGCCTGACATTCAGAAGTGTGACCCAGTCGAAATATTCCGGGACTGTCTGCAAGTCATGATGCACTACAATGACGGTTTTCCCGGACGAGCGGAGTTCCTGAAGGATGCCGATGATGGCCCGTTCGGTTTTGGCATCGACTCCCTGGAACGGTTCATCCATGAAATAGACGGAGGCATCCTGCACCAGCGCCCGGGCCAGAAAGACCCGCTGCTGCTGTCCGCCGGAAAGCTGCGAAATCTGCCGTTCGGAAAAGTCGGCCATACCGACTTTCTGGAGAGCGTCGAGGGCCGCTTCCCGCTCGGCCTTTCCCGGACGTTTCACCCAGCCGAGGCGGCCGTATCTTCCCATCATAACGACATCGAGAACATTGGTGGGGAAGTCCCAGTCGACCGACCCCCGCTGCGGGACATACCCGACCAGGTGACGTTGTTTGGAGTACGGTTGGCCGTAAATCAGGACCTGTCCCGCGGCGGATTTGACCAGTCCCAGGATAGCCTTGATCATGGTTGTCTTACCGGCGCCGTTGGGGCCAACTACCGCCATCAGGATTCCCGATGGAACCGCGACGTCAATATCCCAAAGAACCGGCTTGTCTTTATAGGCGACCGTAAGATCGGTGACTTCGACGGCAAGTTCGTTATTTGACATAAGCTGAGGTTTCTCCTGCAAGGGCAGATACAATCGTGTTTACGTTGTGCCTGACCATTCCGATATATGTTCCCTCCGGCGTTCCGGGATTCCCGAGAGCATCCGAGAATAGCTCTCCGCCGATGGCAACATCATGCCCCCGGTCCCTGACTGCGGCCTGCACCGCCTTGATGGTCCGGGGAGGAACCGACGATTCGACAAAGATAGCGGGGATTTTCCGCGCCGAGATGAATTCGGCCAGGTCGCGGACATCGGCGGTACCGGCTTCGGTAACGGTGCTTATCCCCTGTAAACCCCGAACCTCGATGTCGTACGCGCGTCCGAAATAATTAAAGGCATCATGCGCCGTGATGAGCACCTTTAAGGAGTCGGGAATTTTACCGATTTCTGTTTTGACGAAATTATCGAGGTCGTGAAGCTTTGTCGTGTATTCCTCGGCATTGCCTGCATACACCGAGGCTCCGGCGGTATCGAATTCCATCAACGACTTTTTAACCTGTTCGGCACAGCTTATCCAGAGGGAGACATCGAACCATACGTGCGGATCATGCGCTCCTTCGAATTCCGGAGGGGAAGTCAGCATTGCAGGATCGATGCCGTCGGAAACGGCCGAAGTCCGGACCGAGGATTTCATTTTATCGAACAGCTCCGACATGGCGCCTTCAAGATGGAGCCCGTTGTAGAAAATAATATCGGCGCTCTGCATTTTGGTTACGTCGCCGGCGCTGGCCTTGTACAGGTGGGGATCAACTCCGGGGCCCATCAAACCTTCCACTTCGACCCGGTCTCCCCCGATATTGGCGGCAAGGTCGGCGATCATGCCGGTGGTTGCTACGATTTTGATTTTGCCGGAACCGGTCTGCTTATTGTCACCGCAGGCAATAAGAATTACGAGTGCGATTAATATTACATTTAGAGCAGTTTTCATATGCTTTTCCTGTTTGATTCTTCCTTGTTTTCGACAGCGGCATATATGAATCGCGCGGCTTCAAGTCCGAGCGATATTTTCTTTCCCTTATATTTCAAAGTCACCGGCCCACCGTACGGTTCGAACGATATCAGCTCGAACTTGTTGCCGGGTACCAAATGCAATTTTTCGAGATAACGAAGAAGTTCCGGATCGCGTTCCCGGACACGTACGATTTCCACCCGGCTTTTCGGCTGGATATCTGAAAGGGGAAGGCAATTTCCGTATTCGATCAGCCCGTCCGCAGTCGGAATCGGCGCGCCGTGGGGATCGACCGAGGGATGTCCCAGATGCCTGTCGATCAAATCTATGACTTCCGGTGAAATTACATGCTCCCAGCGTTCGGCCTCACTGTGCACTTTATCCCATGTAAGACCGAGAACACGGTGCAGAAAGAGCTCGATCAGGCGGTGGTTGCGAAGAGTGGAAAGGGCCATCCGCCGTCCTTTTTCGGTCAGGGTAACACCGCGGTACGGGGCATGGCGAACCAGCCTTTTCCCGGCCAGTTTTTTCACCATTTCGGTCACCGAGGCCGGAGAAATCATCAAACGCTCGGCCAAAGATGAAGTCGAAACCGCCCGGTCGCTCCGCCCGATGAGATAAATCGCCTTAAGATAATCTTCAATCGCCATACTCATTATTATATATACCTAATTTAATATTTAGGACTACCTAAATATTATTGTATACGCAATCAATATCCCGGGCGATTGAGATTTAAATAATTATTTGATCGATATGTCAGCTGTTGATAAAGCCCTGGGCGTAGCTGACTTTGGGGTCCTGGCTGCGCAGGTCAATCCCATGTTCCAGCCATACCTTGAGATTGGTCAGGAAAAAGGTCCATCCCTCCAGGCAGCCCCGGTGCATGACCCAGCGCTGTTTGGGAGAAGTTTTCATATTATACTGGCGTAGAATACAGACGGAGCCTTTTCCCATCTTTTTGATTGAGATTTCGACCTCTTCCCCATAGCTGCCAAAGGGGAAGACGAACTTTTGGTTCTTGCGGACTTCCTTGACTTTGGCGGTCAGCTTGTCGCCTGCAAGCCATTCGAAATAAAGGCGGCCGTTTTTCTTCGGTTCGATCTCGGCCTTGACCGTAAACCACTTGACGATTTCTTTTTCATCGGTCCAGGCCTTATAGAGCCGGGCCGGAGCGGTATTTATGGCGATTTTAAGGGTGAATTGCGACCAGTCATACTTTTTTGGGGAAGTCATATAGGATTCCTTGTTTAAATCGGTTAATCTGTTTTCAATGTAAATTCGGATTTGTTTGCGACAATCACTAATATAAATTATATACTCGATAATAGTCCGAATCGTTAGAGGCAAACGGTGCCATTATGAAGTTAACGGAAAACATACATGCGCGGGATTTTTTTCTTGCTCCCAACCTGATGTCGGCGGCGCGGGTAATCCTGATTCTCCCCATTGTTTATTTTTTATCACTCCCCTGGGAACATAGCGGCAAGATTTGTTTGCTTTTAATGGGGGTCGCCGCCATCACCGATTTCCTGGATGGGTTCCTGGCCCGTAAATACAATAAAATCACCCGGCTCGGCCTGATTCTCGATCCCCTCGCCGATAAGCTTATGACCATCGCGGTTATAATCGGATTGATTATTTATCGAGCGTTCCCGTTCTGGCTGGCCCTGGCGATCATGGGACGAGATCTGGTTATCCTGGGGGCGGCGGCGCTGCTGGCCGGGGACAGCGATCGGATTCCTCCCTCCGATGTATACGGGAAGTACTATTTTGCCTCAATCGCCGCTCTGATTATCGCAGATATCACCTATTTCGATTTCGGGCTGAAATTGTTCACGATCATAACGATTGTCCTGCTTGGTATTACCATGATCAGTTACGGGTTTCGCCTGGTGGCATTGAAACAGGGGCGGGAATTAAACGATCATCCTTTGAATAACAAAACCCTCCATTATCTGGTGGGTATAATCTGGAACGCCGCGGTATTGGTTTCGGTCTACTTGGCTGTCAAGAGTCTGGTTTGAGTTTTCTGCCGGTTCGGCTACGATTTAAACTGGAGAGGTTCTTTTGAACTATATAAGATATTGATTGTTATTCCTTCATAATAGAAGATGAGCAATCGAAACAGGAGGTAATAAATGTCCGACAGGAACATACCCGAAACAGGAAAAATGGCTCCGGCTTTCACATTGAAGAACCAGGACGGTAAAAGTGTGAAATTATCCGACCTTACCGGCAAATGGAGCGTGCTGTATTTCTACCCCAAGGACGATACCCCCGGATGCACGACCGAGGCCTGCGAATTCACCGACGGTATCAAGGCGTTTGAAAAATTGAACGCCGCGGTCCTGGGGGTTTCTCCCGACGACACCGAAAGTCACCGAAAATTTATCAAGAAGCATAATCTGAAAATCGATCTGCTTTCCGACCCAAGCCATAAGGTCATGGAAAAGTACGGCGTCTGGGGAATAAAAATGCTGTATGGGAAAGAATCGCTTGGGGTTATTCGGAGTACCTTCCTGATCGATCCCAAAGGCAACATTGCCTACGCCTGGCCCAATGTCAAAGCGGCAGGACATGCCGAAAAAGTCCGCGAAAAACTGGCGGAGTTAAGCGCGGGATGACGGGACCGATGAAAATCGCGATTACCGGCGCCAGCGGTTTGATTGGTACCGCTCTTACCGAGTATTTCCGGAAATCAGGCCATACCGTAATACCTTTGGTACGGAACCCCGATAACGACAAAAGTGCCGGTATTTTTTGGGACCCCGAAAAGGGCGCAATCGATCGGACCCTCCTTGAACATTTCGATGCGGTTATTCATCTTTCCGGAGAAAACCTGGCGGAACGGTGGTCAGCCGAGAAGAAAAAGAAAATACGAGACAGCCGTATCGTTTCGACAAAATTCTTGACTGAAGTTCTGCTGTCACTTAATAATCCTCCCAAAGTCGCAGTTTTGATATCCGCAATAGGCTTGTACGGCGATCGCGGTGACGAAGAGGTAACCGAAGATTCGCCGATGGGAAAAGGCTTCCTGGCCGAATTGGTGCATGATTGGGAAGAAGCATCCTCCCCGCTCGAAAACAGCAACATTAGAACGATAAAACTCCGCGCCGGGGTGGTGCTTTCTTCAAAAGGGGGGGCGCTGGCGAAAATGCTCCCGGCCTTCAAAAGCGGGGTCGGCGGACGAATCGGTTCGGGAAAGCAGTACTTAAGCTGGATAACGCTAGAGGATTTTGTGCGACTGGTGGAATTCGCAATCCTGAACGACAGCTTATCCGGACCGGTCAATGCCGTGACACCGAACCCGGTCACCAATGCCGAATTTACGGAAGCGCTGGCAGGGGCGCTGCACCGCCCTAATTTCACGGTTGTACCGGAATTCGCGATAAAGATGTTGTACGGTGAGATGGGAAAAGAGACGATTCTATCGAGCATCAGGGCAGTTCCGTCAAAACTCGAGAAAACAGAGTTCAAATTCCTGCACCCGGAAATCGGTGAAGCTCTCAAAGCGGCTTTGAAATAAAAAAAAGCCCCCTTAATGGGGGCCTTTTCATCGAATATCGTATTCTATTCCCACTCAAGGGTTGTAATCATCTCTTCGACTTCCTTGACGATTTCATTCAGAAAGCTGACTTCGGTTATCAGGGTGAAATTGAGCATGTGCTTATCTTTTTTGACGGCAAACATCGCGAGACCGTAGGTCCGGGGGATTTCATCACCCATGCCGAGCCGTTTGGTAAAATTCATTCTCCCCTGCCATTTGATGATCTTCATATCGCCGGCGGTCAAATCGGTCTTGCCGTCACGCTGCAGATTATCGAAGAAAACTTTTTCTTCCAGAGCGTAAATGGCTTTCAGAATCGTCTTCTTGTCGCCGCTGGAATAGGTCGGGCTTTCCAGCGAATCGATGAACTCGCCGGCAGTCATGTCGTTTTCATGCACATATACTTCCAGATCCGGCACCTGGGCCATACCCGGATAAGGCATCAGTTCGGGGGGGATTTTATGGTTCAATTGCTTCATATCGAGCCGCAGGTTGTTATCGGGCTTCTGGATTTCGTAACTCCAGTTCTCGAGGACTTTGAACGAAAATTCATAGGTCCCGTCGGTGTAAACCCCTTTTTCCACCTCCCCGGCCTTTTTCGGCTTGGGTCTGGAATATATGGTCGGTACGGCAATCAGTACTGCCAAAAGGACCAGCAAAAAGCTTTTAAAGATTCTCATAATACTATCTCTCCCGTCGGGTATTTAAAATTCAAAATTTAAATCCTTACAGCGCACAGACTTTGTCTACTCTATTTATACAAATTTCCGGGCCAAATGCAACCAAATAATTAAAAAAAGCCCCCGTTATATTCGGGGGCTTTTCGCACAAAACGCTGCAAGAGAGAGGTCTACTTAAAGGCCGCCGCCTTCAAGATACTTTGAGCAGTCCCGGCAGCGGCTGTCTTCGCAGTCGAAACGGCGCTGCTTTCCTTAAGAGGATTGCAGGTATTCGACCAGGTTTCTCCGCTGCAGGGGGCGGGGCCTTCCTTGAATTTGAAATTCACGAGATAGACAATATCGAGAATATTGACGACGCAGTTACAGTCGACATCGCCGGAGCAAACCTCAAACGGCTGCGGAACCGGCCCGCCCTTGAATTTGTAATTCACGAGATAGACGATATCGAGGATATTAATAACGTCGTCTTCGTTGACGTCTCCCGGTTCGCACCCGAACAGTTCGCCGCAATCGACATTGGGATAGCGATCGATGGTTCCGGCCGAACCTGGAATATTGTACTGCGAGGGATAACCGGGATTAAATTCGAAATCATCCCAGCAGTTGCCTTGATCGATGCCGTTATCCCAGAATCCGCCGGCGACATCGTCTTCGGCGTTGAGATTATTCCGGAAAATATTCCGAGTTACGGTCAACGAGTAGGTACTGCTCGATGTCCCGCCGAAATCTTTCACGGCAAGCCCGGTGAAATTATCAAGGAAGAGATTGTCGTCGATATCGCCGGAAATGTCGCCATTTCCGTTAGTGTAAATATAGACGGCATGATCGCCGGTGTTCTGAATACGATTATCGGCCATCAGAAGCGTGACCGAGGAACCGGTATCTTTACCCTCGTCGACCACGATAAAGCCTCCGCTTGATTGCGATCCGGCGGTGGCATTATCGTGAATGTTGTTATTCTGGGCAGTTACCGTAATATCGACGTCTCCGGAATATCCGGGGAAGGAATTACCGATATAGAGACCGTACTGGCAGCCGTAGATCTCATTTCCGCTGACCGTTACCTGCTTATCGATTCCGGCATGCCCTTCTCCGGCGGTGAAGGCGTTTTCGACATATATCGCTGCGGCGCCGGATTGATCCGAGGCCGCCCAGGTGTCGTAATTCCGGAAAGTGTTGCCGGTAACCACGCCGGTGGCTTCCGAACCTATTTCCACGCCGTAGCCGAAATCGTCGTCTACTTTATCGAAAGTATTTCCGGTGATGACGGCATGCGAGAAGTCGTGGGCGACAATCGCGACCCGTCCCGGTTTCAGGAAAGTGTTATTAAGGAAACTGACTTCGCACCGGGACGATTCGGTAAATCCGGGAGCGCGGATGTACGAGGTCAGTTCGTAATAGCCGCCCGAAGCATCGCTGACATTCATGTTTTCGATAAGATTATTGGAAACAACTCCGGTAGTATTCCAGAAGAGAAGACCGAAGATATTGTTTCCTTTCACCAGATCAAAATCCATGGTCATATTATCGAAAGTAATATCGGTCGAACCGATTAGACGCATCGCGACTTTTCGATTCGAACCGTAACCGCCGATATCCCAGTTGAGTACCGAGGCCGGCTGGAAGACGGTTCCGATTTGCGACTCGCCGTTGAAGGTAAGAGCGGTGCGAGTATCGATGTTAATCGGATTGGCATAGTAACCATCCATGATATTGACGGTTCCGTTGTCGGAGACGACATTTATGCCGTTCTGGATTACATCGAAGGCGTTGTAATTGAAGTACATGCCTCCGCCCAGATCGGCGCCGTCGAGAGAACCGACCCAATTGTCATCGATCCAGACGACATTTACGGGCGCACAGGTGAAGGCGCAATACGAAAAATCGGCGTTGCACCACGGTTCAAAATCGACGGAACCGTCGATCGAGGCACTTACCGCGGGACAACTGACCGCTCCCCAGTAATTCTCTTCGGCGTTCAGCGGTCCTCCGGTGGCGGTGGGATCGACAGAAAGATTATAATCGCTGTTGTTCAGGAAATAATTATCATGTACCGATCCGCCCGGAATCGAGAAAGTACCGCTTCCGCCATAGACGAAGATTCCCTGGAAGTTATCGGTAATGGTATTTCCGTAGACATCGAGGTTATCGATATCCCAGACCTGCAGGGCCTGGCCTTCGCCCCATTCGCTTTCGGATACATAACTTACTTCATTGTCGTAATAATTAACCGTGACGGCACGGTTGATTTCGAAAGCCGCCCAGTGTTGACCCTGTTCACCGTTGGCTCCGCCGATATTGGTCCAGGTATTGCCAAAGATGTTGGCCAGATCGGTGCGATCGGTGGAAAGTCCCCTCATGGCGATGGAGCCGTTGCAGTCGTGGATATTATTTCCGGAGAAGGTGATGGTCCCCATGGCGGAACCGTCACCCCCGCTGCCGCTGCGGGAATCGAACAGAGCCCATCCCAGGACATTCATGAATTCATTGTTGGTGACGGTTACATTCCCCTCGAGCTGTCCGCGGGATAAACCGTTCCTGCTCGCCGCCAAACTGCCGTCAATCGTGCAGTTATCAATAGTCAGGTCGGTGACGACGCCGTTCATTAAAATAACAGTATTATGGGATGGCGCGCCTCCATTGCCGCTGATATCGAGATCCTGAACGGTGAGGCCGGTGACATTATCAAACACCAGACCGCCGGTCAGTTGCGGGATATCCATCTCATCACCGTCAATGGTAAGATTGTCCAGTCCGAGAACAGGCGTTTCGGTATAGGTACCTCCGCCGACATAGACTATTCCCCCTCCTGCGGTCAATCCGGCGATACCTTCGGTGATGGTCGCGAAGGCATCGTATCCCCAAACGTGGCCGTCGTTGGCACAGCCGTCGCAGTAGTCATCGATATCTACCCAGACTTCGACCACGTTACATGAGAAATTGCAGTAGCTGAAATCGGAATTGCACCAGGGATCAAAATCGACGTTGCCGCCGATCAGTGGTGCGATGGCGGCACAGCTCATGGCTCCCCAGAAATTCTCTTCGAAATCCTGAGTCGCGGCGGCGTTAGTCCAGACCGCAGCATTATTGCCTCCGAGCTTGTTATGGTCGGCCGTAACCGTTACCACCGAAGCGTCTTCGTACACCACCACGCCGTAATCCCAGGCGGTCAGGACCGAATTAGAAATATCGACCGTGACGTCCTCGCCGAGTGCCCAGGCAGCGATACCGTAGCTTTCGGTGTAATTGGCGCCGGTCAAAGTGACATTATCGATACTGACTGCAGTCGGTGCGATTTTGGTGTATGTTTGCCCGGCCAGTTCGATATCGAGCGGCGAAACAGGACGGTAATTCCGAGCTGTAACGGCGAATTTATCCGCGGCATAATCGCGAATACTGATTCCTTCTTCGAAATCCAGCCCGGAGGCGGTTACGGATAGACCGCTGACCGTCCCGTCGGTTTCCTGATAAATCACATTCGCCTGCGAATTCGTTACCGTATTGGTCCCGCTCATATCGACGGTGGTTCCATTTAAGAAAAGAAATCCTGATGCCACCCAGCCGGAACCGCTATAAGCGATTCCATCCACCGAGCAATTGGCCACGGTTCCTCCGGCCCCGAAGCCGATCTGGATACCGTTTTGCGCCGTAACCGTGGTCGGTCCGTTGCCGGTCACGGAACAGCCGCCGAGATTCGCAGTCAACCCGGTCCCGCTCAGGGCGATACCTGTCTTCTGCAGATCGGTGACGGTGACCCCGGCCAGATCAATGGTATATGGTCCGCCGGTATCGTTATAGGAATAAACGCTTACCCCGTGCTGAGAACCGGAAAACGGCGTATCGCGAACGCCGGTGACATCGACATTGGTGACGGAACCTCCGGCATTCCAGAAACCGATTCCGACAAAGCGATAATTGCTATTGCCTCGTCCAAGTCCATCGACGGTCAAAGCCGAAACATCGATATTGCCGGCGTCATGAGCATATATGATGGGATAATTGCTGTTGCTACCGGTCATAAAGGAATTAGTCAGTGCGGTCGGAGAATTAATGAATGTACTTCCCGCGCCGGCTCCGATCAGGTCAAGATCTTCACCAATGGTGATTTGTTCTTCATAAGTACCGGCAGCGATATTGACAGTACTGCCGGTTACCATGTCGACCCCTTCCTGAACACGGGTCACGGCGCCGACCTGCGGGCTGTCATCGTCAATCCAGAGATCGGCAAAATCCCCCTGGAAGCCTGCCGTGGCTGGATAGAGATCCGTTCCTTTCTCAAGCCAGGGGGAATAATCGACATTCGCACTTACGAAAGTCGGAACGACCGTCGGGTCGTAATCTCCCCACCAGTTGCCGGAGGTGTCGACATCCGTACCGGTAGTATTATTCACTCCCAGACCGGTATTACCCGAAAGGGAATTGCCGAATATTGTCCCCATGGTACCGGTGCAGGAAAGATAAACGGCATCAGCGGTATTACCGGTGATTTTATTTTCTTTTATCGTCGCAAAGCCGGAGCTTCCATCGATAATTATGCCGGTGGCACCGCCGGAAATTACGTTGCCGCTGATAATTCCTCCGACCGGCTTACTGGCGTGGCCGTAGTAGTACACACCATTGACGAAACCGGTAATAGTGTTATCGATCACGTCGGCGAAGCTATCACCGTCGGAATCTCCGAGGTAATCCCCTTCATCGGTAACAAAAACCCCGGCACCTTCGGCCGGATCGGTTGAAGTCGCGGCGGTCGTCAGGATTTCGTTCCCAAGAATGATCGGAGCCGCGGTGGCATTACTGTGAAAGAGCCAGATGCCGGTATTATTCCCCGAACAATTGAATTCGTTGTTCTGCAGGGTAAAGCGGTTTCCGGGGGCCATCCACCAGATCAGGGCACCGATACTTCCGGCCCCGCGAGAACCCTTTTCGAACAATGATTCATTGAATTCATCGGGATTGCCGATCCTGCGGATCAGGCTCATTTCAGGCGGGGTATCTCCGGCCTTGGGAGGTAAGGTCAGATTGATGATGTTTCTATCCGTGACGCCCGGCCCTCCGATGACATTTCCATCGAGAAGATTTACCAGGTTGAGGCCGGTACCGTCTGAGACATCGACATTAACGATATTATTCCGGACAACGATATCGTTCGGGACAGGATAAAGGTCTCCCGCCGAGAATATCCCGATTCCGCCGGCCGCCGTTACATTGATTTCATTATCCTCGATAACGGCGTCACCCTGCGCAACCACGGCGTAAAAAGCGTTGTTGATAGTATTCCCGGTAACGTTCATGCTGCCGCGATAGTTGACCGGGTCGGCCGTGTAGGTGACGATACCGAAAGTGGCATTGGATGCATCGATTATATTATCATGCACCTCGACATGCGAATATACGTTCTGAATGCGGTTCCCGGTCGCAGGACCGAAGGTATTGTTGGTAATCGAACAATCGGCGTACCAGGTGGTCATGGCGCCGTACTGGCTGATATTCTGAATCAGGCAGTTATTGATCGAGTTGCCGGTCGTCACCGGAGGAGCGGGATTCGCAATCTGTACGCCCCGGCGGACAATATTCTGTATGGTCAGATCTTCGAGATGAATATTGCCGTAGTTGCCGACATAATCCGCGGTTATACCGAGGCGGAAATTATTTACCCCCGCACCCAGTGAGATGTTGGCCTGACCGTCTATGGTCATTGTTTGAATGGTGACATCTCCGGATTCATAAGTAAAGGCGAAATTGTTGTTGCTCCCCTCGACATAGGCATTCAGCGGGCCGATGATTACGCCCGCCCGCGATTCGCCGATGATGGTCATCGGGCTGGGGATATGGACGCCGTCGGTGAAATAGGTTCCGTTAAGGATATTCACCGTACTTCCCGAAACGCGGTTAACACCCTCTTGAATGCGGTCGACCGTTCCCGCCTGCGGGCTGTCGTCATCCACCCAGAGGACCGATTTATCGGGCTGGAAGCCGATTGCACCGGGCATCAGGTCGGTTCCGGTATCGAGCCACGGCGTATAGTCCATGCCTGACTGAATCATGGTGACAATCACCGAGGGGTCATTGCTTCCCCACCAGTTGGCCGACAGATCAAGCGTTGCGGTCGATCCGGCGGTCATGGAAACACCGGTGGTATTCCCGGTTATCTTATTTTCATTGATAGCGACATTGCCGCGGGTGACATTGTACAGCTTTATTCCCTCGGCGGGATTGCCGGTGAATTCGTTATTGATAATAGCTGCACTGGTGAGAGTATTCGAAGTCAAAAGCAGCCCCGGCTGGTTGTCGGCATTGGCGGTGGAGACGTTCCCTTTGATTTCGAGATTGGTGAATGTCCCCTGATATACGCTGATACCGCCGTGCTCGTCCGACCCTCCGCTGACATTGGTGATATAGTTATCGAGAATTCTGATACTGTCGGCGGTTTCGCCGGACCAGTTCCAGACAACGATGCCCCCTTCGGCGGCTCCGGTGATGGAATTATTCCGGATCAATCCTTTTTCGGACGAAGTTCCGGCGGCGAATTGCTGGCCGTACCAGATACCGTTATAGATTATATTCGTCAGAATATTCCCATCC
>Ga0105099_10001914_pt1 | contig 12644 bp, 13 predicted proteins | sample PPLLak3cmMay2015_2_FD_79138 | JGI IMG/M metagenome (GOLD analysis project Ga0105099, IMG submission 79138) | Freshwater sediment microbial communities from Prairie Pothole Lake near Jamestown, North Dakota, USA - PPLs Lake P8 Core (1) Depth... | ecosystem: Environmental > Aquatic > Freshwater >...
ACATTTTTTTACTAAATATTGTCTTTCATTTTCATTAAATACTGGCTTACAACCTTTTATTTTTAATACATTTTTATCTCTCGCTATCGAAACAATTAAAAATGAATTTTTCGTGAGGTTTTTCGCTTGTTTAAAAAAATTAATATGCCCCTTATGTAATCCATCAAAAGTACCAAATATCATTATTCTTGTTTTCATCCTTATTATTATAGCAGTTTTTTTGTTATCCACAGAGAAAATTGACAGACAATTAATAAAGCATAAAATGATAGAGTTCATTCAAAAAGTTAAAGTAAGTGATTGGGGAAACTGGTTAAATTCCAGTACAGTGCCGCTACGGTAAGTCCAAACACCAATAGGTGTAAGGAACAAGTCCGATTGCCAATCATTTTGTTTTTCCCGAGCAGGATATACCTTCTTTATTTGAAGGTCACAAATTCTGCCAACGCGGAATTTTTTTATGTTTAAAAAAGAAAAAATCAAAATAATCATAGCAATCATAATTTCAATAACACTTTTTTGTGGATTTTTCATCATTTCCAACAAAATACCAAAAGAAATCTCTCCCCCGCCAAATATTACAAAAGATACAAAAAAAACTGCAAATGTAATATTAGAGATAAACAGTACTAAATATGAAAGTGATATAGGAGAAATTAAAAATGTCTATGAATTAATGGAGAAGTTAAAGAAAGAAAGGAAAATAAATTTTAAAGATACAACTTACTCCGGAATGGGAAAATTTATTGAAGAAATAAATGGAATAAAAAATAATGGAGAAAAATATTGGATTTATTATGTAAATAATAAGAAAGCAAATATCGGAGTTTCAAACTATAAAATTAAAAAAGAAGACATTGTATCTTGGAAATATGAAAAAGAAACAAATTAAAAACTAACAAATAAAATCATGAAAAATAAAATTATATTTACAATATCAATAATCGCGACCTTTTGTTTTTTTAACATGGCTTATGCTGATACAAATATTCATCTACAAATAGAGACAAATACTGGAACTATTTATAATCAAAATATCGATGTCGCACCTTGTGACAATGAAGGTATTATGGAAATAACAGCATACTGTGCACTTACTCAATCTGGAATTACAAGTGATTGGTCAGGATTTTGGATAAATTCAATTAATGAAGTATCAAACAATGCTGGCAATAATGGAATATATTGGATGTGGTTAGCAAACTTAAATATCAATAACCCTTATTCTGATTTTATTTGTCACCAAGATGCCCCATCTGGTTGTTCAGCGAAGCAATACATATTAAATACAAATGATAAAATATTGTTTTACTATAATATAAATCCACTAAATATCTCTGTTGATAATACCAATCCAACTGTTGGTAACAACATAACAATAAAAGTAACGGAACTAGGGCTAGATGGGTGGACATCGGTTTGGAATAAGGCTACAGGAGGAAAGATAGTTGTAAATTCTAATATTTATGACCTTGACTCAAATGGAGAATACTCTTTACCTATAACTGATATAAACCAAATCATAATAAAAGCACAAAAAGATAATTTTATTGATTCAAAAGAAATAGTAATTAATCCTAAACCAATTCCAGCGCCTGAACCTGCCCCAGCGCCAAGACGTAGCGGTGGTGGACCTATCTTTTTAATAAATCCTATATCCAATATACAAAAAGCAAAATTTGACATTAATAAAGGATTTGAATTTCTATACTCACAACAAGAAGAAAACGGGTCTTTTGGAGAAGATCTATATACCGACTGGACAGCATTATCACTTAGCACTACAACTAGTTTCAAAAATCAAAATATAAAATTACAAAAATATTTACAAACAATAAACACGAAAGATTATGGACTGACAGATTATGAAAGACATTCCATTGCACTAATGGCCCAAGGAATAAATCCATACAATGTAAATAATAAAAATTATATTGAAAAAATCATATCAAGTTTTGATGGAAAACAATTTGGAAATATCAAAGAAGACAATGATGACATTTTTGCTTTAATTGTTTTACAAAATGCAGGATATAAAAAAGATGAAGAAATAATAAAAAATACAATCAATTTTATTCTATCAAAACAAAAAGAAAATGGATCTTGGGATGAAAGCATAGACATGACAGGTGCTGGGATCGGAGCACTTTCATATTTTAATCAAGATGAAAAAGTCAAAAATTCATTAATAAAAGCTAGAGAATTTTTAAAACAAAACCAAAAAGATACTGGTGGTTGGGCTAATATTTCTTCTACTTCTTGGGCAATAGAAGGTATATTAGCATTATCTGAAAAGCCTGAAGATTGGATAAAAAATAACAATACACCGATTGACTATTTATCAATAAATCAAAATATTGATGGCGGAATAAAAAACCTACCTGCGCAGACAGGTGAATATTTGCAAAATCAAATTTGGGAAACTGCTTATTCCCTAACTGCACTATCTGGTAAAACCTGGAATCAAATAATGCAAAAATTCGAAAAACCTAAAGAAAAAATAGGCCAACAAGAAAATCAAAAAACTATTACAAAAATAATAGCTAAAAAAAATTTACAAGAAACAAAAAAAATAAATATTCAGAATAAAGAGAATAAAAAACAAACATCAGAAAATATTACAAAAGAGAATGTAGCCACAGTAATAAAATCAACTAATAATACAACTACTAAAGGAATAGAAACCAAAAAGAATAGTTGGTTTAAAAGATTTTTCACTAAAATATTCAGTTTTTAGCTATTTTATAACAAAAAAACCAAGTAATATTGCTGTAATATTGAGAATAATGTGCGAGAAAGAAACCAAGAGAAGATTGGGATATTTAACATATAACCAAGTAAAGAAAATACCAGAAAAGAAAGCAATCGGTAGGCCTATTACTAAATTAGGATAAATTATATGTATAAATGTAAACAAAATAGCATTTATAAAAATAACAAATAAATTATTTCCATAAAGCTCTTTTAATCTAGGCACGAGAAAAGATCTAAAGACAAATTCTTGAAAAAAAGAAATTGGTATAAAAAGAATAAGAGTTTTTGTGAGAAATGTTTTTGATATAACATAATCTATATTTAGAATAGAATGCAAAATAAATAAAGCCAATATGCCTATAATCGTAAAAGATAAGTAAAAAGGAAAAGATTTTTTAAAGTTATGATGGTGTAATCCCATATCTTCAAAACTCCAATGCTCACGCATTATAATTCCATATATTACAAGAGCACCCACAGCAAGTAAGACCATGCGCCAACTGTCATCTAAAATATTAAAATAAATTAAAAAAACTGGTAAAATAAAAATCAGAAAAATTTGTACCAATATTAATCTTTTTGATGGTAAATTCATTTGTTTTTTGGTGTTTGTAAAATTCAACAATCTTGCCCATTTTACATTCTATTTTATCAGCTTCACGAAGATTATCAAAAGTTTTTTTAGGAGCTATTTTATAATGTTTTATTCTATCTAATTCTTCGTCTATGCCAAAAAGATTTCCTTCTTCTATTTCCCAACCGTCTTCAAATAAACTTAAATCAAGTGGTCTAGAATATTTTCTCAAAGTTTTCTTACCATCATCTAAAAAATATTCATGAAAGTACGACATCACTAGTTCTCTTGTATTTTTATAAACTGGCTCTCGATATCTTAATACTCCATGATTTGTTTTAGACAAAGCACCCCAAAAACCATTTTGTTTAAATGGAGCAATAACGTGATCAAAGTCATTTTTTGTCGTCTGTAAGTGTAAAATTAATGGCTTAAAGCCATGTAAGAAAAGTATATATGCTCCCAAAATAGCCCCTTCAATACAATGTGCACTTTTTGTTCTCAAAACCATAATCGGTGATTTTAAAGTTTGAATTCCATCTTCTTCAAAATTAAATTTCAAACTGTTCAAAAAATCCTGCACCTTTGCCGGTGTATTTAATTTTTTCATTAAAGCTATTTCTTTTTTTGTAAATTTTAACATTTATTACTCAAACTCAGTCGTTGCTGGAGGTTTTGGAGTAAAATCAAAAAACACACGAACAACCTGAGAATAACGAGAAAGTGTACTAATAATTTCTTCACAAACTTCTTTTGGTAAATAAAAACCTTTTACTGTCATAAAATCCGTAGTTTCTACTGTCCTAATAACAAGAGAATATCCATAGACTCGTCCATCACCTTTTACTCCGACAGTTTTAGTTCCTAATAAAGCTACAATTGTTTGAGAAATTTTATCGTATAAATTATACTTTTTTAATATTTCTGTAACTTCACTATCTGCTTCACGTACTATTTCTAATAATTCTTCACTTACAGGAACTCCCACAATTCGTAAATAAAGCCCAGGACCAGGAAAAGGCTGTCTCTTTGATACAAGTTCTTCCAATCCAAATTCTTGAGCTAATTCTCTAATTTCAAACTTAAAATAATCAGACAACGGCATTATTTCTTTCAAATCTAAATTTAGGTCAACGTTATGATGTGTTTTTATCAATACCGACTCTCCTCCACTCCCAGATTCTATTAAGTCAGTAGCTAGAGTTCCCTGTATCATATAGGTTGCTCCATAAGACTTTGCAACTTCACTGAAAACTTCCCCATAAACAGATCTAAAAGCTCTACGTTTTTCTTCTGCATCTACTGTAGCTCCAATCTCATTTATGAATTTATCTTTATATTTCTCTATTATCTCCAAATTTATATTTGCCTTTTTTGCAATTTCTTTTATTCTTTCTATTTCACCTTTGCGCATTCCACCAGTATCTATCATAAAAGCTTTTAATTGAGTTCCTAAAGAAGGCGCAAGTATCGCAGCAAGCGTAGTAGAATCAACACCACCTGAAACTCCAATAATAGCTATTTCATTACCTAATATTTTTTTTGTATTTTCTCTTATTTCTGCTATTACATTTTCTCTAAAATAATCTTTCTTACAACCACAAATTTTTTCTGTAAAATTATTTAAAATAATATTTTCATCTTCTGTCATATCAACTTCAGGATGAAATTGTACCGCCCAAAGTTTCTTTTTTTCAGATTCTATCGCCTCCACCACTTTACCATTTTGAGAAGTTGCTGTAACGATAAAACCATCTGGTGCATTTTTTACAGAATCACCGTGAGAAGACCAAGCTTTTATGCTCTCTTCTAAATTTTCAAAAAGTTTACTTTTTTTATCTTTAACAAAATCTATTTGCACTGGTCCATATGATTTCCTGTCTTTTTCGGCTTCTACTGTATTTTTATCATGTATGTATGAAAGCCATTGCATACCAAAACAAATACCAAAAATCGGTATATTTAAATCCATTATTTCTTTAGGAACTTTTGGAGCATCAATATCATAAACACTAAAACTACCACCTGAGAGAATTATACCTTTTGGTTTGTTAATTTTTATCCATTCTAAAGATTCTTCTGCCCTAAGAATAGTAGAATAAAAACCTAAATATCGTAAACTACGTCTAATTATTTGAGTATATTGAGAACCTAAATCAATAATTAATATTTGAGTTTTTCTTTCCATTTAAAGATTATACCAAATATTTCTTTTAAATTCAGCACTATATTTAGTATCTTTTTTATTGACTATAATACTAATACTATATTATACTCAATATGAAGAAATTTTATTAAATTAATATAAAAAATATTTTATGGATGAAAATGAAGATCAAAAAGAAAGTGAAGATTATATATGCCCAGGGTGTGGTGCGCGCCAATATGGTGATATGTGTCCAACTTGTGGTATAGAGATTCTTAAAGATGACGAAAAAGAAAAAACTAAAGATGATGATGATGAATACGACAGAAAAGAAAGAAGATAAAAAATACTCTATTATCCCTTTGAAAAACATCTAATTTTAGATGTTTTTCTTTTTTCTAAATAAAAAATAAAGAAAAACAAATAAAAGAAAAGAATAATTTATAATCATAAACCATTGATTACTCCACATAATACCATAAGGAAAGTGATAATTAGAAAATGGAAATAGAAATGGTGTAGGAAAAAACTCTAAACTGTGAGAAGGTATGTCAAGAATAATATGTAAAAGCCAACCAAGCATCACAAATTGTGGACGTTTAAAAATTATCCAAACTATACCAAAAACTAATAAAAATATAATAATACTATGACTATACTGATACAAGTATGAAGCTAAGTTAAACGTTGGATCCCCTTCTGAAAGATGTGGTCCATGATGAGAAATATCATATAAACTTTTTCCAGAAAAAATTAATGAATAAATTGACAATAGAGTTGGTACTGTAAAAGCAAAAAAATCTGGGAAAATACCCCAAAATGAAGCCCATAATATAGAGATATTCTTTTTTTCTTTTTTTCCCAACGAATCATTAAGTTTTTTAGCACCCACTGTCGCCCAAAGAGTATGCGCAAATATATCCATATTATTATGGTAGCTTACAAGTAGTTAGCTCAGAAAGTACTTCCATACTTAAGTCTCCAGGTAGGTGTGCATTTGGTGCAAATGTCCACATATCCCCTTTCTGAACAGGATTAGTTGTTGAATATACAAGAGTATTTTTTTTATTGTCTATAATCCACACACCATAATCATCACTATAATTTTCTTTACAGATCTGCGCTTCATCTACATCATTCGTACATTTATATGGATCTCGAGGACTTTTTAAACTAATTGAATTAGATAAAACCCAAGTTGGATAACCCATAATTTTTTTATCTTTACAAACCTGTAATTGTCCTTCGACGTCAGAGTCAGAACATTCAACATAAGGTAATAATTTTGCAGATGATCCAAATGCTTCTTTTTGAGCATTACAATGTGGACACCAATAAGCTCCATAAAATGTTGCACCTTTGTTTCCAAGGCAGGTTGCAAACTCATCATAATTTACAGAAGCTGTTGGTTTTGATCTTTCAACTAAAAAAGTAATAATAGCTCCAAAAGCTAAAAGAGTAATAATGCTAATAAATATTGTTTTTTGTTTAATTTTCATAATTTAGATTATAACATAATAACAATTACAATTAATAATTAATTAACTAAAAAATTTTAGGTAAAAAAATAATGAGCCCTATAATTCCTGCAATAATTACAGAAAATGACACAGCAGCAGCAGCAACGTCTTTTGTATCACGAGCATATGGATGAAAATTAGGACTTGTTAAATCAATATCTATTTCAATAGCAGTATTGAAGGTTTCTGAAATTACAACTAAACCAATGGCAAAAATAATAATAGCCCATTCAACTGATGATAAATTCAAAAGAAATCCTAAATAAATAGCTAAAATTCCAAAAAATAAATGAAGCCAAAAATTATGGGTTGTTTTAATTAAAATACCTAACCCTCGCCATGCATGAGTTGAACTCTTTATTCTTGCAACTATTGAAAATCTTTTCTTCTCTTTTATAGGTTCCATATATTTTTATTATAAAACTACTCAAACTTTATATCAAACGGATACATACCCATTCCACAAGTACCTTGGAAAATACCTATTTTTTGTACACCTAAATCTATATCTGTAGTACCAGACATAGGTAAATTTTGATTGATTTTCATACTTGGAATCCTAATAGTAGAAGAACAATCAAAAGTACCATTAGTATCAACACGCAATATTGTAGGTATACCAGCCTTAGCTACACTGTGTACAGGAACATAACCACCCTTTGCTCTAATTTCAATAATTTGTTTTCCATCAACAATAGAAACATTATTAAAATTCTCTTCAACAACTTTATCTCTTATGTCATTACTAGTTGATGAATTATTATTTGCATAATAAACAGCAAAATAAATTAGCAATGCAGTAAAAATAACAGAAATAAAAATTATTATACTTGATTTATTTATCTTATTCATAAATTTATTTAAAAATTAAATATTGGTGGTAAAATATTAATAATAACTAACGAATTGATCATATTAAATAAAGCAAATAAGATTATAATCAAACCAGCAACTTTAAAAAAAATACCGGCTTTTGGATTCTTACTAAAGGAAAAAGAACCAAAGGAAATCAACGCGAGTACTGGAAGTGTGCCTAATGCAAATGATAACATAACCAAAGCTCCTTTCATAAAACTACCAGTAGTAAGTGTATATATCTGCATTGATTGAGTAAAACCACAAGGCAAGAAAAAAGTAGCAATACCTACAAGAAGTGGAGTTAGAGAATGATTTAATTTAGAAAAACCGATAGAATGTTTTGATAAAAATTTCGGCATCCCAATTTGCAATCTTTTTGCCCAAGGAAATACATCAAGTAAGTTTATTCCTAAAAAGAGCATAACAATAGCTATTGTAAAACCTAATATAAATGTTCCAAATGTATTTAATTGAAAGATTGAACCTAGTGCACCAATTGCCCCACCTAAAACAAAAAAGAAAATAATCCTACTAATATGAAACATTAATTGTGGTTTAATATTTTTTCCTTCTTTTGCAAAATTTGCAGATACTGAAAGTAAAAGTCCCCCAACGACAGCCATACAAGAAGACAGAGAAGCAACAATACCTATCACAAAAACTGTTCCAAGAGAAATATTTCCACTTGTATTTACTAAATCAATCAATCCAATTTTTTGTAAAATTATATAAAACAAAACAAACAAAACTGTAATAGGAATTGCAATTTTGAATTCTCTCCAATTTGCTTTAGGTAAATTTTGAGTATCGATTTTTTGTACTGAAAGTGTATAGCCATGTGGTTTTAAAACAACAGAAAGTTCTTCTGCAACTTCTTCTAGAATTTTATCTCCAAAATCTCCAGTTATTTCAACCAAATTTGATTTTAAACTTACTTTAACATCACTTATGTAAGGAAATTCTTTTAACTCGCTTTCTGTTAATAAAACACATGACTTGCAATGCATTCCTCTGATATGAAATTGATATTTTTTTTGTTCCATAAATAATTATTTTTATAATAACATACTAAAAGTAATTTTATAATTTTTTCGCTTTAATTCGCAAAGAATTTGATACGACCGATACAGAGGACATAGCCATAGCAAATCCAGCAAACACTGGTGAAAGCAACCAACCAAATAATGGATAAAATAATCCAGCTGCAAGAGGTATCCCAATTACATTATAAACAAACGCCCAGAAGAGATTTTGTTTTATTCCTCTCATAGTTATTTTTGAAAGTTTTATAGCTTTTACAAGTTTTGAAATATCTCCATTTAAGAGTGTTATACCAGCACTTTCTATGGCTACGTCTGTACCTGTAGCCATCGCTATCCCCACGTCAGCTTGAGTAAGGGCTGGTGCATCATTTACACCATCACCTGCCATTCCTACAATAAAACCTTCTTTTTGAAGTACTTTTATTTTATTTAATTTATCTTCTGGCATTGCAAGAGCTACCACTTCGTCAATTCCAATAAATTTCGCAATATAATTTGCTGTATTTTCATTGTCTCCAGTAAGCATCACAACCTTTACCCCAAGACTATGAAGATTTTTTACTGCCAAAATAGCCTCTGGTTTTACAGTATCAGCCACCATAAAGACACCGATTATTTGACTTTTATCTGCAAGAATAATCGGCGTTTTACCTTCTAGTGTTTCCTTTTCTAATATTTCTTTATCAAATTTTAAATTAAGATCTTCGATTAGTTTTATATTTCCAGCAAAGTATTCTACACCATCTATTATCCCTTTTAATCCTTTACCTTTTATTATTTCAAAATTTGAAATATCATCAATCTTTATATTTTTTTCTTTAGCATAATTTATTATTGCATGAGCTATAGGATGCTCTGATTTATTTTCAAGTGTTGCAAAAATTGAAACGATGTCCTCGTCTCTTTTATTAGAAAAATTTTTAATTGACACAAGCTCAGGTTTGCCGAAAGTTAATGTCCCAGTCTTGTCGACAACAACTGCATTTACTTTGTGTAGCTTTTGCAAGGTCGCCGCATCTTTAATAAGTATTCCCTCTTTTGCACCCTTACCCACACCTACAATAATAGCAGTTGGAGTGGCAAGTCCAAGAGCACATGGACAAGCAATTACAAGAATTCCAACAAAAGAAACAAGTCCATAAGAAAGTGCTTGAGAAAAACCCAGATATTGTGTACCTACTAAAATCCATAACCCCAATGTAATAAATGACAAAGTCAAAACAGTCGGAACAAAGACACTTGAAATTTTATCGGCTAAAGCTTGGATCGGAGCTTTACTTCCTTGTGCCTCTTCTACCATTTTTACTATACGTGCAAGAAAAGTTTCCCCTCCGACTTTCGTCGCTTTAAAAGTAAGAGAACCAGTAGTATTTATCGTTCCTGAAACCACACTGTCTCCTTCTTTTTTTTCTACGGGCATCGGTTCACCTGTTACCATTGATTCATCAACATAAGAAAAACCTTTCACAATAACTCCATCAACAGGTATTTTTGCTCCGGGTTTAATTATTATCAAATCTCCATGTATTACTTCATCAATACATATCTCAATTTCTTTTTCATTTCGTACAACTAAAGCAGTTTTTGCTTGCAAATTTAACAATTTTTCTATCGCATCTCCAGTTTTTAATTTGGAACGCATTTCAAGATATTTCCCAAGTGTTATAAAAGCAATCACAACAATAGCTACATCATAGTAACTCTGATTAACATTTATAAAAACTTTTAAACTTTCTTCAAATGCACTGACTATGAAACTATAAATCATTGCGACAGATGTACCTAGTCCAATTAATGTATCCATATTTGCTTTACCATAACAAAAAAAACGATACAAACCCAATAAGTATGGTTTACCAGCAATAAAGAGAGTGCTAACAGCAAGTATCGGCAATAAGTGATGAAAAAATCCATTCAAGATATCTGACATTTTTGGTATTAATTCAAATTGAGCAAAAATATCATAACCCATAATAAAAATACTTATAAAAACAATTGGTAGTAAGTAAAAAAGTTTATCACGCATCTTCTTTAATTCTATGAGTTTCTCATTTTTTGTTTGATTAAAACCTAGATGTTCCCTGTGTTCATTTGGTGACATATTCATAATTTCGGCACTTTCCGTGACTAAAGAATAACCAAGTGGTTTTATTTTTTTTGATAAATCTTCTACCGACACCTTTGATTCATCAAAAGAAATTTTCGCAGATTCATTCCCATAATTTACAGACACAAAATATACTCCTTCAACTTTTTTAAAAGTTTTTTCAATAGTTATTGCACAAGAAGCACAATCCATTCCTTTTATTTTATAAGTTTTATTTGTTTCCATAAATTTTTAACTAAAATATGTTTTTTGATTTTAACTATTTCCTTTTAAGCTGATAAACTTTTAACATTTCCTTAGTGGCTTTTTCTGTTTGACCTTTTTGAATTTGATGAACTAGACAAGTTCCTAAATGCCCTTCCATAAGCTTGTCTTCTATATTTGAAAGCGCTTGTTTTACAGCAGATGTTTGAGTAATAACATCTATACAATAAACATCTTTTTCAATCATATTTTGCAAGCCTCTCACTTGCCCTTCAATAATTTTCAATCTTCTTATAAGTTGTTGTTTATTATTTCCCATAAAAAAAGTATATACCCCCTAGGGGGTATTGTCAAATACTATATCTGATAGAATAAAATAATTTAACTAAAAGTTATACCCTTCTCCTGTGAGCTTTTGTCTTTTTTCAAGTTCTTCAAGATGTTGTATTTTTTCTTTTTCAAAAGAATCTGATTCTAAGCCAAAATTTTCAATCATTTTTGCAGCATGTTTTGCTCCTAGATAATGAGGCATTATAACAAAAGATGCACCTTTTTTATAAAATTCTTTTGAATCTCTAATACTATTAGAAATAACGATAATAACTCCATTTGGATTGTGATTACGATAAAAAGAAACTAACTTCATATTGATTTTAAAATCAGGAATAGTAGAAACCACGGCTTTGGCTTTTGTAAAATTAATTTCTTCCAAGAAATTAATATCTTCAGCATCTCCAAAATAATATGGAATATTATTTTTTTCTAATTTACTTATTGAGACTGGATTAAAATCAACAACAAAATAATTGTGGTTCATTTTTTGTGCAATATTCACAAAATCATAACCAACACGATCATAACCAATTATAATTAAGTCACAATCTTTTTCTATTTTTTCTTCATTTTTTAATGTTTTACCATTAAACTCCATAAGATTTAAAAACTTTTCTAACTTAGGATAAATCTTATCAGCATACAACATAAGATATGTAGAACAGGTAATTGTTATGATTCCGACTAAAGTAATCAAGGAAACAATCTCTTTATCTAAATGACCAAAACTTACACCTAGTGCTATAAGTATCAAAGAAAACTCACTAATCTGACCAACCGTAATACCTGACAAGAAACTAATGCGACTTTTATAACCAAGTAAGTCAATAATAAATGTTACAATCAATGGTTTCAATACCAAAACAAAAATTGAAAGAATAATAGCTGGAACTATAATACTACTGATACTTGAAAAGATCATTTGAGATCCTAGCATCACAAAAAACAAAAGTATAAAAAAATCTCTGAGAGGTTTCATCCTAGAACTTATTTCTTGAGAAAATTTAAACGAAGAAAGTGCTACTCCAGCAGTGAGCGCTCCTATTTCAATAGAAAAACCTAAAATATAAAAAATTACAGCAAGTCCAAGCCCCCATGATATTGA
>Ga0105099_10001917_pt1 | contig 12637 bp, 12 predicted proteins | sample PPLLak3cmMay2015_2_FD_79138 | JGI IMG/M metagenome (GOLD analysis project Ga0105099, IMG submission 79138) | Freshwater sediment microbial communities from Prairie Pothole Lake near Jamestown, North Dakota, USA - PPLs Lake P8 Core (1) Depth... | ecosystem: Environmental > Aquatic > Freshwater >...
ACGCCGTTCAAGTTGCATTAAAAGAAATTGAAAATGATTTTAAAGATGGAATTGTTTACGTTCTTCCAGGAGATATGGGATTACTTGATGATACTTCTATGAATCAATTTAGAAAAGATTTTATATCTGCTGGAAACGACATGATGGTTCTTACTGGAAAATTTGAGGGTGATTCGGAACAAAATGCTTACGGAAGAATTATAAGAACCAAAGATAGTAGTGGCAATTCAAATGGAAATGTAATCCAAATTATGGAGTATAAGGATATTCAAGCTTTACCAGAGAGCAAACCATATAAAGTATCTTACCGAAACAAAACCTACTCTTATACAAAACAAGAATTGATCGATACAAAAGAGTTCAATTCAGGTGTTTATGCTTTTGATTATAAAAAACTTACTGAGTTGATTAATAACATTTCCAGCAACAATGCACAGAATGAAATTTACATTACAGATTTAATTTCATTGTTCAATCAAAAGGGATATTCTGTCGGTGCTGTCAGCCCGAATAATCAGTACGTTGTTATGGGTTTTAATGACAAATCCGTTCTTAAAGAAATGCACGAAATTGCACGCAGAAACATTTATGAAAAATTAAAGAATATAATCCAGATTGATGATCCTGACGATTTTTTTATACACGATTCTGTTGTTAACGATTTGATCGAAATGGATAAAAAAGGAATTCCTCTTGATATACAAATTGGTAAAGGTGCTTACATTGGTGATGGAGTAAAGCTCAATTACAATGTTGAAATAGGCAGGGCGGCTTACATAAAAGGCAATGTTGTGTTTGGAAAAAATATTAAAGTCTGGAGGATAGTACACCTTTCAACTTTTCCAAATCAGACCTTAACAATAGAAGATAATGTAAAAATACTTTGGGGAGACATTATAAAAGGAAATATTATCATCGGTGAAAACTCAATAATTGAATCAAGTGTTAATATGACAGGCAGTGATGAATTTCCTTTACGCATTGGAAAGAATGTTCTTATCAAAGGATCTAGTTATCTTTTCGGTTCAATTGTTGAAGATGGTGTTGCGATTGAACACAGCGTGTTGATAAAGAAAAAAATAAAGGCTGAAAAAGATGAGACTGGAAAAATTAAACCGGTAAGATTTTATATCCCAGAAACTGAAGGTAAAGAATTATTAAGTGAAATTTGAAATTATTTAAAACCAAAAAAGCTCTTCAAACGAAGAGCTTTTTATAATTCACAAAATCATCAAAATTATTTTGTAGCTGTAACCTTATTTAAATGCTTTGTTAACTTTGATTTTTTTCTGGCTGCATTATTTTTGTGTAATCTGCCCTTTGAGGTTCCTTTATCCAAAATAGCTATAGCTTCTTTATATAATATTTCAAGTTCTTCTTTTTTATCAGTAGCAAATGTTTTCTTAACAACAGTTTTAATTTTGGAATCTGTCATTTTGTTTACTGCTTTTTTTCTCTCAGAGGAACGTATTCTCTTCTTTGCCGATTTATGATGAGCCATTTACAAAAAACCTTCTAATTAGTTAAAAAATGTGAGCCAAATATAGGCATTGCCTCGTTTGATGTCAAACTAAGCTTTAGTAACTTTGCTCTCAATTTATTTAGAATATGAGTAAAAAACGCACTTTTTATGCTTAAGGTTAATGAGATATATTATTCAGTTCAGGGTGAAAGCACTGCTGCTGGTCTTCCTTGTGTATTCATTCGTTTAACTTACTGTAACCTGAGATGTACTTATTGCGATACAGAATATGCTTTTTACGACGGTAAAGATATGGCAATTCCTGCAATAATCAATGAAATTAAAAAGTACGATTGTAAACTAGTTGAGATTACCGGTGGCGAACCATTAGTTCAGATGGAAGAATGTTTAGATCTAATGAAACAGCTTGCTGATGAAGGATTTACAGTTTTAATTGAAACAGGTGGAAGCTTACCGATTCAAAATATTGATCAGCGAGTAAAGATAATTATTGATTTTAAATGTCCATCAAGCGGAATGGAAAAGAAAAATCTTTACGAAAATATAGATTACTTAAAACCAACGGATGAGTTAAAGTTCGTTATCGGAAACAGAGAAGATTATGACTGGACAAAAGAAATCATCTCAAAATACTCTTTGGATAAAAAGTGTGAGATACTTTTTTCAGTAGTCTTTGCAAAACTTGAACCTGTTCAATTAGTTATTTGGATTTTAGAAGATAAATTAAAAGTTAGATTTCAACTTCAGATGCATAAGTTTATCTGGCATCCTGAAACAAAAGGTATATAATGAAAATAGCAAAAGAATTTCGCTGGGAAATGGGACACAGACTTCCGGAACATTTTGGTTTGTGTAAAAATATTCATGGGCACTCTTATAAAATGATAGTTGAGTTTGAGGGTGAGCTTGATAAAAATCAAATGGTAATTGATTATTATGATGTTGAGAAGATTATCAATCCGGTAATAGAAAAACTTGATCATGCTTTTATGGTTAACATAGAGGACAAAATTGTTATTGAATTTCTAGAAAAAATGAATTCAAAGAAAGTTGTTGTGGGTTTTAATTCAACCGCAGAAAATATTTGTAACTATCTTTTATCCGAAATAAAAAAGTGTTCACTACCGTCAAACATCTCATCCTTAAAAATTAGAGTCTATGAAACTCAATTTGATTACGCAGAAGAAACAGCGAGACTAAATTGAGAGGCAAGAAGTTTTTTTCAAAGGATAAGTTTAAAGGTAGATCCGAAAATCAATTTAAAGGCAAACCATTTACAGCAGATAAACGTAAAGTATCAAACCAGAATTATTCGCGTTTTAAACTATTTATTGAATATGAAGGAACTCGCTATTCGGGCTGGCAGAAGCAAGAAAATGCAAAAACGATTCAAGGGTCAATTTTAAAAGCAGCTCAGGAAGTTTTTGGTGATGCATTCATAGATATTCAAGGCTCAGGCAGAACGGATAGCGGAGTACACGCTCTTTGCCAGGTTGCACATTTTGATGTGAAAACTGTTTTAGCACCTGAAATTATTAGAATGAAATTAAATGACATTCTTCCGCACGATATTACAATTCTGGAAGTTGAAAAGACAAGCAAAGAATTTCATGCAAGACACGAGGCAACATCACGTAGTTATGTTTATCAGATATCAAGAAGACGAACGGCGTTTGGTAAAAACTTTGTCTGGTGGATAAAGGATGATCTTGATTTTAAGAAAATGGAATCAGCATCAAAATTATTTTTAGGGATGAATAATTATTCTTCATTTTCAGATGATGATCCCACAGAAAAATCCACAAAAGTTTTGATTGATGATATTCAAATCAAAGAAGAGGGAAATCTAATTCTCATTAGAATCATCGGTTCTCACTTTATCTGGAAAATGGTAAGAAGAATAGTTGGAATTTTAGCTGAAGTTGGACGGGGAAGAAAATCAGACAGGGATATTTTATTTTACTTAAACAATAAAACTAATGAACCAGCAAAGTTCACTGCTCCTCCATCGGGATTGTTTCTTGAATCGGTTTCATATAAAGGGAGTAATATAAAAGATGATTTCATTTCTCCTTTTCAGACATTCTTCCTTAAAAAATAGTATATTAATTCTGCTCATTTAAGTCTAATCTTTACAAAATTGAAAAATAGTGATGCGAAAGTTTTTTACTAATAGACTTTTTAAGTCCTCTGACAAATTAGGATTTGGAACCGCACCAGTTTTTTTTACGGCTATCTCAACTATCCTCGGCGCAATTCTATTTTTAAGATTTGGTTTTGCCGTCGGCTCATTAGGTTTTATCGGTGTTTTATTTATTGTTTTGTTAGGTCATTTTGTTACAATTCCCACTGCACTTGCAATATCTGAAATAGCAACCAATCAAAAAGTAGAAGGCGGCGGAGAATATTTTATTATCTCTCGATCATTTGGTTTAAATATTGGAGCAACCATTGGTATAGCTTTATTGTTTTCGCAAGCAATAAGTGTGGCATTCTATGTTATTGCATTCACTGAAGCATTTTATCCTTTATTTGAATGGGTTAAGGTAAACTACAATTTAGATTTACCAAGGCAGGTTATTAGTATTCCCGCAATAATTTTACTGTCACTTGTTATTATATACAAGGGAGCGAACCTTGGGGTTAAAGCTCTCTATATTGTAGTTGCCGTTTTATTTATTTCACTCATTTGTTTTTTTCTTGGCAAACCTATCGGGGGAGAACCATATAGCATATTCAAAAACTCTTTCGGTGCACCGCAAAACTTCTTTATTATTTTTGCAATTGTGTTTCCTGCATTTACAGGTATGACTGCCGGTGTTGGGTTATCCGGTGATTTAAAAGATCCCAGCAAATCAATTCCATTAGGTACAATTACCGCAACAATCTCCGGGTTAATAATTTATGTATTCATAATCTGGAAACTTGCATCATCTGCAAGCACAGAAGACCTTCTCTCCAATCAACTTGTTATGTCTGAAATTGCTTTATTTGGATTCATAATTATTCCTTTGGGATTAGCTGCCTCAACAATTTCGTCTGCTATCGGAAGTTTTCTTGTTGCCCCAAGAACTTTACAAGCGTTAAGTATAGATAAATCTTTTCCAATTCCATCTGTTAACGAGTTTTTAGCAAAAGGTGTTGGTAAACAGAATGAGCCGCGTAATGCATCAATTGTTGTTGGATTTATTGCTACTCTTTTTGTGATACTTGGAGATGTTGATATTGTGGCTTCAATTATTACAATGTTTTTTATGGTTACATACGGGTCATTATGTTTAATATCTTTTCTATATCATTTTGGTGCGGATCCCTCATATCGGCCCAAATTTAAATCAAGATGGTATATCTCCTTGTTTGGATTTCTTATGTGTCTTATACTTATGTTTCAGATAAGCACTCCCTATGCAATTATATCAATAATAATTATTACACTGATCTATGTTTATTTAAGTCACTATCATAAAGAACGTGAAGGACTTGAAGCAATTTTTCAATCTTCGTTTTACCAGTTAAGCCGTAAAGTATATGTATATCTTCAGAAAGCCAAGAAGTCGGACCTATCAAAAAATTGGCGACCATCAGCTGTTTGTGTCTCAAGGTATTCGTTTCAAAGAGATAAAGCTTTACAATTGCTTAATTGGATATCATACAAATTTGGTTTTGGAACATACATTCATCTATTAGAGGGGTATTACTCAAAATCAACAAACGCTGAATCAAGAAAAATTTTGTCAGCCCTTATTGAAAGATCTAGTAACATGAAGGGCAACATTTATGTTGATACAATAATTTCTCCTTCATTTACATCTGCTATTGCTCAACTTGCGCAGTTACCAAGTCCTTCCGGTATGGAAAATAATATGATAATATTTGAGTATGATAAGCAGGCACCTCAAAATCTTGAACAGATAGTTGAAAACATTGCACTTGTACAGGCAGGCGATTTTGATGTTTGCATTTTGGGGTCTTCATCGCGCAATACTAGGTTTGAAAACGGAATACATGTTTGGTTTAGAAACTGGGATGAAGAAAATGCCAGCTTAATGATTTTATTAAGCTATATTATTTTGGGTCACCCAAGTTGGCAGAATGCTGAAATAAAAATATTTAGTGTCTGTAAACCTGGACTTAGAACAGAGGAAGAAAAAAAATTAAAAAATCTTATATTATTTGGAAGATTACCAATCGTTGAAAAGAACATTGTAGTTATTGAACTTGAGACTAATATGAATTTTAAATCTTTGGTAAACGAATATTCTATTGATGCCGGATTTACCATAATTGGATTTAAAGAAGGACAGCTAAAACATGAAGGGACAGAATTCTTTACCGGTTACAACAAGATTGGGGATGTACTATTTGTAGATGCAAAAGGAGTTAAAGAAATAAAGTAACTCTTTCATCCTATCATCTTTTTAAGCTTGTGAATTTCATCACGTAAGTTGGCAGCTTTTTCAAACTCAAGATCTTTTGCAGCTTTGTGCATTTCTTCTGTCAACTGATCTACCAAATCTTCTTTCTGTGCTTTATCCATATACTTAAGAATAGGTTCGGCAACTTTTGAAAAGCCATAGCTTTCTTTTTCATCTTTCTTTCTTATATCTGCAATTGAGGTTGCTGACATAATATCTTCCATTGATTTGTAAATCGTTGCCGGTACAATTCCATTTTTATCGTTATACTCTTTTTGGAGTTTTCTTCTTCGATTTGTTTCTGTAATAGTTTTTCGCATAGACTCAGTAATCTTATCGGCATACATAATAACTTTGCCGTTAACGTTTCGGGCTGTTCTTCCTGCTGTTTGCATTAGTGATCTTTCGCTTCGCAAAAATCCTTCTTTATCAGCATCGATAATTGCAACAAGAGAAACCTCTGGTAAATCTAAACCTTCTCTTAAAAGATTTACACCAACCAAAACATCAAACTCTCCCAAACGAAGATCACGAAGAATCTCGACTCTCTCTAATGAATCAATATCACTGTGTATGTATCGAACCTTTATTCCAATTTTGTCGAGATAATCAGAAAGATCTTCAGCCATTTTTTTTGTTAAAGTTGTAACAAGTGTTCTTTCTTTAAGCGCTGTTTTTTTTCTAATTTCAGCAATCAGATCATCAATCTGTCCTTTTATCGGTCGCACTTCAATTTCTGGATCAAGCAACCCGGTTGGACGAATAATTTGTTCAACAATAACCCCACCGCTCATTTCCAATTCATAATCTGCAGGAGTAGCACTTACAAAAATCACCTGGTCAATCATTCCCATAAATTCTTCATACTTCATCGGACGATTATCAAGAGCTGATGGAAGACGAAAACCATAATCAACAAGAGTTTGTTTACGGCTTCTATCCCCAAGGTACATTCCGCGTATTTGGGGAACGCTAACGTGTGACTCATCAATTATTAAAAGGAAATCATCTGGAAAATAATCGAAAAGATTAAACGGACGAGAATTTGGTTCACGTAAATCCATGTGGCGGGAGTAATTTTCAATTCCGGAACAGTAACCAATCTCCTTCATCATTTCGATATCAAACCTGGTTCTTTGTTCAAGTCTTTGTGCTTCTAAATATTTTTCTTCTTTACGCAAGACGTTTAATTGTTCAGAGAGTTCCTGCTCAATATTATAAATTGCTTTTTGCATTTTACTTCGATCAGTAACAAAATATTTTGCAGGATAGATCGGAACAGATTCAGCTTCACGAATAATCTTACCAGTTACTGCATCTATAATCGAAATCTTTTCAACATCGTTATCCCAGAATTCAATCCTTACGGCTTCTTCATACTGATAAGCAGGAATTATTTCAATAACATCTCCGCGAGCACGAAAAGTACCGCGATTAAATTCCACATCATTTCTAGTAAAATAAATATCAATCAACTCACGCATAAACTTTTTACGATCAAGCTTATCACCTTTTTTTATAAATATGATTTGTTTGGCATACTCTTCCGGTGCACCAATACCATAAATACAACTTACGCTTGCGATTACTATTACATCTCTGCGGCCTTCAATTAATGCCGTTGTAGCTTTTAATCTTAGTCGATCAATCTCCTCATTAACAGAAAAATCTTTTTCTATGAAAACATCACGGGAGACAACATAAGCTTCCGGTTGATAGTAATCATAGTAACTTATAAAAAACTCAACTGCATTATTAGGAAAGAAAGATTTGAACTCAGAATAAAGCTGTGCAGCAAGTGTTTTGTTGTGTGAGATTATTAATGTTGGTTTATTGGTTTGAGTGATCACATTTGAAATTGTGAAAGTTTTACCGCTCCCCGTTACACCAAGTAAAGTTTGAAACTTGTCTCCTCGATTAACACCTTCAACCAATTGCTTTATTGCTTCAGGCTGATCACCTGAAGGTTTGTAACTTGATACAAGTTCAAAATTATTCATAAATAATTAGTCAGCTAAAACTTCGTGTGTGCAAAATCCGCTTTGATTAACATGTCCCTTTAAAATAATAGTTTCTGCTTCTCCAATACCCTGCGGCAAACTTGCAGACCCAAAAGCCTGAAGCGTTTTACCATCTTTATCTGCAACAATGAAGGAAAAACTGCCACCTTCTGTGCTGATATTCTGGTTAGGCAAAACCTTAACTCTTATTTCTTTTACAGCGTTATTATTTGGATCAAAATCATCAAATGATCCAAGTCCACTTTTTGCAAAGTAAAAATTATAGATTATGAATATGACAAGTAGCAACAATACGGGTAAAATCAGCTTTTGTAATATCTTCATTTCTTTTCTTTGTTGTGATTAAATTGTGGGCAAAGTTAATAAAATTTGTTTTTACTATTCAATACAAATAAGGATTTGAGTGCTATGAATGATAAAAAATTATGGATTATTATTTCAGCAGTTTCTGGATTTACTGCTGTAGCAATTGGAGCTTTTGGTGCTCATGGATTGAAAGAAAACCTATCCTCTGAAATGTTGGAGGTTTATAAAACTGGAGTTCTTTACCAACTGATTCATTCTGTTGTTTTGCTTGCGCTTTCATTAAATACACTTATTAAAGCAAAGCTGCCATCAATTTTTTTTTTACTTGGAATAATCCTGTTCTCCTTTTCCCTCTATATTTATTCAACATCAGGAATCAGATTCTTTGCAATGATAACTCCGATTGGCGGATTTTGTTTTATGATTGGCTGGTTACTGGTTATTTATGAGGCTATTAGAATAAAACCTTAATGCCTTTACCACTAAGACACTAAGGACACTAAGATTCACTAACAGAAAATTATTTAATTGCTCTTAATTTAAAGTATACTTCTTCGGGTGAAAAAATTCCTGAAAAGAATCTTTCGTACATAACTGGCTCGATATTAACAAGAAAATTCATCCACTTCAGTGCTACAAAGTGTGATGTTATAAATTTCTTTTCCAGTACTTCAAACTGAGCTCCCGTTTCATAATTTGTGCGATGATTCAATTTCCACTTTTCATAAAACTTTAATTTGCGGTTTCCTATGTACTCGTAATTATCAAAAGTGCGGATTGAGAACGGAATTTTATGATCCGGATCGCCAAAGTATTTTGTGTTTAAAAAGAATGGAGCGTAAACAATCATAATCCCATTTGGTTTTAATATTCTATAAAGCTCAGTTATGGTCTTATTAAAATTATCAATATGCTCTAGTACGTGGGAGGCATAAATCTCATCAAAATGATTCTCCGGAAAAGGATAAGGAAAAGCATTTATATCGTGAATCTGGTTTCCGCCATAATCTACAATATCAAGATTAATGTACCCTGCTTTAATATCCTTACCACAGCCTAAGTTCAATTTATTCATATCAAATTTATTTAAGTTAATGCACAAAGTTAAAACATCTTAAGAAATAATTTTGCTTTAAAATAAAAAAGCGGTACAAAGTACCGCTTTAAAAAATGGTCTGTTGGTTAATCTACAATTTCGATAAGAGCACTTGCAACAGTTTTATCTCTGTCGTCAAGCAAGAAAACTCTGTAAAAACCAGGATCTTCAAATTTTAGATCACTTTCATCGTTTTTAGCAAAGAAAATATACTTCATATCTGGTTCCACAACATATTCGAACTTTTTGTAGAATTCAAACTTTTTCGATCGTGCATTATACAGATCAAATTGAATTGAACAATCTGTTAGATCAAGGGCGTAATCACTTTTGACCATGACGGTTAAATATCCTGTTGTAAATCTATCGCTGACTCCAATCTCTCCATTTTTGCCATACTTTTCACAAAAGTACAGAACAGGTTCATTTTGGGCTAAGATATTTTGACTTACACCGAGAACAAGAGCAAATAGAATTGCAAAAAGTACGAACGATTTTTTCATATAGAGCTCCTTATTTGATTGATTTGAGCATAACCACATAAATAATTATGCCATTAATTTATTCAGTTATTTTTAAAAAAAATAATCCTCGTTCAGAAAAATTAACCCATTAAATACACTTATTAAGACAAAACTTCCAGACTATTAAAAATATTGAGATTCCTTTATATGCTCGGCTTTTAAAAAAACAGTGTGTTTTTCTTAAGGAGAAAATTGTATTTTTCACAATAAAAACAAAGAGTTTTGAAAAAAATATTCGAGTACGTACTCCTTTTACTAATCTGATTTTAACTCAGATAGAAGATCAAACAAAACATTACCAAAGAAGAAATGGAATTACTTGAAACAAAAACGACATATTAAACACTGCTGCTTTGATCTTGATGGAACTTTAGTAGATTCTAATAAAACAATTTATAATTCAACCGCGTATGCATTAGACAAACTCGGAATAGAGTTTAATGTTAACGAGAATCTCTTTGCAATGAAAATTGGGCAACACTTTGTTGACATTTTTAATGCATTCGACATCAAGGTTCCTGACTTTGAAAGATTTATTACAATTTATAAAATCAATTACTTTGAGCAGATGGAACACTCGAAAGTTTATGATAGAGTTGAAGAGACATTATCTGCTCTTAAAAATAGAAACATTAAAGTTTCATTACTCACCACAAAAATTCAGGACCAGGCAGATAGAATAATAGACCATTTTAATTTAAGGAAATATTTTGATCTTGTTATGGGAAGACGAGACGGCATTGCACATAAGCCATCTTCTGAGCCATTATTAAAAATTTGTAATGATCTTGTAGTAGATGTTAAAAACACTATAATGGTTGGTGATACAGAACTTGATATTCAATGCGGTAAAAATGCGGGCTCATACACTTGTGGAGTTTTATACGGCTACAGAACAAAACAATTATTGGAGATTGAAAACCCGGATTTTGTAGTTGAAAGTATTGAAGATATATTGGAGAAAATCTAAAATTTTATGAAAGCTGAAGTTATGTATTAACAAAAAAGGCTGCTCACTATGAACAGCCTTTTTGCATCTTACAGTTTGTTAAAGACTAAGCAATAGTTATTTCTTTTTCAGCATATACATCCTGAATAAGGTTTAATAACTTTACACCATCAGCCATAGGACGTTGGAATGCCTTACGACCTGAGATAAGTCCCATTCCGCCAGCACGTTTGTTTATAACTGCTGTTTTAGCTGCTTCAGCAAAATCGTTTTCACCGGAAGCGCCACCGCTGTTTATCAATCCTGCACGACCCATATAATTATTAATTACCTGGTAACGAGTAAGATCAATTGGATGGTCTGTTGTTAAATCTGTGTAAACTTTTTTGTGAGTTTTACCAAATCCTTTTATTGAATTGTAACCGCCATTATTTTCAGGAAGTTTTTGTTTAATAATATCAGCCTGAATAGTAACGCCTAAATGGTTTGCCTGTCCGGTAAGATCAGCAGAAACGTGATAATCTTTATCTGACTTGAAGGCATTATTTCTGGTGTAGCACCATAAAATCGTAGCTAAACCAAGCTCGTGTGCATACTGGAAAGCTTCACTAACTTCTATTATCTGGTTGCTGCTTTCTTCTGATCCAAAATAAATAGTCGCACCAACTGCTGCTGCCCCCATATCGTGAGCTTGTTCAACACTTGCAAACATAATCTGATCAAACTTGTTTGGATAAGTTAGTAGTTCATTATGATTTATTTTCAATATGTAAGGAATTTTGTGTGCATATTTCCTGGCGGTCATTCCAAGTACACCAAGAGTAGATGCAATTGCATTACATCCGCCTTCAATTGCTAACTTTACAATGTTTTCAGGATCAAAGTAAACCGGGTTTGGGGCAAAAGAAGCTCCGGCACTATGTTCAATTCCCTGATCAACAGGAAGAATAGATACATAACCTGTTCCTGCCAATCTACCGGTTTGGAATATCCACTCAAGATTTTTTAAAACATTAATATTCCTATCAGTCTGAGCAAAGATCCTGTCAACAAAATCAGGCCCAGGTAAATGTAATTGTTCTTTTGGGAATTTAGCTTTGTAGGATAACAGGGAATCCGCTTCACTGCCTAACAATTCTTTTATTTTACTTAACATTATAGCTCCGTTTATTAAATGATTTATATTATTTGTTCATATTTTCTATACTAAAATAAGCTAAGCTGCAAAGTAATTCAATTTAATTTGGGTTAAGTAAAAATAATCTGTTTAAAAAAGAAAAACCCGGTTAGTCCGGGCTTAAAAGTGGGGGTTGATGACTTGTTCTTAGTTCATCAACTGATTATCTAATCCAGCAATTTTGATTTCTTCAACCTTGAACCTGGCAACACCTTTTCTTACCATTCCAAGTTCTAAGGCTGCTGCTTTTGAAAGATCAAGATCTCTTCCGTGAATATAAGGCCCTCTGTCATTTATCCTTATAACCACAGATTTATTGTTTTTCTGATTAGTAATCTTTAATAAAGTGCCAAATTTCAACGATTTGTGAGCTGCAGTAAAGGACATCTGATCATAAATTTCACCGTTTGCGGTTTTTCTTCCGTGAAATCCTGGACCATACCACGAAGCTTTCATACTTCCTTTATCCACAAACTCAACTAAAGAACGCTCTGCGGTTATTGATTCTTCCTCAACCGAAACCACATCTTCAGCTACAACTGATTCAGTGATCTTATCCTCATTTACAACTAAAGTAAAACCAACCAGTGCAACTAAAACCAGAACAAATAATATCTTTGCTAATGACCTCAATAGTACCTCTAAATAATTAAACATATCGGATTG
>Ga0105099_10001918_pt1 | contig 12636 bp, 12 predicted proteins | sample PPLLak3cmMay2015_2_FD_79138 | JGI IMG/M metagenome (GOLD analysis project Ga0105099, IMG submission 79138) | Freshwater sediment microbial communities from Prairie Pothole Lake near Jamestown, North Dakota, USA - PPLs Lake P8 Core (1) Depth... | ecosystem: Environmental > Aquatic > Freshwater >...
GACAGCCTGAACATCGTGAGCTCTTTGGCGCCTTCCTCAACGGCCGATCTGTACTACAATATGATTTTGAGCGTGGTGCCGATTAACCTTGAGGATTTTGACGAGGCGCGATTCTACCTGAGCGGGACAGAGCAGAGCTCCATGCTGACAACCTTCCACGTCGGGAATATATGGCCTTACGAATATATCCGGATGAAGGTGGTCGACACTAACTGGAATTGCGCGGGCCATGTCGACGGGTGGTGGCTGCTCAAAGAATAGGCGGCCCTGCCGGGTGGCGGAGGAGCGGAAAAACGGCTTAAAAAAAGTGAGGACATAATGGGAAAAGGGAAGCGGATTGATGACCACGTCACAATGCTCCGCAACGGCAGGGAGAAGGACATCCCGCTGGAGCTTGTGGACTATTGGGAGAAGGCCGGGATCATGAACCGCGTGGGGTGGAAATACAAAGACCCCGACGCGGCCCAGGCGGCCCTGGAGAAATGGGAGGCCCACCGGGCGGCCCTCAAGGCCCGGGCGCTGGCAAACAAGGGGACGGTCATGGCCGACGAGGGCTTCGCGGGAGCCCAGAAAAACGTGGGCCCGGAGGAGGACGCCATGGAGGGCCTGGGAGAGCCCATCGCCGCGGCCATGGTCCCGGAGCGGGCCACCGTGACCGCCTCGCCGGAGGTGGCCGACCAGCACGTCCCCGGAGGAATAGAGATCCCCGGGGTTGAGGTGCGGGACACCCTGGAGGAATAAATGGCGCTCAGCGACGGCACGGAGGAGACCACCTACCTCAAGGCGCTCCAGAGGACGATCGAGCGAATTGACCAGCTCGCCCGCTGGGGCGCCAAGGTTGTGACCCGGGTCACCCTCCAGGAGGTCCTGGCTGAGAAGTTCGACAAGCTGCTCATAGGCATTTACGGGACGGCCATCGAGGAGGAGCCCCACGCCTTCGGAAAAAGCGGGCAGATGAACCTGAGCAGCTACATCCTGGTAATAATCGACAACGCGAGAGGAGGGGCCGGGTCTGTTCCCCAGGCATTGGCCGGGCAGACAACCAGCGCCGACCCTTCCCTTGCGGTTGTCGACGGCGCCCTTCGCAACGCCCTGGACATGACCACCCTGGACGGTTTCATTATTGCAGGGATGAATGCCCTCCGCGGCGGGGACCCGGTCGAGTTTGAGGAGCCAGACAACGCCGTCGCCCGGCTCTATTTATTTACGGCCTTCAAAGAGATCGAGAGGAGCTAACTATGAGCATTTCGGACAAGGGGATAGTTTGGGGCTACGGGATCCAATCCGTGGCCTTCGCAACGTCCGTCGCTGCCTCTGGCGGGCTGAGGGCGCGCCGGGAGGGCGGCCTGGCCGACTTCAAGAGCGGCATGGTGCCAATTGAGGCACCGATCCATCGGGGTCATTGGGGAGAGCATGAGGCCGACAGAAAACCCGGTTATTACATGCCGAGCTTCCAGCTCCCGGGCCTCCTCAGGCCTGGGCTCATAAAGCTCCTCCTGGATCAGGTGATGACCCCAACGGCTGCCGGATCCGGGTTTACCTACGCCCTCCTGTCAGGGGTTTCGCAAAACCCGAGCGCCACAAAGAGCTTGACCCTCTGGCGCCGCAATACCTTCGCAGCCTCAAAGGACAAGAAGCTCACGGGCTGCTATGTAAAAAGCATCAAGCTCTCGGGCTCTCAGAGCCAGCAGAAGGTCCATTGTGACGTGGACTTTGTGGCCTATGACTTCGATGACGAGGTGGACGGGAGCGGCGGGACCTACACGATCCCAACGGAGAGCTGGCTGACCCACGCCGGGGTGGTCATGACGGTTGGCGGCTCGGCCGTCCGCTGTCCGGAGTGGGACCTGCTCATAGACTTCGGGACTGTGGCGATCCTGGACAACGCCAACAACCCCCAGGAGTTCATGCTGGGGCCCCTCAAGGTTGAGGGGAGCATAAAAACGCCTTACGATGCCGACGTTATGGCGGACTTTGAGGGGCAGACAGCCAATACCTTGACCTGGGCCTGGGGGACGGCGGGGTCGAGCGGCTACCTGCTTTTTGTGGTGCCCGTGCAGTATGACGAGCCCGATGAGGACGCCGGGGAGGAACGGATCCGGACGGGGATCAATTTCAAGCTCGCCAGATCCGTGGCGGTCCCCTTCTCGGTCGCCTTGCAGGTTTAACTGGCTGGGAGGTTTCCGTGGGGGGCTTGTCAGTAAGGCGAATAAAATACGCCCTCGGAGTGGGCGCCGACAGGACGGCCAAGGACCTCGATGAGGGGGCCCCTGTTCTTATGCAGGGGGATCCTCCGGTCATTGACCAGGTTATTGACGGCACCACGGCCCCCCTGGTCACAAAGGGCTCCCCGGGAATAGACTGCGACAGCTTTGACCTGGGATCCGTTTACTACGCTTGCAGCTTCCCGATGGTCTTTTCCCCCTCGGCCTCCGTCCGGATCCTGGACGCCCTTTTCGAGGACACCGTCCCGGGGTCAGCCTCGGCATATATGCGGGCCTATGCCCCCTCGGCCGTCCCCGCGGAGCCGGCCGATTTTGTCAGTCTCTGGAAATGGACGGCGAAGGACGGGAACGCGGTTTGCAAGTGCTTTTATGGGGGAATAGTGAAGGGGTTTACCCTGGAGGGATCCGAGCACGGCGCGGCAGTTTTCACCCCCGAGCTTGTTTTTTCATATCGTGACAACGCCGTGGCCAGCGTTGAGAGCGATGCCGGCTGGGCCCTCCCGACCGCGGGTGACCTGGCGCCCTGGCTGTCATCTAATCAGTTGCTTTTTTTCAGGGCCCTGGGAGCTGCCAGCTACACCCAGGCCAAGCTGAGATCCTGGCGGGTGACCGCCTCCTGGGAGACAACGCCCCATTTTTACTCGGGGGCCAACCCAGACAGGATCACCCGCGGGGCCCTGCGGATGGATGGGGAGTTCACCCTCAGGGACGCCTCCAATGAAATCGTCACCCTTGACGCCCTCCTGGAGGCCAAGACAACGCTGGATATCTTTATCCTCGACACCGGCTCCGCGAGCACGATCCTAATGGCCTGCAAGCTCCACGCGGGATCGGACCCGGGGGATGGGGTGACGCTCCTCGGAAAGTACAATTTCACAATGGTCGAGACCAGCACGGTCGGCCCCTTTGTCCTGACTGTGCTCCCCGACCGGCTTTGAAAGGTGGCGCATTATGTATATAGGCATTGACCCGAAAAAGGCCGAGCCCTATGTCCTGCGAAGGGATGACCACAACAACCCCACAATATGGTGGCTCCTGCCCCAGACCGTGGCCAAGGGCAACCGGCACCTCGTCAGATACCAGGACGCCCAGACAAAAAAGACCCTGGACTCTGTGGCCGCAAAGACAACCCAGGAGGACCTGGCTCAATTTCTCTCGACGGTTGAGAGCGTGGAAAATTTCCAGCTCCTGGGAGAGAGCGCGCCCAGGGAGAAGGTTGCCAGGGAGGACCGGGAGACCCTGACCAAGATATTTTACGAGATAGACATCGCGAGCTTCAATGAGCTCATGAATGCCTCCCGGGACATTTTCGAGCTCAAGGAGGAAGAAAAAAACGGATCCGGCTCCTCGTCTGGACAGGACTCCGCAGGAAAGAAACCAACGGGGAGCGATACAATTGCGAAAACTGCAACGAGCACAGAGGGAGGGCCCGCTGGGAATGCCTGATAGATACCCCGGAGGACAAAATTGTCGACCTCCCGATCCCCCTGGAGGACCCCGTGACGGGGCTCTGGAACGGGATCGACGTGGAATATCTGCCGACCACCAAGGCGGAGTTTTTTGCTTGGGTGACCAGGACGCTCGAGGACCCGGAGAACACGCTCAGCCTGGAGGATGTCCTCGACCTGCTGGGAGTATGCCCCGCGGGCTTTGTGGATACCTTTACGGCCTCGATCGTGGCCCTGGAGAGCCACGCGGCGACCTACCACACCCTGCCCCACGGCCGGGGGATCCTGAACGAGACCGCCAGGACAATGGCGGCCTTCCAGGAGGTCAGGGCCTCCCGGGACGATTTTTACAGCGAGGAGCAGAAACGGCGGGCAGCGCAAAAGAGGTGACCCATGGTTAATTCATCCATCGAGAAGCGAATGGCCCTGATTGCAGAGTGGCAGGACCGGGGCTTCAATAAGGGCCTGGAGCGGGGCAAGGTCAACGTGGAGCAGCTTAAAAAGCAGGCCCGCGAGCTGGCCCTGGCCTTCGCCGGGGTGGTTGCAGCCGTGGCCGCGGCAGCGGCCGGGATCCTGGCCTTTGTGAAGGCCGGGGCCCAGGTCAAGAGCGTCCGGGACAGCTTCGAGGGATTTGTCAGCTCGGCGAATATGAGCGGGGACACCCTCGAGCGGATAAATGACATCCTCCATAACACAATCCGGGACACCTCCGTCATGCAGGCAAGCGTCCAGGCGCTGGCGGCCGGCCTCGAGCCCGACCGGCTCCTCCAGTTCTGGGGCATGGCCAAGCAGATGGGTGACGTTATGAGCAAGGACACCCTGGTCGTTTTCGAGGGCCTTGTGGCCGGCATGACCAAGCTCGAGGTCGAAACCCTCAAGAGCGTCGGGATAACGATCCGGGCGGATGACGTTTTCAATGGCTACGCCAAGACCCTGAACAAAACAGCCGCGGAGCTCACGACGGCGGAGCGCAAAACCGCCTTTTATAACGCTCTTTATGAGAAGTATATCAAAAATTTCTACTCCGTGGGGGATGTCACAACCAAGAACAGGGAGAAGTTTCAGCAGCTCGAGAAGCGCGTGGGGGACCTGAAAGACCGCTTTGTCGAGATAATTGCCCAGAGCCCGGCGATCGGGGGCTTCCTGGACAGCCTGGTAGTTAAGGTCGGGGAGCTGGGCAAGAAAATAGATGACAACAAGGACAAGATCGAAACCTTTACCGGGAATATTGTCCGCCTCGGCGACTGTCTTTTCCGCCTGGGCGGCTGGCTGGTTGACAGCCGCAACGGGATCGCGGCCCTCGGGGCGGCCCTCCTGGTTGCAAAGGTGGGAGAGTGGGTCGGCAAAACCCTCATCGCCCTGGGGCTGCTGGGCGCCGGGGCGAAAACGGCCGCAATGGCCTCCGCGGGCTGGATCGGGATTATTGCCGGCGGGCTCATTTACCTGGTCACCCACTACCGCGAGGTCCTCTACGGCTTCCTGGAAATATGGGACGAGATCAATAGAATATTTTACGGCGCGATCGGCGGCCTCCTGGGGGCCCTGGCGGTTGCGGCGGAGAAGGTGAGCCAGTGGACTGGCGGGATGTTTTCGGGCGCGGCTGAGGGGCTGAGGACGGGCCAAGAATACTTCGCAGAGCAGGCCCTCGGCACCTCTTTTATTGACGGGATCCAGCGGAAGGTGATGGACCTGCCGAAGTTTGACCTGGTCTCGGCTCTATTCCCCAAGAGCGAGGCCTTTGTGGGGCCTCCGGTCCCGGATCCCAAAAACACCCCGGGCGGCCTGGGCCCCAATATGACCGGCGGCGGAGCTGGCGGGCTTGGCGGAGCTGGCGGGCTTGGCGGCCTGTCAGAGCCCGACGCCGATGAGCTGGCGGCCTATGAGGTGTTTAAGCTCCAATACCTCGACGCCGAATATGACAAAAACGAGCAGGTTGTGGAAATGACCCACGACCGCCTCCAGAGGATCCTGGGCCTCGAGCAGGGCTACAACGACCAGCATTATCAATGGCTAGATGCCTCAATGGAAAAAGAGGCCGCGGCAATGGCCTTCCGGGAGGAGCTGACCGCCCGGGCCTACCAGACTATGGGGCAATACAGCTCGGCCTTTTATAAAAAAGGCGCTCACATGGGCAAGGTCATGAATGCAATGCTTATATCCAGCACAACGGAATATCTGGCCAGCTACATCGAGGCCAAGACCAAGCAGGCCGGGCTTGACGCCATGGAGTACGCCTACAAGGCGGTCGCCGCGGCAGCCTCAGGCCAATGGCACCTCGCCGCGGGGTTTGCCCAGGCGGGCGCGGGTGCGCTTGCCCTTGGGGCGGGAGGGGCCTTGGCGGCCGGCTATGTCCGGAGCCTCGGGCAGGAGCGGGCCGACAACCTCATGGCCCAGGACACCTCAAGCGCCTTTGAGTACAACGACGAGGACATAGAGGGCAGCGGGCAGCGCCGGAAGGCCTCCGGGGTTGTCCAGCAACGGCCAATATCGATCGTGGTCAATTCAGTTATGAAAATAGAGGCGGGGCTCATTGTATTCCCCGACGGCAGCCAGGAGGCGGCCGAGCAGTTCTACAGGAATTACACCCGGGACCAGATCCAGGCGGACCTCGAGGCGGGGGTCCTTGTGGTCGCCTAAGAGGAGGGCGTCATGGCGGTCCATACCTACGGCCAGTTCCCCGAGATCGCCTTCGCGATCCCCTTTTCAAATCTGAGCTTTGAGGCCTGGGAGGCGGCCCTGCCAGACTCCTGGGCCTATGTCAGCGGATCCCCCACGGGGACCCACGCGGCGAATTATCCAGGGTTTGACCTGACCAGGGCCCTGAAAATATCGGACACCGGGGTCAAAGCCTCCTCGGCGCTCAACACCCTGGTCAATTCCATCGCCATGCCTAGCTACCTGCTGAACGGCCAGGTCACCCGCCTCGGCGCCTGCCTCTGGGGGGACCTCGAGGGCGCGGCCGGCGCCGGCTACCCCGTGGTCAAGGCCAGGAGCGGCACCACGGAGCTCGCGGCGGCGGTCAGCGCCGGGCTGACCTCCTGGCAGATTGTGACCACAAACAGCTCGGCCAATATTGCAACGGCCGATAGCACGTTATCCCTGACCCTCCAGGAGCGGAGCCACAACAGCGAGGCGGATCCGGCGAGCCTCTTTGACTGCCTGGTCCTCGAGTACGGCCGGACAATCACCGAAAGATATTACACCTTCACCCACCGCCCGGAGTTCCACCCCAACCTCATCCAGGCGGAGCTGCCGGGGAGGACATCGGAGCGCGGGAGCGTCGGCGCCCGGCGGAGCTATGACAACAAGGCCGGGCGGCCCAAGTGGCGGGTGACCATGCCCTTCCGGAACGTCCCCGCCAGCTTTGTCGAGGCCCTCCAAGACTTTTGGATTCGCAACCAGGGCCTGGCGGGCTATCCTGGGATCCACCTGGTCCTGCACCACCACCTCAGCGATCCGGCCTCAACCCATACCGCGGGTCACGACTACCTCAAAATCCCGCCCTGGATTATATGCGATATTGTTGAGGCGGCCTGGCCCTTCACGCCCGCGGGCGCGCACCTGGGGGCCAAGATATTCTCCGGGACGCTGACCTTCGAGGAGGTTTAGGTTGGCCTACAGCGCGGCATTGAAGGCGCTCCTGCTGGCGGCGGGGGACCTGGTTTACCGGACCAAGGTCGAGATCGAAAACGAGGACGGCGATTGGGTTGACTTTGGGAGCCGGGACCCGATCGTGGGGACAACCTCCGTCCAGGGAGACCGCTCCGGCAACCGGATAACAGGCTCGACCTCCTCCGTTTCTTTCACAAACGACGACCAATATTTTGATTACATGGACGACCCCGGGGCCACGGCCACAACAACGGCCTTCGGCACCCTGGCCACAAAGTTCTCAAAGGGCTTCAAGGATGCCCGGATCCGGGTTTCCCTTGTTTTTCTATTGCCGGGCGGGACCTGGGAGGCCGCGCCGCTGGGAGTGTTTCGCCTCAAGACCAGGAGCAGCGACCCGGCAACCCAGCGCGTCACCTTCACCCTGGGCACGGATATCGACTTCCTCAAAACGGTGGGGGTCCAGGCGCTGAGCGACGGTTACATGCAATACAATAACCGGCCGGTTTCCTTCCTGGTCAGGCAGATCCTCAAAAGAATATACCCCGGGGGCGTGACGGATTCAGAGTTTTTAATCCCAGACAGGATCGTCTTGGCCACGGAGGACGGCGAGCCCGCGTTCAGTAAGTACGGCAAGCCCCCGGAGCTCGATACAGCCGGCCGCTGGCGGGATGATATCCTGGCGGCGCCCACCTGCATTTATTACCATGAGGCAAGCGGCTATTTCTACGCCGGGGTCGGCGATGAGGTCTGGAGGATGAGCCCCACAGCGGAGCGCTGGAGCCTCTGTGGCAGCTTCGGGGACGATGATGTCCTGGTCAAGGGCATTTATGAAATGACCTCGACGCGGCTCCTGGTTGTTGGCTGGGAGTACAACCAGGACGATCGCGAGCAGGTTTGCAAGACCGCCCAGCTCCTGACAAGCTCCGGATCCATGACAACCAACGACCCCAGCTATTGGATGAACATATACGGCGGGGAGTTTGTCCTGAGGGACACCTGGCACAGTGGGGGCGGGGGAGTGGCCGAGCCCATTGTTGGCCGGGTTGCGAATTGGTCCCACATGGTCGGGATTGACCACATGGCCGGGATCAATATGCCTTGCCCCTTCCCTCAATGGCCCCACCTGGGCGCCGGATCGTCCGGGATGTCCAAGGCCATGGCCATGGTGGCCGGCTCCAGGACCCAGCCGGCGAGCGGGGACTGGATCGACCTTGTATTATTGGCGGACCCGCCCCACGGGATTGACGTGCCGGAGCCCTGCTATATAGCTGCCGGCATTGTTGAGGTGCCCGCGGGGACCACGAGGCCCTGCCTCAAGGTTTATTGGGGCATGAGGCCCTCGATCGCCTATACGGCCAGCTTCGCGGATACAGACCTGACGGACACGCCTTGGGTCTTTGTGGTAGGCACGGACGGGGATCCCCTCGGGATTCGCTGCCCAGGGGGGTGTTGGATCGTCGGCATTGACGCCTACACGGGGACAGACCACGTCCTCAGCGCCGAGGTCACCGGCAACCGCGTCCCCTTTTATGACCTCAGATATTTCTCGCTCCCCCTGGCGCCCGTCACGCCCAAGGATTACCTGAGCTGGATCGAGATAGATTGGGTTGAGGAGTTTATTGACGTGGACGGCGGCGGCACCCCGGCGAATTGTGACAGCCCAATAGGCCGGATTGTTTACTCAAGGATATATGACGACGGCTCCGGGGGCCCTGAGATTGACCTGGTCAGCGGCACCGAGGAGGCCTGGCAGGCCGGGGATGACGAGTTCGCCGCGGACGATTCGAGCTACATCCCAACCCACGCGATCCCCTTCAAGATCGGGAATATCCACCATTGGCTGGTCCAGGTCCTCAAGACTGAGAGCGTCGGCGGCGCCTGTTTTGAGCTTTTCTTCTGTGACAATCCTATCACGGGCGGGACAACCAACAGCCTGGGCACCTCCAAATATGGCTGGGGCGGCTTCACCCTGGACGCGGCCGGGAGTAAGATATATTTTATTGAGCGCGACAGCGGCCGCGTTTGTGTTCTGGATATTTCAACCCACGCGACGGCCTATGATGTCCTGGGCGATGGGGAGGAGCCGGTTGCCCAGGCCAATTATGAAATGCCCTCGGCCCAGGACTCCATGGTGGTCAGGACAGAGCTGTCAAAAACCTGCCTCTATTCAATCAGTCACCCCGCGGCCCCGGGCCTGGCGTTTCAGAGCCGGACGTGGCCGGCCGGGAAATATTACCTCTGGAAATACCACCCGGAGCTCACGGATCGGATTGAGCTCTTTGACGAGGGCAAAATGACCGCCTGGGAGGCCCTGGGGCTCCTGGCTGAGGCCATTGACTACACCGTCGGCATGGATCCGGAGGCCGTTGGATTTTTCAGCCCCAAGCCAACAAGCGCCGGCAGCGATATATGCACCCTCGACCTGGACGGCTCGAGCGCCCTGATATTGGCCGCGGTAAAATTGGACGGCCTGGATGAGATTGTGAACAGGTCCGAATTTATCCCCTACGAGGTGGCCATCGGCCTCCCGGAGGCTTCCCTCGACCTGGTTGGATACCTTGAGGGCACCGCGCAAAAATATTTCAATGGGCAGACAGAGATCCGGAGCGAATCAATATTGGAGACTGTGATATCCCTGTCTTGTGTCAAGGAGGGGGATCCCGGGACGGCGGCCTTCAAATATATGATACATGAAAACATTATCCAGACCGCCCTCCGGGAGGATACGGTCATCGCAACGGCGCCCCGGCAGCTCAGGGTCGAGAGCAACGCGGACCTCGAGGAGGATATGCTGGTCCAGGTGGGGGACGTGGATGAGAGCGGCGGGGTGGCCTATTTTATTGACTCGATCCAGGTGGACGGGGACATCATATTAAACCAGGACCTCCCGGCGAATTTTGCCCAGGGGACGGAGATCCTTTTCAGGAAGGTGAACGACGCCAAGTGGTCGACAGAATACGCCGCGCCCCTGACCTATACCTCCTCGGCCAGCTTCGCGGAGATCGGAGAGGCCGGGCTCTTTTTGAAGTTCACGGCCGACTCAACGCCCAACCGTTTCGCCGTCGGGGATCGGATTATAGTCAAAAATCCGGGGCAGAAGCTCGAGCGGTCGAAAACCCAGAAGTTCACGGTTGAGGATACGGCGAGCCGCGAGGAGCACGGCCTCGCCGAGTACAATTTCAATAACCAATTTATGAGCTTTGCCATTGGAAAACAGCGGAGCATTGGGGAGGTTACCGTCGGCAAACAACCGCGGCACGGCTGGAAAATTAAGACCGCCCTGCTGGTCCAGGCCAAGGTCAATGGCCTGGTCAAAGTGAGATCCAAGAAGCTCCTGCCGGTTGCCACAAACAACGAGGAGCGTTGTGTCATTAGGAGCGTGGTCCACGACCCACGAAACGGAGAGACAACCATGGAGCTGAGGGCTTTGGCGTCCTACTAGGAGGGATTTATGGCAATAGACTGGCCGGCTGCGAGCGTGATAATAACGGTCGTCGGGATCCTCTGCGGAGTGTTCTACCGCCTGGGATATTTGAGCGAAAGCAAGGCGGATAAAATAACCTGCGCGACCAGGGTTGAGACCTGCGCGGACAAATTTCTGGCGGCCGACCAGAGCGCGGCCAAGCTGTTTACGGCCGTCGCCCGGGTGGAGGAGCAGCAGAAGGCTGGGGCTGTCAACCTGGAGCGGCAGATAATGGCCACGGATCGCCTGGAGAATATACTGGCCGGAGTTAAGAGAAGGGGGATCCCGGGATGAAAAAAATCGCCATCATTGTTGGCCATTATGGGCGCGGGACCGGAACGTCCTGGAAGGACCGGGATGAGTGGGAGCTTGCCCTGAGGGACGCCAGGTCCCTCGAGGCGCGGCTCCGGCTTGACGGAAAGATTGAGGCCCGCGTTTTTTCGGTTGACCGTGACGCCTCGGCCGAGCCCTGGTCAACCGTTTCAAAAATAGCTGCCGAGCACCGCTGGCTCGAGGAGTACAACCCGGACATCGCCGTCGACCTGCATTACAACAGCGCGGAGGATGAGCGGGCCCAGGGTCATGAGCTTTGCTATTACCGGATCGGGGACTGGCCGGTCAGTCTGCTGGAGGCTATGAAGGCGGGGCTGCCTAATGTTTCCAGGGGGATGAAATTGAGGGAGGACCTCCTGGTCCTCAAGACCCAGGTTTGCCCAATTGTGATATTCGAGCCCGCGTTTATCTTTGAGCCCCAGGTGGAGGACCTTGCCTGGCGCCAGGCCGTGGTCGATACCCTGGCCGATGGGGCTTACTCTTATTTTTTCGGGGATAGCTGGAGGGAAAAGGTCCCGGCCTCTCCGGTCTATCCATACGAGGGGATGCAGCTCAAGGACGGCCCCGGGGATGACCCGGCGGTTGAGGGGGACGCCGGCGAGCCCACAATAAAGCCCGAGGGCAGGGTGGCGGCCTGGAAGGCGGAGATCCTGGAGAGGCAGCCGGAGGCCGGGGTTGTGGCGCACAAAATGAGCCGGCTGGACCGTTTTATCGCGAGCCCGGTCTATGCCGGGATCCGAAGGGGCGCCCAGGTCGGCGCGCACCTGGCCGGGTGGACCCTGGTCAATACAGCGGTCCTCCTGGCGGCCGGCAAGGACGTGGGGACGGCGCTGCTGTCCGGGGCGGCGGCGGCAGGGGGCGAGGCTCTGGTCTCGATATCCCTGGTTAAAACCCGGAAAGACCAAAAGGCAGCCAGGGGCGAGGAGGCTTCCAAGGTGGCTTGGATCGACGCCCTTTTCTACCTTTTAACCCTGATTGTCAAATACTTGCGCGAGCGCAAGCATAAGGAGGTCCTGTAATGACAGAGAAATACAAGGCCCAGGTGGCCCTGGATGCGGTCGAGGAGCTGACGGACATCGTTGACCTGGGGACGGATGGGATCCCCAACAGGGAGCAGCTCCCCAGCTTTGCCCGGGAGGGCGGCGAGGGCGCCATTGCAACCCTGACCGCGGCCAAAGACCTGACCAAGGCCGAATACGACGAGGCCATGGAGCTCCTGGGGATCGCCGTGGCCGCGAGAGTATTCCAGAACAAGGCGAAGTTTTCGGACGGGTCCGCCATCGCCATAAGTTTCGAGGTCATCCCCGGCACCCCCGCGGACGTCGGCGCCCCGGCCTAACCCAACCGGGCCCGACAATACGGCCCCGGGGATGGTCGCCACCGCCCGCCCCGGGGCCTTTTCTTTTTTTTCAATTATTTTCATTTTTCCCCTTGACAGTATGCTGCTATGCTGCTATATTATGAGTGTAGTCAATGAACACTAACCGGGAGGGCAAAATGAACGAGGGAAGAAAAGACACCAACCAGGTACAGATCAATTATGACGGCGGCTCGC
>Ga0105099_10001919_pt1 | contig 12623 bp, 7 predicted proteins | sample PPLLak3cmMay2015_2_FD_79138 | JGI IMG/M metagenome (GOLD analysis project Ga0105099, IMG submission 79138) | Freshwater sediment microbial communities from Prairie Pothole Lake near Jamestown, North Dakota, USA - PPLs Lake P8 Core (1) Depth... | ecosystem: Environmental > Aquatic > Freshwater >...
TACCACAAAGGTCACGAAGTTTTTTGAACTTTTTTGCGCCAAACTTCAAGATTCTGAATTGCGCCCTTCAGAATTCCTTTGTGCACTTCGTGTTGCTTCGTGGTTAATGACCTTTTTGCAGTGGAGTCATATATGGAATTCGAATTTTTCTTCCGGATTTCTTTACCATTTCTTACCAATCAATTCTTACTGTAAGCGATCTGCCTGGCGATGTAAGCGGCATCAGCACCCACGCCTCCGAGCAACGAAGAATTCAAAGCAGTCTGGAAGAGCAGGCCGAGGAAATACAAGCCTGGTGCATCCTTGACAATTCCTCGCGAATGAATGGGATAACCGCGTTCGTCGAAGATCGGCAGGTGGAGCCAATGGTAATCCGGGCGGAATCCAGTCGCCCAGATCACGCCATCAACCGGCAGGATGCGGCCATCTTCGAGTTGCGGTTTGCCAGATTGGATACTGGAGAGCCGCGGCACCAGCTCCACGCCAGCCTGTGCAATCTCCTGGCGAGTGGCTCGTCCCAGTGGGGTCCCGTGGTGGAGTTCACCCGCCCGGACTTTTCTTCCGATGGGGGTGTTAACCGTCAACACATGACCCATAACCCACCAGATCGGTCGGCCGTCCAAGACTTTGCCCAATGGGCCATTGGCAGGGATGCGACCAACATCCCGCCCCGCCAGCCAGACCTGTTTGCCTGCGCGAACCAGTTCGAGTGAGATCTCCGCCCCCGAATTGGCCGCCCCTACTACCAGGATGGATTGAGCCAGGATTTGCTTCGGGCTGCAATATGCGCTCGAGTGCAATTGCAGGATCGCCGGGTCAAGTTCTTTTGCAAATGCAGGTACATAGGGAGATTGGAACGGCCCGGTGGCAACGATCACATTTTTGGCAGAAAACTCATGATTGCCTGCCGAGATATGATAATCCTGACTGTTTCGGCTGAGACTCTCGACTTTGACACTATATCGTACCGGCAGGTTGAACTCCCGAGCATAGCCTTCAAGATAATCTGCAACTTCATCTTTTGTGGGAAGGTAATCACCTGTTTTCGGGAATAGCATGCCCGGGAGAGAATTGAATTTACCAGGAGTGAACAGTCTCAGGCTATCCCAGCGTTTGCGCCATGAATCGCCGGTTCGCGGATTCTCATCCAAGATGATGAATTTTTCTCCCTGCTGTGCGAGAAAGTAACCAACTGCCAGGCCAGCCTGGCCACCGCCGATTACGAGAGTATCATATGGTTCGTTCGGTTTGCCAAAACCTCTAATGTTTTCTGTGAACATTTGATTTGCTCCTTCCAAATACCGATAATTTATATTCATTACAGCATTGCTGTAATGAATAAGTGCATGATACAATCAAACTGCAAAAGAGTCAAGAGGTAATGGCCAAGCAAACTCCCCCAAAACGAAAGTATGATTCATCCCGGCGCAAGGAGCAGGCTCGTCAAACGCGCCTCCAAATAACAAAGGCTGCGCATAAATTATTCGTCGAACGTGGATACGCTGGTGCAACCATCGAGGCCATTGCCCAGGAGTCTGGCGTAGCCCAGGAGACGGTTTATGCCACATTTGGCAGCAAGCGTAAGATACTGGCATTCCTGCTTGATATTTCCATCGGCGGTGATGACCAACCAGTCCGCCTCCTTGATCGCCCAGAACCGCAAGCCATCATGCACGACATGGATCAAAGGCGGCAGTTGTCCATGTTTGCCAGGGATATTACCCGGATTTTGTCGCGCGCCTCTCCAGTGTTCGAGATCATGCGGAGCGCATCCAAAACCGAACCGGAGATCGACAAACTGCTCCATGGCCTCTACAGAGAACGGTTACAAAATATGATCCGGTTTGTGCAGAGTATTATTGCCAATGGCCCATTGCGGGATGGAATGGATGAGGCGCAGGCAGGTGAAATGGTGTGGGCGTTGACAAGCCCCGAATTGTTCCAATTATTTAAAGTGGAACGTGGGTGGACAGCAGAAAAGTATGCGCAATGGCTGACGGATATACTAATCCGCCTGCTACTCCCCTGAATAGATCGTAATGAGAATCTAGGTCTGGATGTGTGGAGAAAGGATAGGAGCGGACATTTGTCCGCTCCTGCTCGTCAGAGATTTACTCAATTATACGGCTACCCGCCCTCGGCTTTCGGAGACCAGGGAGCGGATGTGGCTCATGACATTCTCTGCAACCGTTTTTACCAGCGACCTGTCCCCGGCGTCCCCGGCGAAACGCAGGGCTTTGCCGACGGTGATGGCATACGGGCCGCGCAGGTACCAGGTGATGAGGTCCGGTTCGCCCTCGAAACTGGTTGGGACGCGTTTGCAGTTCTTTTCGCGCAGGTAGATGCCGAGCGGGACAACCGGCACGTTGCTCTGGAGCGCCAGGCGGGCTACACCGCTGCGGGGTTCGTGGAACCCGTCAACCGGGCTGATCAGGCCTTCGGGGAAGATGACCACCGACCGACCCTTGGCCAGGGTGCGGCGCGCCTCTTCCAGCACCTGCTCGCCTTTGCCAGGGATCACACGGACATGTCCCATCTTCTTCATGTAGGCGCCGAGGAATGGGATGGTAAATACTTTGGAGTGGATCATCACGCTCATCGGCTTGCGCGTCAGGGCATGGATGAAGATCGGGTCGGTGGTGCTGGGATGGTTGGCGGCATAGAGCACCGGGCCTTCCGGCATCTTTTCGTGCCAGCGAACATCCATTTTGAGCATCAACCGAACGTAGGAGGTGATTACAATACGGCCAATCCAGTAGAGTAGTTTTGAAAACACGACAAAAATGGTCTCCTTTTAATACGTTGTTTAGAACACTCTGCTGCTGAAAAGATACAATTTTCATTGGGCGTATGCCTATCAATCCCCTAACAAAATGCAACCCATATGTCATCATTTTTGTTAGTCCTGGTAACAAAAAAAACGAGACCGGCAGGGCCAGTCTCGTTGATGATGTGGAATATCTTTCGTTTACTTGACCAAATTCCGCAGCACGGTATGCAAGATGCCGCCGTTGCGGTAGTAGTTGACTTCCACGGGGGTGTTCAATAATACTTTGGCTTTGAACTCGATAATTTTGCCATCCGGTCTTGTTGCTTTGACCTTAACTACGCTCTGCGGTGCCAGGTCATTGCTCAGGCCTTCGATGGCGTAGGTTTCATCGCCTTTCAGCCCCAATGCCTCGATGTTCTGCCCATCCACGAACTGCAGGGGCAGCACGCCCATGCCTACCAGGTTGGAGCGGTGGATGCGCTCGAACGATTCGGCAATAACAGCTTTCACGCCTTGCAGCATGGGTCCCTTGGCTGCCCAGTCGCGGCTGGAGCCGGTGCCGTATTCTTTGCCAGCGATGATGATGGATGGGATGCCAGCCTGCTTGTAAAGCATGGCGGCATCATAAATTGGCATCTCTTCAGTCGTCCGTCGTCCGTCGTCCGTCGTCCCGAAATGTTTTGTCCAGTTCCCCTCCCTGGGGGCAACCAACAAATTCTTGAGCCGGATGTTGGCAAAGGTGCCGCGCGCCATAACCCGATCATTGCCACGCCGCGAGCCATAGGAGTTGAAATCCCTGGGTTCGACGCCGCGCCCTTGCAGGTATCTTCCAGCCGGGCTAGCGACTGCAATGTTACCCGCCGGGGAGATATGGTCGGTGGTGATCGAATCGCCGAACATGCCCAGAACCCGGGCATCCTTGATTTCCCGGATGGGGGGGATTTCCAGGGTCAATTCCTGGAAGAAGGGCGGATGCTGGATGTAGGTGGAGTTCTCCTGCCAGTCGAACAGATCACTTTCCACCACAGGGATGGCTTGCCACATCTCCGGTCCGCTGAAAACATCCGCATACTTTTCGCGGAACATTTCGGTGCGCACGTTTTCGGAAACCGTTTCCATCACTTCCTGGTTCGAGGGCCAAAGGTCACGCAGGTAGACCGGCTGGCCATCCTTACCCGTGCCGACCGGCTCGGTTTCCAGGTTGATATCCACTGTACCGGCCAGTGCATAGGCGACCACCAGTGGCGGGGATGCCAGGAAATTGGCCTTGACCAGCGGGTGGACGCGGCCTTCGAAGTTGCGGTTACCGGAGATGACCGCCGCAGATACCAGGTCACTGCCTGTGACGGCCTGGGCAACTTCAGCGGGCAGCGGTCCGCTGTTGCCGATGCAGGTGGTGCAGCCGTAACCGACGATATCGAAACCAAGTTCCGCCAACGGGTCGAGCAGGTTCGCTTGCTTAAGATACTCAGTCACAACCCGTGAACCGGGCGCCAGGCTGGTCTTGACATGCGATTTCACCGCCAGGCCCTTTTCGAGGGCCTTCTTTGCAACCAGACCAGCCGCCACCAGCACAGACGGGTTGCTGGTGTTGGTGCAGGAGGTGATGGCGGCGATCACAACCGCGCCGTGACCAATCTCGTATGCGCGGCCATCCTTCTCGACCCGCCCGGTGCGGGAGAGCGCCTCCGGCTGGAGTTCGTAGCCGCGCTCCTTGACCGGGGCGGTCAGCGCGCTGCGGAAGGCCTGCTTCATCCCGCTGAGGGCGACGCGGTCTTGCGGGCGTTTGGGTCCGGCCAGGGAAGCAGTGACAGACCCCAGGTCCAGTTCGAGGGTATCGGTGAACTGCGGTTCGGGCGTGGATGCTTCACGGAACAGGCCCTGCTCCCGGCAGTAGGTTTCCACCAGTTCGATCTGTTCCGGGCTGCGTCCGGTCAGGCGCAGGTAGCGCAGGGTCTCGGCATCCACCGGGAAGAAGCCCATGGTGGCGCCGTATTCGGGGGCCATGTTGGCAATGGTGGCCCGGTCGGGCAGCGACATGGTATCCAGGCCGGGGCCGAAGAACTCGACGAATTTGTCCACCACGCCTTTCTTGCGCAGCATCTGGGTGACGGTGAGCACCAGGTCGGTGGCAGTGACGCCATCCTTGAGCTTGCCGTGGAGTTTGAAACCGATGACATCCGGCAGGAGCATATCCATCGGCTGTCCGAGCATGACGGCTTCGGCTTCGATGCCGCCCACACCCCAGCCAACCACGCCCAGGCCGTTGATCATGGTGGTGTGCGAGTCGGTGCCGACCAGGGAATCGGGGAAAGCCAGTAAACCTTGCGAAGGTTCAGAACCTTTGCAAGGTTTTGTCGTGACCACATTGGCAAGGTACTCCAGGTTGACCTGGTGAACGATGCCGGTCATCGGTGGAACGACGCGGAAGTTCTTGAAAGCTTTCTGGCCCCATTTGAGGAACTCGTAGCGCTCGCGGTTGCGCTGGAACTCGACTTCCGTGTTGCGCTGGAGGGCCTCCGGGCTGGCGAAGAAATCCACCTGGACGGAGTGGTCGATCACCAGGTCGACCGGCACGAGCGGGTTGATGCGCTTCGGGTCACTGCCCAGGCGGGCAACTGCGGCGCGCATGGCCGCCAGGTCAACGATCGCAGGCACGCCGGTGAAATCCTGCATCACGACGCGAGCGGGCAGGAAGGGGATGCCGGGGCGTGCCCTCACCCCATCCGCTCTCCCTGTGGGAGAGGGGCCAGGGGTGAGGGGGCTCCACGCTGCGATGTTCTTTACATCTTCCCGCGTGATCTCACGCTCATTGCACTGGCGCAGGGCAGCCTCCAGCATGATGCGGATCGAAAATGGCAGCCTGTTGAGGGTTGTCAGCCCCGCTTTCTCGAGGGCATCCAAACGATAAATGGTGAATGTGCCGCCCCTGGTTTTCAGGGTATCGCGGGCATTGAAAAAATCTTGGCTCATGCAAATCTCCTTTAGCGAGGAAAATACTTCTATTCCCCCGGCTTATCACCAGGATGGGCAGGGATATAAAAAGCGCAGCGATGCGCCTTGTTCATTCTTGATCCCATGTTCGAAGGGGGAGTATTTCCGGGGGTAAATCAGATAAGCTGTAATTCCTGTTTGAGATCGGCGACCAGTTCCGCCTTTTCGGGTTCGGCGAGGAAAGCTGCCTGGGCGGCGGCCAGGATGCATTCCTTTAACACCTGCCCGGACATTCCCAGACCTTCGCAAGCTTGGCGATACTCATCAGCCAGGGTGATCTGCGAGATGCTGGGATCATCCGTGTCCAGGGTGATGTTCAAACTTTCATCCAGCATTTTCATGAGGGGGTGAGTTTCCAGGGAAGGGAAAACGCCGGTCTGGTAGTTGCTGGTCACGCAAACTTCGAAGGGTGTTTGTCGTTCTCGGGCGATGGCCACTACTGAGGCATCTTCCAGCACGCGTACACCATGGCCGACCCGTTCCGCATGCAGATCCACCAGGGCTTCGCGGACACTTGCCGCTCCCGCCCATTCCCCGGCATGGACAGTGAGGTGGAGCCCCGCCTGCTGGGCCTCGCGAAAGATGCCGATGAACGGCTGTCCATTGAACTCCGCTTCACTGCCGGCCAGATCGATGCCAATGATGCCATGATTGGCCCGTTCCGCAGAAATCCAGGCCACCTGTTCGGCCAGCGCCGGATCTTCATGGCGGTTGACGGAGGCGATCAGGCGGACTGTGACATTGAATTTCTGGGCAGCCTCCTGGGCACTATCACATACCCAGTCGGTCACTTCTTCCAGCGGGAAGCGTTCGGCACGGCTGAGTGCAACTGGAGTAAAGCGCAATTCCATGTAACGGACATTATCACTGGCCGCATCCTCGACCGCCTCGCGGGTGATGCGGTGGATCACCTCCGGTGAGCGGTAGAAGAGGCGCAGGGTGGCGAATTTCGCCAGGAAATTCTGGTATGTAAACGGTTCGTCATTTTGAACCTGGACCAATTGGCTCAGGCTGGTGATATTGGTGGGAAGTGCAGTACCGTGGGCGCGGGCAATATCCAGCATGGTTTCCAGGCGCAAAGAGCCTTCCAGGTGCCGGTGGAGTTCGATCTTGGGCAGTGCTCGATAGAATTCCGTTGAACCGTCCACAATTACCCTTGCTAATGACAATTGTGTCATTGCGAACCACCAGACCGCAATGACACGAATCTACTAACGCTTCTTGTGCCGTTTCCGCTTCTTCCCAGACTGCTGGGGTTGTTGCACCTGGGCTGGGGACTTTTCAGCCGGAACTGGCCGCTGGGCTACTGCTACCGTGGCTGCACGCGGCTGGTAGAGGAAGATGCGGCTGATCACCGCAGCCCGGATCTCGTTCATCAAGCTCTGGAACATCTGCGAGGCCTGGCCTTTATATTGTACCAGCGGATCGCGTTGTGCATAGGCTTCCAACCCGATCGAGACACGCAGCGCCTCGACCCGCGTCAGGTATTCCACCCATTGCTCGGTGATCGTATTCAGCAATACCTGGCGATAGATCTCGGTCTGCTGGCGGCGGCCAAGCTCTTCCACGAGCGCTTTACGTTCCCCTTCGGTAAATGTAGCATTCGGGTGCTGGCGGGCCAATTCGGCCTTGCCCCAGGATCTCCGCAGGGCGTCGCGGGCGCCTTCCAGATGCTCAAGAACCTCTGCGGTTACTTCAGCAACATCGCGTCCTTCCAATAACTGCGCTGCCAGGAAGGTGTAGCGGAAGCGGATGATCACCTGCTGGACCTGGCGGTGAGTCTTCGAATCGAAATACGACTGCCTGCCTTGGGCCAGGGCTGCCAGGATGCGGATCGTCGCCGAGAAATCCGGGTCAGGATTGGATTGCAGCAAGGCATCCAGATCCCGACCAACCAGCCCGTTCGCACCCGTCAGGGATTCCTGGCGGTTTTCCAAGAAGGCGTCCACGGCTTCCAAGATCTTACCGGCTGCGTTGTCCCATTCATCCTGCAGCAAGACATCACGATCCAGCTCCAAAGGAGCGCCCAGCCGGTTCTCGATCGCTCCCAGCGTGCGGGTGATCGTGACGGAGGTCAGAGCGGTTTCGATCTGTTCTGCAAGGACATTTTCGATTTCTTCGGGTTCTTCCGCCATCTGGCGCATCTGTTCGGATGTGAGCCGCAAGGGCAGGTGCACGAGGCCGGAAAGCTCTTCCAGCATTTGCTGAGGCTTCGGCCGCTCGGTTTCATCACTGTCTTTCAAAGCATCCAGGAATGTTTCCAGTGCATCCTGGCGTTCATCCAACTGGTTCTCCAGGCTTTCCCCGGTGCGCTCGATCAGGTTGCGGATTGCGTGCAGGAGGTGTTCCTGTTCCGCTTCAATGGCACGCCGCGCCAGGTCCAGGAACGTGGCATGCAGGTTTGTATCCCCCTCTTCAAATTCATCCAGTACGAGCCGGTAGACATACGATGGGTAGACTTCATCCTGCTGCACAACCGGCGGCTGCACCTGCTCCAGCCAGGCCAATAACTTCCATGGGCCTTCATCATCTGCCAGGGCTTCGGGGACGCGCTTTTCGATCTCGGCCCGCAGCAGGTCATCCACATCGTCAGTCAGATCCTGCTTGGTGAAAACCCGGTCGCGCTGGGAATAGATGCGCATGCGTTGCGAGTTGAGTACATCATCGTATTCCAGCAGGTGCTTGTGGACATCGAAATTGGCGCCTTCCACCCGGTGCTGGGAGGATTCGATCATCCCGCTGACCATGCGATGTTCGAGCGGATAGGCATCATCGATGCGGAAGCGCTCCATCACGGTTTGTACCTGCTGGCCACCGAACAGGCGCATCAGGTCATCTTCAAGGGAGAGATAGAAGCGGGATGAACCCGGGTCACCCTGGCGGGCGGAACGGCCGCGTAGTTGGTTGTCGATCCGGCGTGCATCGTGCCGTTCGGAACCCAGTACATGCAACCCGCCCAGTTCCTTGACGCGTTCCATATCTTCGAAGTGTTGCAGGAAGAATTTCACTTCCGATTCGTAAATACCGTACTCCTCAGGATCAAGTTGGAGCAGCGCCTGGCGGCGTTCTTCCAGGCTCATATCGTAAGCATCCGCGTGGCCGGCCTTCTTGAGCACCCGGTTGACCACCGCAATCACTTCCTCGGCCAGGTCGCCGCCCAGCTTGATATCCACACCGCGGCCGGCCATGTTGGTGGCAATCGTCACCGCGCCGAAGGCCCCGGCCCCGGCGATGATCTGGCTTTCCTCGGTGTGCTTGCGGGCGTTCAATACCTGGTGGGGGACTCCACCTTGCAATACCATTTTCAGCCGATCCGTATCCTGCACGGACAGGTTCAGGATCTCACACAGCGTAGCCAGGTTTTCCGGATCCTCCGGATTAACGGAAACGCCCAGCGGACGGGCCATCTGGCGCAGCATGGGCGCGTCCAGTTGTTCGAGCGGTTGGTTGAGAGGCTGGAGTTCGTCGATCACGCGGCCATCCTCCACCCGGTTGTTCTGGATCATCCAGGCATGCCGGATGAGCAGGGTCTGCATCAGGCGGCGGATGGGCTCCGCCCGCAGGCGGTTGGACAGCCGCTCCGAGCTTTCCACCGAAGTTGTGCCGACCAATTGGGGCCGCCCGCGCACGTGGAAGATGGCTATCTCGCGTACGATGGAGCGTAACTTGGCCTCCACCGTGCGGTAGATGGTGTCGGGGTAATCCTTGCGCCGCCATAACGTGGGGGATTGATCCGGATCCGAGCGTGGCACGAAGTAGGAAACCTCATAGCCCTCATCATCCTTATCCTTGACTTCCATTAACGGCGAGTCGGCCTTGGTGGCGTTGTATTCCAGGTTGGTTGGAATGGGAATGACCGCCAGCTTGTAGATCTTGTCGAATTCCTCCGCTTCGGTCAAGGCAGTACCGGTCATGCCGGCGAGTTTTTGGTACATGCGGAAGTAGTTCTGGATGGTGATGGTGGCATAGGTGACGTTCTCGGGCTCCACCCGCACCCCTTCCTTGGCCTCCACAGCCTGGTGGAGACCGTCACTCCAGCGGCGACCGGGCATCAGGCGGCCGGTGAACTCATCCACGATGACCACCTTTCCTGCCTGGACCAGGTAATCCTTGTTGCGCTTGAAGAGGTGCTGGGCGCGCAGACCCTGTTCGAGGTAACCGAGCAGGCGGGCCTGTTCGGGGGTTACATCTTCCGGACGGTCGGGGTCGCGCAGCGGCTCGCCGAGCAATTGCTCAACATGGGCTGTACCTAGCTCGGTCAAGGCAATATTGCGGTCCTTCTCGCTGACCTCGTAATCCTCGGGCTTCAACTGGCGGACAAGCTGCGCCATCTTGCCATACCATTCCACATCGCTCGAAGCCGGGCCGGAGATGATGAGCGGCGTGCGGGCTTCGTCGATCAGTACGTTGTCCACCTCATCCACGATGGCAAAGGAATGGCCGCGCTGGACCTTATCGCCCAGGCGCATGACCATGTTATCGCGCAGGTAATCGAAACCGAACTCGGAGTTGGTGCCGTAGGTGATATCCGCCTTGTAAGCCTCGTTGCGTGGCACCATGCGCAGGTTGTGCTGATCTTCGTGAGGGGATTCGCGGCTGAAATCGACCAGGAAGGCCTTCTTGCCGTTCTCGGTGACAGCCGCCATCTGCAGCACACCCACGTTAAGTCCCAGGAGGGTATAAATGGGTGCCATCCAGCGCGCATCACGCCGCGCCAGGTAATCGTTGACCGTGATCAGGTGCGCACCGTGCCCGGCCAGGGCATTGAGATATAGCGCCAAGGTGGCGACAAGCGTCTTGCCCTCGCCGGTGCGCATCTCGGCGATCTTGCCCTGGTGGAGCACGATCCCGCCGATCAACTGGACATCGAAGTGGCGCAGGCCGATGGTGCGTTTGGAGGCTTCCCGTACGACCGCAAAAGCTTCCGGGAGGATATCGTTCAGGGCAGCCTGTTCGACAGTGTAACGTTCCTTCTCGTCTTCGATGTTTCCCACAGCATCGTGAATTACGGAGCGGAATTCATCGGTCTTGGCGCACAAATCGTCATCACTCAACGCCTCGAATTGGGATTCCAGGGCGTTGATTTCATCGACGATCACGCTGATCTTTTCGATTTCTTTCTTGTTGGGGTCACCCCCGAAGAGTTTGACAAAGTTTTGGAGCATGTTGAACCTTTCGGGGAAAGATTATAGCACGGGCATCAATGACTGGCTATTAAAAGGATGTTAGAAACGGGAATTTTTTCGTGCACACGCCGCATGATATAATGTCCGCCATATTGGCAAGAAAGATGATGCACAATATCATTCATCCCCCGATTTTTCTAAAAACCGAAGATTATAGCCTTTCTCGGGAAAACCATCCGGTTTTTATACGAGGCAAAACCAATGACTGAGCTTGCACCCCCTGATAACACCCGGCGTGGGCGGATTGCGTTCAAGCGCATCTTCGCTTTCATTTTCCATCCTCGTCGCGAATATGAGCGGATGACAGGGGAGGAGAGAGCCGCCTGGCTGACGCCGTTGCTGGTACTCAGCATCCTGTTGCTCCTGCGTGTGGTGGTCACAGGTTTCCTGCGCGCCCAGGCCGCAGCCATGGGCGAAGTCTCCCTCCCGCCCGATTGGCAATGGTGGACACCGGACATGCAGAACAACTATATGCAGGCCATGCAGGCCACCCAGGGACCGGTCTTCAACTACATCATCCCGGCCCTGACCGGCCTGGCAGGGCTGTGGTTCACCTGGGCGGTTATCAGCGCCCTGCTGCACCTGACCTCCACCCTGCTGGGCGGGCGCGGCAGCATGACCTCCGCCCTGAACGTTGTCGGTTGGGCCAGCCTCCCAATGGCCGTGCGCGACCTGCTACGTGTCATTTACATGCTGATCGTCAAGCACCCGATCGCCAGCCCGGGACTTTCCGGGTTTGTGACCGGGACCGAGGGCATGGCGCTGTTCCTGGCGCAGCTTCTCAAGAACCTCGATCTGTTTGTAATCTGGTATGCGATCCTGCTGGTTCTGGGCTTCAGCTTGGTGGACAACCTGCCAGTTAAAAAGGCGATACCAGGAGTGCTGATCGTGTTGATCGCCTCCCTGCTGGCGGGGGCCGGGCTGGGGACGCTCTTCTCCAGCCTGGGCGGCATGATGGTCACCCGTCCTTTCCTTTAGACCGGCGACATGGATAAACCTTTCATTCAGATCCGCGACTTGAAAAAGCATTACCAGATGGGCGGCGTGACCGTGCGCGCCCTGGATGGGGTCAGCATGGATATCGCCAGTAACACCTTCACCGTTGTGATGGGACCATCCGGATCGGGCAAGAGCACCCTGCTCCACCTGTTGGGCGGTCTTGACCGGCCCACCAGCGGCCAGATCGCATTCGATGATCAGCGGCTGGATGAGATGGACGAGAACCAACTGGCAGCTTTCCGTCGCCATCGGGTGGGTTTCATCTTCCAATCCTTCAACCTGATTTCGAGCATGAGCGCGCTGGAGAACGTCGGCTTCCCGATGCAGTTTGCCTCGATCAGGCCGAAGGAGCGCGCCCGCAGGTCGGCAGAAATCCTGGAGCGGGTCGGGCTGGCAGAGCGCGGCGGCCACCGTCCTGGAGAACTCTCCGGCGGCCAGCAGCAGCGGGTGGCCATCGCCCGGGCACTGGTCAACAACCCGGCCTTGATCCTGGCGGATGAGCCAACCGGGAATCTGGATTCCACCAGCGGCATCAGCATCATGCAATTGCTTTCTGAACTGCATCATTCCGGTCGAACCGTGCTGGTCGTGACCCACGACCAGCGCATGGTCCGGTTTGCCACCCACAAGATCTTCCTTCTGGACGGCAAGGTGGTCAGCGAGGCGGCATACGA
>Ga0105099_10001920_pt1 | contig 12621 bp, 10 predicted proteins | sample PPLLak3cmMay2015_2_FD_79138 | JGI IMG/M metagenome (GOLD analysis project Ga0105099, IMG submission 79138) | Freshwater sediment microbial communities from Prairie Pothole Lake near Jamestown, North Dakota, USA - PPLs Lake P8 Core (1) Depth... | ecosystem: Environmental > Aquatic > Freshwater >...
GAGATTATATACGAAAGAATTAAATATGATATATAACCAAATGGTATTGAAAGTAAAGATGAAACAAGCCCCAAAATCCCAGTAAGGAAAATAAAAAACATTGCAAGTGGAATAAAAAGTAATATTAAAATATTTGCAGGTATTGAAACCAAAGACAAAACACCTGTCAGATAAAGTAATATGGGTAAGACGGATATAGTAGCAGCCACTGTACTTGCCACCATTTCTCTAAAACCAAAACGCATTGGCAAAAATTTAAACCAATTTAAAATTTTCGGAGTTACAAAAAGAACTCCACCTGTCGCAATAAAAGATAATTGAAAAGACATATCGATCAAAACTCTCGGATCATAAGCAATCATAAGAAGACCTGCTATTACAAGAGCTCTCCCTGCCAAATAATTTCTCCCAGTCATCCTTCCAAGAAGCATAATGGTCGCCATGATTCCAGCACGAATCGCTGTCGCACTTGCTCCAGTCATTAATATAAATAAAAGAATAATTACAATCCCAAAAATAATAGCAACAATCTCTGAGAAAATTAAACTAAAAGCTTTCATTACATTTTCAGCTACAATAGAAACATTATATCCAGATAAAGCGATAATATGTATTGTCCCCGTTTCAATAAAATCATTTTTCGTTTCTTCATCAAAACCACCACGCACTCCAAGAATAAGCCCGTTTGCCAAATCACTTTCTGGCATAGGGATAATTTCATTTATATTCTTCATAAAAGTTTTACGAATTTTATAGAGCAATGATTTTATTTTATTCCCATTATTTTGAGAAATAATTTCTACTTCGGCATCTTTAATCAAGAAATAAATATCTTTATTTGCAAGATATCTTTTATAATTAAATTCTTTACCAGAGTTTGTAATAAAATTTTCTGACTCTTCGAGCGTTCCATAAACTTTTACAATATCTCCATAAGATACTTCCATTTCCCTCTCCACAATAACTAAAACATTTGCCTTTTTATCTTTTAATTTAATATTTAAATGTTGATTTTTTAATCTAATATCTGGATCATCATTTACTATACCTTCAAGCAAAACATCCTTCCCAACTGCTTCATAGAACAAGGGAATTTTGGGAGTAAAAAAGAAAAATCGCACCAATGCAATTATTATCAGTGCGATTACTAAACTAATTTCCTTTTTGCTTAGATGCATAAGTTGTCGCTATTTCATCTGCCTTATCATTATAAATATGCCCCGAGTGCCCTTTCACTTTCTCCCAATTTATTTTATTATCGTAACCTCTTATTAATTCAATTAATTCTTTCCATAGATCTTGGTTTAAAACTTGCTTTTTATTTGCAGTTTTCCAACCATTTTTCTCCCAATTAAAAATCCAAGAAGTTATTCCAGAAAGTACATAATTTGAATCTGCAAAAATAGTAACATTGTCTTTCTTGTGCGTTAGGCCTTGCCTAGCGCAAAGATATTTCAAAGTTTCAATTACAGCCATTAATTCCATACGATTATTGGTCGTATCTTTATCAAAACCACCTAATTCTTTAATTATTTTGCCTTCTTCCACAAACACACTGCCCCACCCTCCAGGACCAGGATTTCCAAGTGACGAACCATCTGTATATATTTCTATCTTTTTATTTGCCATACGTTATAGTATATCAACAATTCTTAATCTTAGCTCGTTTTTACCAGCAAAAGTGTTCATTTCAAATGTTGCAACTAAGTTTATATTCATTCCTACTTCAAGGTTTGGCATAAAACTCGTACGAGTTTTAAAAAATGAAATTGCTTTTACAACACGACCTTTATTATTTTTAAAAGATAACTCTAAATGATTCTTTTCTTTTCCAAATTCTTTAATCGCAAATATTTTTACACCTTTAAATAAAAAAGTGGGTTTCGGATTACCCATACCAAATGGCGCAAGCTTTTTTATTACATTAAAATTATCACTGGTTACATCTTCTATCAAAATATTTGCATCTATAATATATTCTTTTTCATTTTCTTCTACTAAAGAAATCTCACTAAAAACATTCAATAATCTTTCTTCAAGAAAATGAACTTCTTCATGAGAAACAGCAAAGCCTCCCGCGTTCTTGTGTCCACCAAATTCTAGAAGACTATTTTCTGGAAGTGAAGTCATTATTTCTACAAGATTTATTCCTCCCCAGCCTCGACATGAACCACGAATATCACCATTGCCATCTCCTCCCCAGACAAATGCTGGTTTCTTATATTCTTCTGTAATTTTTGCTGCCACTATCCCAAGAATGCCTATCCTCCATGACGGATTACCAATAACAATTAGTGGTTTATCTTCTCTTTTATGTAAAACATTTTTTACATCTTTCATTATATGAGCAACCATTATTTTTCTCTCATCATTTATTTTTACTAAATGATCACTAAGTGTACGAGCTTCTATTTGATCGGTAGTTGAAAGAAGTTCAAATGCTTTCATTGGGTCTGCCATACGACTCGCAGCATTAATGCGAGGAGCAAGCGTAAAAGTAATGTCTTCTTCGTTTAATTTTGTAATATCAACCGAAGCTTTTTTAAATAACTCTACAAGCCCAAGTCGACGCCCTTTTTGTAAAACTTTAAGTCCATAAAATGCGAGAACTCTATTCTCATTTAAAAGTGTAACTTGGTCAGATAAAGTAGCGACTCCCGCCATATCAAGAAGCCACTTTTCCCAACCATTATTTATTTTCCAATATTCACCATATTTTTTTATCAAAGCTTGTATGAGCTTGAAAGCAACTCCTGCTCCACAAAGCATTTTGTCTGGGTATTCACATCCCTCTTGTTTTGGATTTAGTATCGCATAAGCTCGTGGAATTTCTTCTTGAGGCAAATGATGATCTGTAATAATCACATCAATACCTGCGACTTGTGCTTTTGCCACTTCTTCTACCGCAGTAATTCCAAGATCAAAAGTAATTAAAAGTTTTACCTCATCATTTATAAATTGATCTATCGCATCCAAGTGAAGCCCATATCCTTCATCATGACGGTCTGGGATATATATAGAATAATTCTCATAACCAATCTTTTCAAAAAAATCGTGCATTATCACTGACGCAGGGATTCCGTCACAATCATAATCACTATAAATAAGTATTTTTTCTTTGGCTTCTATCCCCTCAAAAATACGCACACAAGCTCGCTCCATATCTTTCATAAGAAATGGATCATAAAGATGTTCTTCATAAGATGGATTCAAAAATTTATCTTTGTTTTCTTCTGAAATTCCACGATTTGTTAATAGAAGGTCAAGTAATTCTGTATGATTTGGCATACTTTTGATTTTACCATATAAATCAAAACTACATTAAATGTTATTAAAAAGAAAAAGACCCAAAGATTCAAAGAATCCAAGGGTCTCATTTTTTAAGTTTCAAAAAATCAATTGAGAGAAAGCATCTCACGGCTAGAAAACCAGTAGTCGAGGTCGAAGCAATCGCAACGCCACTCACCATTAGCAGAGTCCCAGCGGACGGAAACGGTACGCACAATACCGTCATCACAAAACATATAACCAATAATGATCCAATTACCATCATTAACTAGAGTACCTGCTTCACCCTTAGGTTGTTTACATGTTAAACTAGCAATTGTCCAGAGAATTTCTTCTTTCGTTATTAACCCAGATGACTCAGAAATTTGGAAGTATTCCATAATTTCTTTATCGTAAATGGTTTCAATAAATTGATATTTAGAGAAATTCATCTCTGGAAGTTTTTTTACTGTCTTTGCTGGATTCAAAACATACTTATTGAAATTACCACCCCTCCAGTATTTTACTTTTTTATTAGTAAAATAATGTTGCGGATTAAATTCTTCTGTTAATTCATCAATTATAACACTTGAATCAACGAGTTTCATTTTAGGATGTTCTTTGGTGAGAATCCTAAAAATCTTTTTTCTTTCACTGCTCTTCATTATCAAGAATTTTTTTAATTCCTGAATGGATATTACTCCTTTGCGTAACTTAGACATTAAGTCCATAATGAGTCCAGCTATCTCATAGCCGGTAGTCTCTTTGAGTTTATAACTCATTTTTTAATTTTTTATTAAGAACAACATTGTCCTCTTTTATATTATATCATAAATAACCCTATTATGTCAAGCATATTTTACCTTTTAAATATGGTATCTTTTATTTATATATGAATAAAAATTGTATTTTTTGTAAGATTATAAAAGGTGAAATTCCTTGTTATAAAATTTTTGAGAATAAAAAATTCTTGGTTTTTCTTGATATAAAACCAGTAAATCATGGGCATATTTTAATAATTCCTAAAAAGCATATTGTGTGGATGCAGGAAGCAGACGATAAAACAATATCGGAAATATTTAAACTCACAAAGAAAATGATGCTCGCTTTGAAAAAAGGATTAAAATGCGACTACGTTCAAGAATCTGTCGTTGGAAACGAAGTCCCCCATTTTCATATCCACTTAATACCAAGATATGCTAATGATAGCTTCAGAAACTTTCCAACCAAAGAATATAAAGAATTAGAAGTTGATAAAGTTTTAAATAAAATAATTAAAGCTATCTAAAGAGCAAAAAAATAATTTTAAAACGGATACAAACTCTGCCATGGCAGAGTTTGTATCCGTTTTGTTTTATCTTTTTTATTTTACTATTTTACTACTTTACTACTTTACTATTTTACTATTTTACTATTTTAAAACTCTTATACCTGGAAGAGTTCCTTTGGATAAGAAATCGAGTGTTGCTCCGCCACCTGTGGACACAAAACCAAGTTTATCTTCGATTTTTAATTTTGAAATTAATGCTGTTGTATCCCCTCCTCCAATAACACTTTTTGCTTTGCTTTTTGAAATTATTTTCAGAATTTCTTCAGTTGCTCCACTATAACCAGTTTCATATTTACCAAGAGGTCCATTCCAAAGGATAAAACTTGCTTTATTAATTAAATCTTTGAGAACTTGCACACTCTCTGGCCCGATATCTACGATACATTCATCGGGTAATACTTCACTTGGTTTAGTAAAACGATTTTTAGAATTTTTGGTTACTTCCACATCAATAGGAAGAATAAGATTTTTAGCTTTCAAAAGTGCAGGTATTTGAAAATTACTATCCCCAACTAAAGAAACCCCAACTTCATAACCACGTGCTTTAAAAAAGTCATTGGCAATAGCACCACCGATAAAAATATTGTCGGCTTGTCTCTGGAATTTTTTAATTAATGGTATTTTTGTATCAAACTTTGCTCCACCAAGAATGAATAAGAAAGGGTGTGTGGGAGTAAATACTTTTGATAAATTCTCTATTTCTGCAATAAATTGAAGCCCTGCATACCCAGGAAGATATTTAGTGATACCGACTATTGAGGCATGCTCTCTATGAGAAACAGAAAAAGCATCATTCACATATATTTCACCATAACGTGATAGAGCTCTTGCAAACGAAGGAGAATTCTTTTTCTCTCCTATCTCACGGCGTAAATTTTCAAGTAGAACTACCTCACCTTTTTTCATCATATTAACTTTTTTCTCTGTCTCGTCTGAAAAAATAGAAGTGGAAATAAAATCAACTCCTTTAATGTATTTCTTGAGTTTAGTTGCAATAGGAAGTAGGCTTTCTTTTCCTTCTTCCCCTAAGTGTGCAATGATAACAATTTTGGCTCCCTTTTTTTGTAAAAATGAAATAGTCGGAATTGATTTCTTGATACGAAAATCATCAAGAACAACACCATTTTTTATGGGAACATTAAAATCCACTCTGAGAACTACTTTCTTTCCTGATAAATCTTTCAAATCTTTTATAGATTTCATTTTAATTTAAGGCACTTAATATCGCACCAAATTTTTTAGGATTAATACTATCGCGACCCACAAGCAAACCATCAGCCTCTCCTTCTACAATAAAAGATTTAGCATTATCTTTATTTACTGACCCACCATAAAGAATAATGAGATCATGCGCAACTTTAGAATCATAAATATCTGAGATTATTTTTTTTATAAAAATTTTCATTTCCATAAATTCTTCTTTGGTTGCCTCACGAGTTGCATCTTTACCTATTGCCCATATTGGCTCATAAGCAATGATAATGCTCTTAACTTGAGAACGAGTAACTCCTGCAAGACTTTCGCGTATTTGATCTCCTACAAAAGAAAGGTAAAAACCATCTCTATCTCTGTTACTTTCACCTACACACAAGATCGGTGACAAACCAGACTTTAAAACATTTAATATTTTTTCATTTACAATATTATTTGTTTCTCCGTCTCGACGACGCTCCCCATGCCCGACAATGACATGACTAACTCCAAAAGACACAAGCATCTTGGGAGAAATTTCTCCCGTAAATGATCCCTCTTTTTCTTTTGAGACATTTTGAGCCCCTAGGGTTATATTTTTGTTTTTTAATTTTTTAGATATGAAAAGAAACGGAAATGGTGGACAAATAATAATCTTAGTATTTTTTATTTTTTTTACTTCTTTAAGAATTCCACCAAAAAGAACCTCCGCTTCTTTTGGAGATTGCGGATTCATCTTCCAGTTAGCAACGACAATTTTAGACATAGCCCCATTATATCACAAAAATCACTCTATTTCATCCCATGAAATAGTACTGTATTTATCTGAAGTTAGTGGAAACGAAGTTGGAGGTCCATATAATAAATTAGCATCATATATTATAGTACGAATATCATAACCAGTACCATTAGTATATGCAAAACCATATCGTTTACTAGTGCCTATCATTCCATAAAGAGTAATCACACTTCTTAAATGATACGGGCTACAGTAACTACTATAGTAATATCTCCCTGCTCTTCCATTCACTGCCATCAGTGCTGCATCAATACGGAGATCATCTTCACTCATCATTCCTACTGTGATATCTTTTTGAGCAATAAGACCGATAACATCTTGCCCATCATAATTTGTATATAAAAGATCTTGATTTATAAAAATACTTTTTCTGGTGTTTGCACTATCGGGGAATACACCTGAAGCAACAGTAATGCGAGCAGTATCTATCTGCCCATTGATCCATACATTATCTTCAACAAAAATAAGACCATTCGCTGGATTGGCAAAATTTCCCAAAAAGGTTTCTTCATTTATACTCCATGTCCCCCATGTTGTATCACCCCCACTTGAATAAGTTGAGCAATTACTAGATGCAGAAACAAGACTAGTTACTTTATATAAATCATAAGTGTCATCTGTTTTTAAAACGATATGATAGCCTAATGATGGTGAGCCAGATGGAGCTAAATATTTACCATCAGCATTAGCATTTGTCTTGATTAAAGAAAGATCATTTGTTATCCCAGTGAAGTCAGCTTGAGGAACTGGAAACTGTCTTCCTACTAAAAAAACATCACTCCTAGTTGGCACTGGATCTGTCGGAGGAGCTTCCAACGATCGAAAAGTATTATTAACTCCACCTCCAACATTCAAATGAGTATGAACACCAAATTCATTATTCCCGGTATGATCGGGATCATTATAAGAAGAAGTTGCACTGGTTACCAGATTGTGAGCTATTCCATCAAATCTAATTCCTCCATTTGAATGAATAGGCCCAAACACTTCTGTTCCCTCACCAAAACGCATCACATCGTTTGCTACAATTGCAAATTTGGCAAATGACGGAATAGCTAACTTTGATTGTATTGTTCTTTTGATTGATGGATATTCATTTACATGTCCTTCTGATTTTATTGTAACAATAGTCGAACCAGTTATTGGCGGAGTTATGGTTAAAGTAAAATTACCAATATCATTTCCATCTTTATCGTAAAAAGTATGAGTATATGGGCCTTCTATACCTGTCCCATCTTGGAAATCACTTGGACTATGAGCTAAGTGCCAACGATAATAATCAATGCCTGCTTCAGCAATTTGAAATGCTTGTTCTTTGTATAAAGTTTTTTTGGTTATTTTTACACTTGAAGAAGCCCACGTTATGAAAAAAGTAACAATGGATATTGCCACAGCAGAAAAAATTAAAACATTAAGTAGAACCACTCCGCGACAATTTTTATTATTTTTATTCATATATAAATTTATTATAAATTATCTTTTAGATTTCGTATACTTACTTCTGTCGTAACTGTTATGGGTGAAGGTGGTCTATTTGGGTCAGCATCAATAATAAGATTAACCTTCACCAAACGTATGTTTGAGACAGAAACTGGAATAGTTATAGGTGAAGTAGTGCCATTGTAATTTGTATCATAATAAGAAAATATTGGAGTTGTGTCGTTTCTTATGTTTGTAACAACATCTGTGATAACTTCATTTGCCGATGAATATTGCAATGGTGACCCAGATGGAACGATTACTCCTTTTTTCAAAATATTATCTGATAAAAAATATCTAATTCTTTCTTTTAATCCATCATTATCAATATCTGTGAAAAATGCAAAGTTATTATTATCAGCTATTTCAATGTTATAACCACCTAAAGATGAAGGTGAGGCTGATCGTATTTCTGAAGCAACAGGTTGAAGAATTTTCTTTGCATCATCATATGAAGCGAGTCCACCTGAAAAAAGATTATTGTAATAAAAAATATCACGAGCAAACAAACTAACAGCTCCGAGAATTAGAGAAAAAATAGCCACAGTTATAAGTATCTCTAAAAGAGTAAACCCTGATTTTAAATTTGATATATTTTTTGTTTTATTTATAAGCATAATATTATGGTGAAATAGTAAATTCCTCTTTAGTCCAATCATTTACAATCTCAACATCTCTTGCTGTACTTTGATAACCACTTTTATTTATAGAGATAGTATAAGTACTAGAAGAAAGATTTGAAAAAGATACTTGCCCGGGTGGAATACAAGACGAGGTATATGTGATAGAAATGTCTGATATGGTTGGAGTAAAAGCTTGATTGAGAGTAGAAAAATATAAACGATAACGAATATATCTATTATCATTATGAACTGCATTTATATTTTGATTCGATGAATCATAGTAAGTAGAAAGAGTACCATCGGGCCCGATGAAATTCCATGTCGCATTATCATTGTTTGTAGCTATCTGAAATCTAACACTTGAAGCCCCAGTTTCTACTGGTTGTGTTACTTGATTCCAAATAATTTGTTTAAAATTACTAGTGGAACCTGTGTCAAAAGTAGAAGAAGTAAGATATCCACTCAAAGAATAATTACCAAAAACATTATTTAAACTCAAATTTCCAGGAGAAGAATTGTAATCAACATTCCCATCTGAATCTAAAAACTGATCGGAATATGTAAAATTTGTTTGGCCACTTCCCCCAGACCAATCTGTTTGAGTCAAAAATCCTTCATTTGTTGTCGCACTTTTTGTATATCCACTTAGATTTGAAAGATTAACAGTAGCATCAGTAATAGGAAGACCAGTAGATTGATCCCTAACGACAACGACAAGCCTTTTGCCATTCTTAGGGGCAGTAATTATTTGCATATCTTGAACAACATTTGGATTAATACCAAGAGAAAGGAGAGGATTGGTTCCGATTATATCGTAATTAATATCTGCCCCAGAAATATTATATATATCCCATTCAATATTAGATAATATTAATTTACCTAATCCATCGGTTGCAAGTGATTGTGAATATTTGAAAATATCTGGAGTTGTTCCTATTAATTTATCTCCTGTCATACTGAAATCAAAACCCGAAACAGCAACGCATTGATTATTTAAAGTTGAAACATTAATAGTACTTACTTCATCAATAGTAAAAGAAATTTGAGATATCTGCCCAACAACAACAGTTATATTTGGTTTTATAGGGTTTGGATTCTCAACACTACCTATCGCATACGTCTGCTCTGTCGAATAGCCACTTTTAGAAACAGTTATTTGATATCCCTCAACAGAAGGAGGAGCATCTACTATAGTAAGCATTCCATTTATATCTGTCTTATCGCTTAAATTTATATTTGGAATAATATTGTTATTTACTATAACAACATCAGCTAAAGGTACAGGCAAACCTAAAGCATTGAAAACTTTTACAACCAATGCTCCATTCGTAGATGCGGTCTCTAGATTCTTCGGAGCAACTTTTGTTGTAAAAGAAATAGGAGCAAAACTAGCATCACAAGACAAGCACGAAATAGTAACTTCAACTAATTTCATATCAGCAGGAGATAAATCTTGTGGAGTTCCACCAAAAGTTCCATCAAAAGGATCGTCTACATTGCGAACAATAAAATTCACATTGAAAGTTTTATTATCTTTAATAATTTCTGTATTTTGAGGAAGAATACCAATCGGGATTCCATTTTCTGTTCCAACATTTTGATATGAAAGATTGCGAACAATTTCAAACTGCTCATTTGCAATGTTTGTCATTATTTCTTTCGTGCGAATTATATTCATAATTTTTAAAATATTCACAAACCCAGAATATATTCCGACTGAAACAGTCACAAAAATAGCCGTCGCAACTAAAGTTTCAACCAAGGTGAATCCTCGTGTCATATCTCTTTTTTTTAAAAAAAATATCATATTTATTTTAAATATTATTCATTACTGAATACATTGGCTTAATCATAGAAATAGCAAAGAAGCCAACAGCACCACCAATCATAAGCATTAAAACAGGTTCAATTATAGTAGATAAATCTTTTGTTTTATTATCAACTTCTGTTTCGTAAAAATTAGCAACATCTAAAAGCATTTTTGAAAGATTACCTGTTTCTTCCCCTACTTCAATCATCTCACCCATCATTACTGGATATAAGAATGTGTTTTCTTTAAACGAAGCAGACAAAACCATTCCTTTTTCAACTGAAGTAATCGATTTATGAATCAACTCTTTATAGTGAACATTTTGTAAGACATCTTCTGTTATAGATAAAGAATTTGAAATACTTACACCAGATAATAATAAAGATGAGAGAGTTCTCGATGTACGAGCAGTATTAACTTCTTTCACAATATTACCGATAACAGGAATATATAAAATAATGCGATCAAAATATCTTTGAATTAATTTGAATTTTGATAAAACAAAAATTCCTAAAATAATAGCTCCGATTGTAGATAAAAATAATAAAATATTATTAGAAATAAAATCTGAAATAAAAATAATTGCTTTAGTTGATGTCGGTAATTCAGACCCCAAATCTTTAAAGGTCTTTGTAAGAGTAGGCACCACATAGATCATCATGAACACACCTATAACAAGCATTGCGAACACGATTATCGTTGGATACGTCATTGCTCCTTTTATTTTTTTATTCAAAGCATAAGACTTTTTTAAACTTAATCCAACTTCTGTAAGTGTACCTGGCAGACTTCCTGATTCTTCTCCAGCGTGCACCATTGGGATGAAAATGCCAGAAAAAACTTTTGGGAATTTCTTCATTCCTTCCGAAAGAGTGTTCCCTTTACTAATATCTTCATTCAGTCCATGGATAATATTCTTAAAAGAATTTTTAGTTGATTGTTTTTCTAATATAGATAAAGCTCTGTTTAAAGAAAGCCCAGCCGATAGCATACCACTTAGATTGTTTGTAAACATAATCTTTTCTGAAAGAGAAATATTATCGAACAAACTTATTTTCACAGAGAAAAAACCAGTCTTTTCTTTAACTTCCTCAATCGAAAGAGGCATATCCCCTTTTTCTCTAAACTCTCTTGCTAAAGTAAACTTATCTGGTGCTTCAATGACACCTTGCATTATTTCTTTATTTTTATTTTGAATTTTATATTTAAATTTCATCCCTTTATTTATTCTGAAACAACACGAAGGACTTCTTCGGTTGAAGTTATACCTTGTGCTGATAAAAATATTCCATCTTCAATCATCGTCATCATTCCCTCTTCTTTGGAGACTCTCTCAAGTTCATCCACAGATGCTCCTTTTAGAATCATTTCCTTTATAGTAGATGTAACTTTCATAACTTCATGAATACCAATACGCCCCTTGAATCCATCTTTCGATTCTTCATCAGCTTTTGGTTTATAAAATGGAACTTTTTCCCATGGAGTATTTTCATTTACAATTTTTTCTGCCTTCAAGAAACCGAGCATACGATCTAGGTCTATTACTTTTCCTAATGCTTTGATCTCAGCGTCACTTAAAAAATATTTTTCTTTATTGGCTGACAATACACGAACTAATCTTTGAGCAATCACAGTTTTTACAGTAGAAACAATTAGGAACGGCTCAACCCCCATATCAATCATACGAGGAATGGCTCCAGCAGCAGAATTCGTATGTATAGTAGAAAGGACTAAATGCCCAGTTAGTGAAGCATTCACAGCAAGAGAAGCAGTTTCTCCATCACGAATCTCCCCCACCATTATAATATCTGGATCTTGTCTAAGCAGTGTACGTAAACCATTTGCAAAAGTTAAACCTATTTCTGATTTTGTTTGAGTTTGATTAACTCGTGACATTTGATACTCAATCGGATCTTCAATAGTTGAAATATTTACATCTGGAGTATTTAAAATATCAAGCATTGTATATAAAGTAGTGGTTTTACCAGAACCAGTCGGACCTGCGCAAAGAAGCATTCCTGTTCGCTTTTTCATACCATCATGTATTCGCTCAAGAGCTTCTCCATGGAAACCAAGTCCTTCCAAAGAAAATCCTTTTGAATTTTCTCGTAAGATACGAATA
>Ga0105099_10001921_pt1 | contig 12618 bp, 8 predicted proteins | sample PPLLak3cmMay2015_2_FD_79138 | JGI IMG/M metagenome (GOLD analysis project Ga0105099, IMG submission 79138) | Freshwater sediment microbial communities from Prairie Pothole Lake near Jamestown, North Dakota, USA - PPLs Lake P8 Core (1) Depth... | ecosystem: Environmental > Aquatic > Freshwater >...
GAACCAGGAAATCAAGTATTTTGTGGTCCAGAGCATCAACAAGGGCGAAGGACAGGTCAAACCAGGCGGTGTGACAAAGGGAAGCGACGGCAGATATTCCGGGACCGGTACGATACTATTGAACCTCACCGACAGTCAGAGCGGCGTGTCGCGACACCCGATCGATATCGATATCACAAACTGGGCGGTCGAAGCTGACGGCATCACGGTTGCCGAGGGGAGCATCGATGTCTCCCCTGGAAAGAAAATCGACGACCTGCCAGGCATGACCAGCACATTGAAGACGCTCAAGGGCGTGGCCAAAGATAAACTGGATGCAACCCTGGGCATTACCATTTCGGACAACACGATCAGGGAACCGGCAACTGATAATCCGGTCACCTTCCCCGATCTAACCAAGCCGTTGAGCCCAGCCGGAGACTGGTATGCCGACGGGCAGCAATTGAACGAGAGCCTGATCGGCTGGAGCGCCTTCCGGATCAGATCGAACGATGTCAGACTTGACCTGAGCCATCAACAGGGTGACGGCGCCCACGCGCTCTGCCAGGGCGAGCAAGGCTCGCAATGGGTCGGCATCCATCTCGGGACCGCGCAGATGATTCCTTTTGCCATGGGGTTGAAGGAGTATGACTTTCCGGTCAGTAACTGGGGCATCGTGACGAGCGGCATGTGCGGCAAAGCAGAGATAGCCGGATTCGATAAGACGGTGGGTAAAGGAGCGATACATTTCGACTCGATTACCGCCACCGCCCAAAAGGGCTCCTTCCAGGCCGAAATGCACGGGATGAAAGTGAAAGTGCCGTGGTGGCCGGATTTCTGGTTCACTGGCGACGCAAATGTCGTCTCGAGCGCAGGAAAAGAGGAGAGCCTTACCTTCAACCTTTCCGGAGACGTAACGCCGCCGACCCTGGACTATCAGAACATTGTGCTGAGGGCGACCGGCACCGGGTTCAAGATCGACCCGACCTGGGGCTTTGCGGTAATCGCCGACGCCGAATTCGATTTCAGGGCCGAAGACAAGCTGTTCACTACTGCTCAGGCGAACAATCTGCTCTTTACGATGTATGGAGCTGCAGCCTTCGACGATGGCCAGGGCGCACATCCACTGAATCATACCGGAGATCAACCCAAATTCGGCACCGGGGGAGCGTATACCATCAACTCCCTGACGGCTGAATCCGTCAAAAAAAATAACAGCCAGACACTATCCTTCAATTTCGGTGGGACTCTCAACATCGGCGCAGGTCTCACCTCACCTGCGACCATCAACTACTTGCTCGCGGAAAAATTGTCCAAAGGGCCTGAGGTAAAGATAGATCCTATCGACGTAAATTACGGGGACGGATCAGTGGTGAAACTTACCATGAAACCCGTCTATCAACATTCCATCGAGGGGACACCGCAAAGTGGCGCATCGAGCGGCCCGGGCACTCCACCGATGATCAAGACAGTTTTAGCCTCAGCCGAAGATGGAGCCACGGTTCAGAAGTCCATGTCGGATGCGTCTCCCGCAGGCTTGGTGCTGCTTGCCGACGCTTCATCCGGCGGCGGAGCGGGCGGCGATTACACGGAAGCGTATAAGGGAACGGTTACGGTAAATCTACTTGGTTACGATGCCAGCGCCCTCTTCAGATTGGGCTACTTGCCTGGCGGAGACGATTACTGGTTGGCCTATGCAAATGTTTCCGGCATTAATTTCCCCATCTTTACCGAGGTCAATCTCAGGGCACTTGGCGGAGGAGTCGGCCACAACTTCTCGCACGAACAGATCAGGCTGGGGGCCGACAAGGCAGTTCCCTCCAACACCGGCACCTCGTTTTTTACCGCAGACATGACAATCTCATCCGCGGACCATTTCATTTACGAGGCCAGGGGAGTCTTCAGCCTTGAAACAAGTGGTGTGGGCAGTCTTGCCGTCAGTTCCGCGAAACTCTTCAGCTTGGACGGTTTCAGCGGAGGCCTGACCTGGGGCTCAGGCAGTTTTGACGGCACACTGTCCGGAGGCATCAGTTTATTAGACGGTTATGTCAGTCTAAAAGGTGACGCCGGCCTCCATTTCGGCAACGACGGTTACCATATTTTCGCGGGAACAAGGAACAACCCGATCAAGGGTCGAGTCCTGTTCGCGCAGCAGGACGGCTATATGATGCTGGGCAATGATAATCTCTGCAAAGGGCTTTTCGTCGGCACACAGGTCAATGAAAAGATCGGCGGGGAATTCGGCGGCTGGGGTGCCTACGTCGAATACCATGCGGGGCTGGAGGCGGGCATAACAGCTAACCCATTCCAGCTTACTGTCGATGCTGATGCGAGTTTGGATGCCAAAATAATTAATCCCATTAAAGATCTCAGCGCCGGTGCAGATGTTACAACCCATGGCTGCATCGGGGCGTGCGGTGTTGAGGTCTGGATTAAGCCAAGAATAAGCGCCTGCCCGGCCGGGAAGGCCTGGATCAAGATGCAAGTTCTTCCCCATCCAAAGTATCTGGACAGCGACTTTGAGGATTGCCTGTGACATCCTGCGGCGGCACGAGGAGAAAAGACATGAAATCCCCCATGGTGATGAAAATGGCCATAAAAAGGATAGGCCTGGCGGCCTGCTGCTTCATACTTCTGGCGAGTTCAGTGGTGTCCACCGCAGGGGCGGCAGGGAGTACGCTGCCGGAACAAAAGGGCCGGCTCTATGCGGTTTCTGATGGAAAGGGCCTGGTGCAGCTCCTCTGGTTTCATTCCTCCGATTTTTGGCCCGAGGGGGGCTGGAGGATCCTGGACGCGACGACCGGCAGGGTACTGAAGGAGCGTGTGGCGCCGGGAGATCCGGCAGCCCTTGCCGCGCTTCCGGAAAAGTCGCAAAAGGCGGTCAGGGAGACCCTCGGAAAGCTCGCCGCCGCGCCAGCGAAGGAGCGGAAGAAACTTCTTGCACTGCTGGGGCTCGCCGCGGGTTCCGACTGGAACTACGCGCGTGCCGCCGGACTTGCCGCTACGCTGGAAGAAGTGCCGGGTGGTGCCGCAACGTACCGTGTCGTCGCCCTTGACAGGAAAGGAACACCGACCGGGTTCTCCTTCAGCGGTCAACCGGTCGATTCCCGGGTGGCCACCCCCCTGGCGCCCGCTCCCGCCTGGTTGCGTGCGGAGGCGGACACGTCGGGCGCGGCGCTGTTCTGGCCACCACTCGATGATCAGGCCTCACTCCCGGTACTGTCCTACACGGTCGAGCGCGACGACAAGCAGGTGAAAAATGTCCCGCTGACAAAGACGCCGATATTCCTTGGATCATCGTGGGACCTCAAAGAGTCCACGTTCGTCGACAGTTCTCCACCGGTCGAACAGCTGCTGACCTATCGGGTAACCGCCATCGATCTGTTTGGCAGGAGAGGCCTGCCCGCTGCAGCGCGGCTCTTCATGCCCGACCTGAGAGCCCTGAGACCGGTCACCAAAGTGAAGGCGAAAGGACATGAGGGCGAAGTGACCGTAACCTGGGAGCCCCTGGAAAACCCCCATACCTCTGCCTATCTGGTGGAGCGCGCGCTCTCCGCGAGCGGCGCCTATGAGCCGGTAACGCCGAAAGGGGTGAAGCGGGGAACATCCAGCTACCGGGACACAGCTGTGATGGGCGGTGTCCATTATTACTATCGCATCAGGTCGGTGGGGCCGAGGGGGGACCTGGGTCAGCCGTCTGATTACGCGGTGGCGATGGCGCGGAGCAAAGGTATCCCAGCGGCTCCGGCTGGGATTAAAATCGAAGCCGGGCGGGATCGCCTGAGAGTTACCTGGGAATCCGGCGACGATAAAGTCGCGGGCTATTTCATCGAACAGCGAGCTGAAGGAAACGTAAAATGGCTGCGTCTGAACTCGGTTCTCTTACAACAGCCCCGCTTCGAAGATGACCTGAAGCCGGCGGGACACGGCACTTTCAGTTACCGCGTCATTGCCGTTACGCGGGACGCCAGGGAAAGCCGCCCGAGCAAAACCGTCACCGCAACGATCGAGGAAAGATCATTTCCGCCGGCTCCGTCCATAACCGGCATCGATGGCGCGGGAGGAAAAGTCATCCTGGCGATCCGGCCCGGTCCGCCCGAAGAAAAGACCGATCGGTTCCTGATCATCCGTGCGGTCGAACCAAAAGACCCAGGGGTCGTCTTCGGTGACCCTCTGCCGGGCAGTGCCCGCACCTTCACCGACACCTTTGTCAAACCGGGCAGGCACTACTGGTACAGCGTCGCGGCCCTCGACAAGAAGGGCAACAGAAGCGACCTGAGCAGCCCGGTGGTGGTGCGGGTCGGCGCACCTGACATGCCGAAACCGGCAAAGCCCGCCGCACAATTCCTGGCAAAGCCCTTCAAGCGGGTCGAGGTCACCTTCGAGGCCCCCGCCCCCGGACTTACCGCCACCGTGCAGCGCAGGATCGCTGATCGCGGACCCTGGATCACGATTGCCCGGAACGAGTTGAGCGGAAGTATCGTAAATACAAGTCTTCCGGCACAGGGAAAAGTATCATACCGCCTGGTGCATAGAGCAGCAAACGGAGCAGAGAGCGAACCGTCGGATACGACGGACATCATTATACCCTGAGGGTGTGAAAGGAGGTGAAACAGTGATGAAGAAGGTTCTTATCATGACGATTGCCATGGCCTGTGTGTTTGGCCTGGCAAGCCTGGCAGTTGCGGAAACGGTCACCCGGATCGTCGGCAACCAGATAACGGTGAAGGACGCCACGGGCAAAGAGAAAACCATTGCGAGCACGGTGAAAGGCCTGAAGGTCGGCGACACGGTCAAGCTAAAAGTGATCGACGGCCGGACGTGGATAAACCCGCAGCCCGAACCGCCAGGTAACCAACAGATCAAACCGGTATTGAATTAGTTTTCATCCGGAAACACCAAAACAGAGCTATCCCCCGTTGGGCTGGGGCTTTCTCGGAGTCTCTCGTACAGCTTTATGGCAAGACAGCGACAGCAAGGAAAGCGCCTGATTCCAGCAGGTAGCCTGTTCTGTGTCTCAGGTGGCGACCTATTACGAGAGGCTTCGAGGAAGTTCCAGCCCGGCCTCTGTCAAGACTTTGGATTGACACGAATTAAAAATCCCCGCGTCAAAAGCGCGGGTATTCCCGTTCACGGCATGAAGCGAAGCTCCGGGAGACTGCCATCACCGGAACGTATCATGTTTTTAAACGCAAGCAAAATCGCTGGATCCTGAAATGTTGAAAGGAGGGGAAAATTATGAAGAAAATCGCCCTTGCTCTGCTGACTCTGCTTGTAATGTGCTCATGTGTGCCACCTCAATACCAAAGCACGATAAACACCGCAAACGATGCAAGGAAATACCTGCCGCCAGTCCGTGAAGTAGTACGGGAAGAACCCGATGACCAGCAGCCGATGTGCAGCCGCCTGAACTCACTCCCGGTGAAGAAACGGCAATTGTATGAAGATTATTACGGAACCATGCTGACTACCGACAAATCGTGGCTCCGCACCCCTGGAGGCAACTACAACTGGGGAATCGCAAATAGCAAGCGTCTCAGTATGGCCTACTTTGCCGCTTATGTAAAAACTACCGGAAAATATGGACGATTCAAAACAAGCATTTACATCGACAGTGGTATCAAGGCTGATATGGTCTTTACCTTCCGTGCCAACTCAAGAGACGGTGAGGTACTGAAAAACCTGACCATCCGGCCTGGGCAAACCAGAAAAGTGGACTTTGAGACCGGCGGCGCTAAAAAGCTTTTCATCTTCACGGAGCTGAGAATAAACCACGATGCAGCCGAAAAGATCGTGCTGGGTGAGCCTGAATTTTATACTTGCCGCTAGGAGCCGGTAGGGTTGCATTGATCAATTGCGACAGAAGAGAAGGAAATGATTCTTGAGAGTTGGAATACGAAGGAAATCTGTTTTAAAAATTAAAAAATGGGGATTTTCTCAAGGGAGAGTCCCATTTTTTTAATTGTGGCTCCCAACGCGGACAAATCTGGACAATGGCAAGAGGCGGTTTTGCTTGGATAAAGATCTTACGCAAAGGTCGTAAGCGGGCAGAAGGATACCTTGTCTCTTCTGAACGACAGATGACGTGATCTCTCTTTCGGTCAAGTCCCGCGTGAACACGAATTTAAGTCTAAATACAAGGTCGGGCACGTTGCATCTGCCTTGCCCCGCTGAAAACAGCGAATACCCGTTCAACTACCTGCTCATCCCCTTCCCTGCTGATTGACGCGATCTATTCCAAGTGGCATCAACAAACAAGCAAGCCCGATGCTGGGCACCAGTGGGCTTCATAAAAATATGTGTGGAAGAATAACCAAGCGTAATAGATGGTATCATAGAAAGACCAGCAACTTTTTTCGCAGTTTTTCCTCCGCTGATTGAAATCGAAACCCGCACAAGGATACGGCAACGTCAATTAGATTCGGCCACCGAAAATGAGAATATGAGCATTCAGGAGAATAGGTTTTAAAAGTCATTGAGAGAAAGGAAACGGCATAGACGCTCGACACTATTTCTTCTTGTAAGCTTTCAGCAATTAGCCGCCACTTGGTGGGCAAAGAATTACAATCAACCATAAGGAGACTTCCCATGAGTGAACCTGTTATTATCATCGACAAAAAAGACCGTATCGGCACCATCCGCCTCAACCGGCCCGAAGCAATGAACGCTTTTACGCCAGAATTAGCCGACCAACTCGATTCCGCCCTCTGGACTTTCGAACGAGATCCGGAGATTCTCGTTATCATGCTTGAAGCTACAGGAGAGCATTTCTGCACCGGTATCGCCCTTGATCAGTTCGATGACAAGAGTCAGAGGGAGTACCGCGAATTTCTTTACCGAATCGACGCCTTCTACCACACCCTGTGGCACATGAAGACTATTACCATCGCCGTGGTGCAGGGCTATGCCCTAGCCAACGGCGCAGGCCTTGCTTTTGCGGCAGATTTTACCATCGCGGCGCAAAACGCCGTGTTCGGTACCACTGCCATCAATGTCGGACTGATCTGTTTAGGGCCGGCAGCACCCATGATTCGGATTGTGGGCCGTAAAAAGACACTTGAATTGGTGTTGACGGGAGAAATGATCAGTGCCGAAAAGGCCTTGCAAATGGGATTGGTGAATCAGGTAGTGGCCGACGACCAACTGCAACAAAGCGCCCGCAAACTCGGAGAAGCCCTGGCGGAAAAAAGCCCGTTGGCACTAAAAATCGGCAAGGAGGGCATCAACCGGTTGATCAACAGTCCCTGCTACGATGAAGGACTCAAGTGCATGGACGATCTTTTTGCCACTCTGTGCTCCACGCAGGATGCAAAGGAAGGGGTAAAAGCGTTTATGGAAAAAAGGAAGCCAAACTGGCAGGGACGCTAACACACAACTTTGGAAACACGAATGATGGATCAAACCCGCTGCCGGACGCTTGGTCGAAACGGCGCGGAAAAGTGACTGGCTGACAAGGTTCTTCGTCATTCTTTCACCCATCGCGTACCCTACGATTTCTCCATTGAAGAGATCTTTGTGGCCGGCAAGATACAGCCAGCCTTCGTGGGTGGGGATAGAGGCTATATCGGTTACCCAGACCTGATTGGGTGCTTTAGCCACACCGTAGCTATTCATCTGGACTCAGTCCTGGCAGGGTTGAAAAACGGTAAGCTTCTTTTTGGGAGTTGTAGGCCAGGCTTGGGCTCCAAGTCGAAATCGGCCGAAGTCATCAGTCCAGCTTTTACTGAAATTCGTCTGCTACCATCCCGATAATTGGCTTTTTCGACAGATATGATATATTTGCCGGCCGGGATGTTGCCGAAGCTGTAATCGCCGGAATCATTCGATTGCCTTTTCTGGTTGAGCAGGATGACTGTTGCCTGGGACACAGGTTTACCGGTCCTGCTATCAATTATCGTACCCCGCACCTGCCCATAACGTGCCGATTGCTTCAGCGGCAAGGGGGTTGTTGTCGCCTTGAAGTCCAGACGCTCATTTCCTTCCAGTGCAAAAGCTTCTCTAGTCGTGGCATTGGCGCGGATCGTCACGGTTTTATCTTCCGTCTTGTAGTCCCGATGGCGAACTGCAACGCGGTAGGTGCCTGGCTTCAGGTCGTTGATGTGGTAGCTGCCCTGGAGGTCGCTGCGCACTGTACACTGTCCGTAAACACGGACAGTGGCGTTGTCGATCGGCTTGCCGCTTTTAACATCCCGCACGACTCCGGCAAGATGTCCTTTCGCCGATAGCGTCGTACGTTCATGCACCATGCGCTCAGAAGCCCTCGCCCTGCCGGGAGTGGTAAACGGCTTGACCGACAATACTTTTTGGATCTCCGGAGAAGATTTTTCCAGTGTAAAATCGTGCACTTCACTTTTAGTACCCTTCACAGGGACACTCAGGCTCGCTTCCCGGTATCCGGCTTTATTGGCCAGCAGGCGGTAGGTTCCCTGCTTCAAACCTTTGAAGGTATAGCTGCCTTTCACATCGGTAAAAACAGACATGGCGCCACCGGCAAAGACAGCCGTGATCTTGGCGCCGGAGAGCGGTTGCCGGTATGTGTTGCTCACCTTCCCTGCCAGAGTTGCCCCGGCACCGAAAGCCAGGGCAGATCGCTTGCCGAGAACCGGAACCGTAATCACCTTGCCCGCGTAAAGAGTTTTTCTTTCCACGACTTTCTTTGCCGCGACACGAACCCGCTCGGTCTGAACGGTTGCCCCGCCTTTCCTGATCATGATCTGGTAATCTCCAGGGGGCACATTGACGAACATGTACCTGCCCAGGGAGTCGGTACGGGCCATTCCCAGGCCCTTGACCATCACCAATGCGCGGGTAACCGGCTTACCCTGATCGTCGCGGACCACCCCTTTGATCGTCCCCGGCCTGGCCCCCTGAACACCCGTCTTGGAGGCGATGATGGCAGTAGCCGGAAGAATCTTGATTCCCGCGGCTTTCATGCCGGTGCCGCCGGCCCCGATCTGCCAGTCGGCGAAAGCCATGCGACCGGGCTGCAGCTGGATCCTGCCTAAGGAAAGCTGCCGGCCGGCTTTAAAGATCTTCATGGTGGCGAACCGTCCGCTGGGGATATGGGGAATGATATAGGAGCCGGAACTGTCGGTGGTTGCACTGGCACCAGATTGAGGATCGGTCACCGTGGCGCCTTCTACCGGGTTGCCGATGTCATCAACCACCACACCGGTGACATCGGAGGTAGGTTCCTCGATCGGGATGTAATCTCCGTCCGAATCAGGCGACGAATATGTTTGATCCTGGCTGAAGCTCTGCAGGGCTGTGCGGATCTCCTGGATTTTGAGGATACTGTTCAAGGTCTCACCGAGAAGTTCATTGACTTTGCTGATACCGGTCAGCAACTCGCCACTGGCTGGCGGGGATTCAACCTCAGACGTCTGCGTAATAGCTTCCTGGGTGGAATCAGCAATGATATTCTGCAATTCATTTTTGAGCTGGGCGATTTCCTGGTCGACCGCACTGCTGTCCTGCCCCTCCGTCATCAGGGAAACCTTGTTGTCCAGTGAAGTCCGCAAAGCTTCCAGTATCTGTTGCAGCGAGCTGATATCCGTACCGCTGGCAACACCGCCGGCCACCAGCGAATCAGCCTGGGCGATGAGCTGCTGCAATTCCTGGTCGTCTTCATAATTGGTCGCCGCCTCCTCACTGATCGGTGGCTGAGGCTGACTTTCTGCTGAAACAGTTTCTGGCATTGCCTGGCCGAAGCTGGCGACCGCCTGGCGCACCTGCTGAGCCAATTGGTCGATTGCCGCGCTCAGAGCTTGCCCCAGGGCGCTCTGAGTAAAAGCTCTGCTCGTGAAATCATACGCGTCCCAACGGCGAGCGTCATCAATTGCCGGGTCAACCTCTAAACCGGTGCCATTGGCGCGCAGGCCGGTGATTGCCCCGTTGGTAGCTGAAATGAGCTCGGCGTAAAGCCCGACGTCGCACTGTAGTTCCCGGCCTTTTTTATCTGAAAGAAGACCCAGGAACCCGGAGCGCATAACGTAGTGAACCCCTTGCTGCCGGCCCAGGGCAGCGAGTTGCTCAACAGCCGCGTTTGAAGATTCCGGCACACCACTGATCGACCGAACCAGGATATCTTGGTAAGCAAGGGTCAATTTCTGCTTGAAAATCTGACCTGCCGTAAGCAGGAATTCCGGAGGAACTTGGGCTCCGCTTTCATCCTGGACAGGGAGGATACCGATTGAGATCACCTCGGCTCCTGCCGAAATGGAGCCCGCGGTTGCCAACCAGAGTATGCATACGATGAAAAAAGTTATTTTTGCGGCACTTTTCATGGCTTGTCCCTCGAATTAAACCCCGTTTTTGTTTCCATGCAATCATTTTGGAAATTCCAAACCCGGATACGCGCTCAACTATCCGCGGCAACACAAAAAAAGCTTATCGTACCTTATGCAGCGGGAGCCTCTGACAGACATGGGGCCATCGTTACGAAGGCCCCATGTCTGTCAGGCTGTTTCAGCACCAGACAAGTCAGGACTGGAACCAAACCGTTCGGTACTGATTACCGGCATGTCTCATATTTGGGAAAGAGAGTGGTGCCGCGAACCTTGAAACAGAGGTCCTGAGCATTCGGATACGTCTTGGTAAATATGGTTTTACCGGCAATAGCCTTAGCCTTTACTTCAATATTGGTTGCTGAGCAGGGAACTGCAATCTCCCGTGTCTTGCCAACGGGGAACGATCCGCTTTGCTGAGTAAAACGTTCCCCTTCGGAATCATATTTAACCGAGAATTCAGCAGCATAGGCACCGTTGTTCTTTACTTCGACGCGACGTTTGCAGCTGCCTGCTTCATCACAGGATTCGTAACGTGGCGACAAGGTTGTCCCCCTGACTTCATAACAGCGGTCAACGGCAGTGGCATACTGCTTGGTAAAGATCGTTTTCCCGGCAACGGCCTTGGCAGTCACCTTAATATCCGTGGCATTGCATGGGATGGGCAGCCGTTTGATCGCTCCCACCGCAAAACTGCCACTGTTCATGCTGGGCTGCTGCCGGCCGTCCAACTTGTAACTGACCGTGGCCTGAGCTACGTACCCGCTCCCCACAGCGTTCTTGATGGTGATGTGCTTGAAGCAGTCACCAACGGATACGCACTCGGCATAATGGGTGATCAGAGTCGTGCCCCAGACATCGAAACAGACGTTCTGGGGAGTAGCATAGGTCTTGGAAAGGATGGTCTCACCGGCAACTGCCTTCGCTTTCACGCGGACATTGGCAGCATCGCAGGGCACTTCAACCTTTGCGCTCTGCCCGACCGGAAAGTTTTTCTCAATATGAAAATCCTCGCCCTTCCAGGTGAAATGGACATCAAGATCGGTGTTAAAGCTTCCCCTGCCGAGCAGATTATTGACCTCTACCGTTTTGGTACAGCTTGGCGTGTCATAGCACGCCGAATATTTCGGCTCCCAGGTTACGCCCCACACCTTGAAGCAGATGTCCCGCGGCGTCGCATATGTTTTTTCAAAGATCTGCTTTCCGCCCACTGCTTTTGCCGTCAACTTGATATTTTTCGCACTGCAGGGAATAAGGGGTGAGCGAGACTGGCCAACGGGGAAATTATGGTCTTGCACGTGTCGGAAACCACCAATATCGTAGGATAGCACCAGATCGACGTTGAAGCTCCCCTTGCCGATGAGGTTCTCGACCCTGGCATGCTTCGCGCACAGGGGCCGGGCGTCAACCCAGCAGGCATCGTAGCCGATGTTGTTGCTATCGTAGCCGAGCCAGGCATAGCCGTTCATCCCCCAGTTACCAAGCCTGTTCCCCCATGAATTTCTGATGAGCCACGCCCGTTTGTTATCATCCCAGCCGATTATGGTTACCACATGGTTTGTCGGCAGCAGGGTTTTCTCACGATGGACATCATTTAGTCGGGACGGATCGTGACCTCTGCTTTTGAAGGCGGACGTACTTTTCACAGCGCTGATGACCGCCCCGTGCCTGCAGATAGCTTCCTTGATCTCGCGCCGTGACGGATAGAGTGGATTTGCCTTGTCCACATAGCCCCAGTCATACGTAGAGTACTCGGTGGCAGCATCCTGGAATGGGCAGGAGAAATCCTTCACCTGGTAAGCCAGGGATTTTTCCGTGGCAAGCCGGTGCTTTTTCATCCAGCGCAGCGGAACGTCGGGGAGAGACCCGTCGCAGGTCCCAACGCTGCAGCTGATAATATGCTGTTCGGAAATGTCGATATCTTGGGGCCGTGTGTTGGGATTCATGATCAAGTAGCTGATCTCGTATGCTGACGCCGCGGCAAAGGCCCAGCAGCTGCCACAACCCATCTGGTCACGAGCAGGAGGGACGACACCGTGGTCACGAGCATCGAACGAACTCATGCTGGCGCTGCAGACGCCATTGCCGAAGGCCTCTCCTGCTGGAAGAACCACCGCCATTCCTAGTGCCAGGATCGCAAAAGCTGTGACTACCAATTTTGAAAACATCTGTGACATCTGCATATTTTCCCCCTTTCTGTAACTCCATCATACCGGCTGAATTTTTTTTGAATCGGTGGCCGCGGTACCTATCCGGCAAAACTGAAACATCTACCTGAGCTGCTTGGCAGATGTGGGCATATTTCGATAGTATATCAGCATCTTTGCCGCAAACAAGGAGAGGTGGAGTACTC
>Ga0105099_10001922_pt1 | contig 12618 bp, 6 predicted proteins | sample PPLLak3cmMay2015_2_FD_79138 | JGI IMG/M metagenome (GOLD analysis project Ga0105099, IMG submission 79138) | Freshwater sediment microbial communities from Prairie Pothole Lake near Jamestown, North Dakota, USA - PPLs Lake P8 Core (1) Depth... | ecosystem: Environmental > Aquatic > Freshwater >...
CGACGGTTCTGCTCCAGGATTTGCGGCAATAGTCGGTGCGGCGCCAAATCCTGAAATTGCAAAATTGATTGTTGAAGAATATCAGAAGAGAAGCCTCTACATATTCCTTGCCGCAAACCAGAATGGAACGACCGTTGCGGAACAGCTCCTTGAAGCCGGCGTTCAGATCGGCTGGAACACGAGAATTGTTCCTTTCGGGCCGGATATTTCATCAGCCATATTTGCCCTTGGTTTTGCAAACAGGGCGGCAATGGCTTTCGGGGGTATCAAGCCAGGGGACTACAAAAAGATGTTGCTGTACAACAAAAACAGAATCTTTGCTTTCGTCAATGCTCTCGGTGATGTCAATGCTGAATGGGCTGCTGCTGCGGCAGGATGCGTAAACTGGGGATTCCCGACGCTTGCCGATACAGATATTCCGGAAATACTTCCGACCGGTATCTGCACATACGAGCATGTTGTTGCCAATGTCAAACATGAAGATATGGTTCAGAGATCTGTTGAGGTCAGAGGTCTCAAGGTTACGGTATCCAAGATAGATATTCCCTGCTCTTTCGGTCCGGCTTATGAAGGCGAGCGTGTCAGGGGCGCGGATCTTTATTGCCAGATGGGAGGCGGCAAGACTCAGGCGACAGAGCTTGTAAAACTTGCCCAGATGAATGAAATAGAAGATGGAAAAGTGGAAGTAGTCGGACCCGATATCAAGGATGTAAAGGCTGGCGAATCTTTTCCGCTCGGCATATATGTCCAGATTGCAGGCCGTGAATTCCAGGCTGATTTTGAGCCGATTCTGGAACGCCAGATTCACCATCTCATAAACTATATACAGGGTGTAATGCATATAGGACAGAGGGATATTGCATGGATCCGCGTTGGAAAAGCGGCTGTCGACAAAGGCTTCTCTTTGAAAGATATCGGAGTTGTGCTTCATGCCAAGTTCCACCAGGATTTCCAGAAGATCGTGGACAAGGTGCAGGTTACCCTCTACACGAAAAAAGCCGATGTGGACAAGCTAACAAAACGCGCCAGGGGCGAGTACAAGACAAGGGACGAACGTGTCGAGAAGATGACAGACGAGTCTGTACAAACCTACTACTCATGCACTCTCTGCCAGTCGTTTGCCCCGAACCATGTCTGTACGGTAAGTCCCGAGAGAACCGGTCTTTGCGGCGCATATAACTGGATGGACTGCAAGGCGTCATTTGAAATCAACCCGACCGGACCAAACCAGCCGATAGAAAAAGGCGAGTGCCTCGACTCTGTCCTGGGCCAGTGGAAGGGTGTTAACGAATTTGTATTCAAGGCATCGAGAGGAGCTGTAACCCATTATAACTTCTATTCGATGATCAAGGATCCGATGACAACGTGCGGTTGCTGCGAAGCCATTGCCGCGACACTTCCAACCTGCAACGGGATAATGACGGTTCACAGGGATTATACCGGTGAAACTCCGTGCGGAATGAAGTTCACAACACTGGCAGGCGTTATGGGCGGCGGTGCGTCATCCCCCGGATTTGTCGGGCATTCAAAATTCAATGTCACCCAGGGAAAATTCCTTGTGGGCGACGGCGGACTTTTAAGGATGGTGTGGATGCCGAAAAGCCTGAAGGAAGAAATAAAAGACAGAATTATAAAAAGGGGAGAAGCGCTCGGATGTCCGAACCTTTATGATATGATAGCAGACGAGACCGTTGGAATAACCGAAGAGGAGATAATGCCGTTCCTGAAGAAAGTGGGACATCCGGCTCTTTCAATGCCTTCGCTTCTGGGTTGATTTGAAACTACGGCAGATAACTAATATGTTTTAATTTGTAACTGCTCAGGTTGGCAGGCTGTAGGCTTTTAGTCTGTTGGTTTTTATCTAACAGCCTACATTCTAACCAGTAACAGCCTTCAGCCTGCAGTCTAAAAGACCTGAGTACTTACTTTAATTTCAAATAAGGAGATAACAATGGCATTAACCGGTATTCAGATTTTCAAACTCCTGCCGAAAACCAACTGCAAGGAATGTGGTGTTCCCACATGCCTTGCATTTGCCATGAATCTGGCATCAGGCAAGGCTGAGCTTGACAGCTGTCCTTATGTGTCTGAAGATGCAAAGGCACAGCTTTCAGCGGCTTCTGCGCCACCGATTCGTCCGGTTCCTGTCGGAAAAGGCGTTCGCTCGTTCACAACAGGCGGCGAGACAGTGCAATACCGTCATGAGAAGACTTTTTTCAACCCGACGGCATTTGCTGCCCTTGTCAATTCCGACATAAAGGATTCAGATCTAAAGGATAAGCTTAAGATATGGAATGCTTTACAGTATGAAAGAGTCGGATTGAACCTGCGGCCGGAACTGGTGGCGCTAAAGGATGTCAAGGGGGATAAGAAGGAGTTTGCTCAGAAGGCAAAAATAGTTGCGGAAACTTCCGAATTCAACCTTATCCTGATGAGTGAAAATGCAGATGTAATGAAAGCAGGAATAGAGGCATGCAAATTCAAAAGGCCGGTCATGTATGCCGCTACGGCAGGCAATGCTGATGCTTTCGGAGCAGCGGCGAAGGAAAACAACCTGCCCCTTGCAGTCAAGGCCGGTTCCGTTGAAGGACTTATTTCTATTACGGATAAGCTGACAGGCATGGGGCTGAAAGACCTCATACTCGATCCGGGGTCGAGAGAAATCAAGAAATCCCTGGAGGATCTTGTTGCCATAAGGCGCGCCGCGCTCAAGTCAGGCAACAGGTCTCTCGGTTTTCCGACAATAACATTTCCATGCGAGATGGCTTCGAACCTAGACATGGAAACTCTTATTGCCGGAATGCATGTTGCAAAGTACGGCGGTATTGTCGTAATGTCAGATTTTACGGGTGAAAATATTTTCCCGCTTCTTCTTGAGAGGCTTAATATTTTCACCGATCCCCAGAGGCCTATGACAGTTACACAGGGGATCTATCCTATCGGAAATCCGAATGAAAATTCACCGGTGCTCGTTACGACAAATTTTGCCCTTACCTATTTTATAGTTTCGGGTGAAATTGAAAGCAGCAAGGTCCCGTCCTGGCTTCTTATAAAGGATTCGGAAGGGCTTTCGGTAATGACTGCCTGGGCCGCCGGAAAATTTTCGGGTGACGACGTGGGAGCATTCGTAAAAAAGAGCGGTATTGCCGACAAGGTTAAGCATAAGCAGATAATTATTCCAGGCTATGCTGCGGCAATAGCAGGCGATATGGAAGAAGAGCTTCCAGGGTGGTCGATTACGGTCGGTCCCCGTGAAGCAGCCCATATACCGGCATTTCTGAAGGCAAGATAGTTTCCATCCGGAAATGGCCCTTTTGGGCGATCTCGGCGTCAATCTGCGGGATTTCTTGTGCGACGTACGATACGTACGTCTCCGCGAAATTCCTCGATTTCCTTGAGCTTGCCCAAAATTGCCGATTTCCGAATTGGAAACTCAAATGTGTCCAAACTTTGTTTTCGGATGGACACATGATAAGTATAATAAACCGGAGGCATGCCTCCGGTTAAAACCTTGATAAAAACCGGGGAGGTTGTATGATACTAATTGGTGAAAGTTTAAACGTTATTTCAAAAACAATTGGGAAAGCTTACAAGGAACGTGATCCCAAGCCGATCCAGGAAGAAGCCCTTCTGCAAAAGAAGAAGGGGATGGATTACATAGACATCAACCTCGGACCGGCAAAAAAAGACGGGCATGAACTGATGCCGTGGGTTGTCCAGACGGTACAGGAAGTCGTAAGCGATATACCCCTGGCCCTTGATACTTCAAATATCGATGCAATTGAAGCGGCGCTGAAAGTCTGCAAGCTGCCGCCTCTTATAAATTCCATCATGTGCCGTCCGGAGCGTTATCAGAAAATGATTCCTATAGCGGCTCAGTACAATGCCGACTTCATAGCGCTCATGTGGGGCCCTGAAGGCCTTCCGCGTGATGAGAATGAACGCGCTGCGCTCTGCGTCGAACTTGTTTATGCTGCGAACGAAGCAGGCATTCCGAATGAAAAAATCTGGGTTGACGGCATAGTAACCCCTGTAAATATCCAGCAGCCGCAGCTTGTAAGCCTGATGGAGTTTCAGGGGATGATTCAGGATATAGCTCCCGGTGCGAAGAGCACCTGTGGACTTTCGAATATTTCAAACGGTCCGCCGATCCATCTGCGTCCTATTTTGAACCAGACCTACATGGTTATGCTCCAGAAGAAGGGAATGTACTCCGTAATCGCGGATCCGCTCGATGTGAAACTGGCTGAAATAGCAAAGGGAAAGCGCCCCGACATAGTCGATCTTATCTACTCGATAATGGACGGAAACGATCCGAATATAGCAGGTCTTTCAAAAGAGCTGCAGGAATACGCAAAAACAACAAGCGTAATTCTCGGGAAGACGCTCTATTCCGATTCGTGGCTTGAAGTCTGATTTATTTATTGTGAAATGAAGAACAAAAAAGCCTCTCCCTTTACCGGGCGGGGCTTTTTTTGTTATCATGGTTGTCCGGTTGATCTGAAATATCAAATTTGAAATTTCAGATCAACCGGCAGGGGAGATAACAGATGGCACGTGTTGATGATTATATTAATGCAAAAAAAATTGCAGCGGAAGAGCTTTCCAGAGAGCCTTTTGGCGAGATAGCCGAAAGATCCGGATACAAATTGATTGATAACAGCAAACTTAAGATTCCTTTTTTAAACAGGGTCTATATGATCAGCTGGCCGGGATTTGAATTCGAGGATGAATCATCTGAAAAAAAAGATGTGCCTCTCCAGGAACAGGTTCTTATACTCCATTATATTGCTGCCAAGGGTGAAAAAAAAATATCAGGCAGGTGGATATCTTTCCGGGAGATCCCTGGAGCAGCTTTTTATTATTCCGCTTTTGTCAAAAGAGCCATAGATCCGCTTAAAAAAACCTTTGGTAAAGAGGCGGGCCTGTTCGTCAAAGCCGCAAAAAAATTAAACGGAAAGGCAATTGACGCCGGGAATGCCGGTTTTGAGTTTAATCTCTTTCCAAATGTTTCCTTGCAGCTTATCCTTTGGGAAGGTGACGATGAATTTCTGCCGGAGGCAAATATATTGTTTTACGATTCGATTGGTGATATTTTTTCCCCCGAGGATGTTGCATGGCTGTCAGGCATGCTGGTTTACAGGCTGATGGCGCTGGCAAAATGATTTCGAATATCGAATATCGTACATCGAATATCGAAAGACCGGTTCATTTTGTCATTCACGCGAAAGCCGAATGTTGAATATCGGGGAACAGTAACTAGTAACCTGTAATCAGTGAACAGTGGTGTAAGAGAACGCGCATGAGGCAAGAGGGGGTTTTTCACTTGAATCCTTGAACCCTCGACCCCTCGAATCCTTTATTTTTTTTGATATTCGAAATTCGATATTCTGATTTTAAATGGAGTATTTTCGGGTTATGATCAAGTCGAAGGCTCTTGAGGTCAATCTGGCAGACTATTATGTAGATGTCGCCGTAGACTCGAAATATTCGGTGCTTGAAGAAGTATTTTCGAGATATCAGGGGCTTATGGAAGGTTTAAATACCTTCTTAAAAGAGCTGTCCCATCCTTACAGAAACTGGCAGTTCATAGTCAAGGAGGCAAGAAGTTTCAGCCTCGATTATTTCCACTTTATCTATAATCATCCCAGAGGTCCGAAAGCGGCCGAAACTTTTATAAATATTTTCATAAGCGTGGTTGAATCTTCCGCCGAAAGGCAGGTGAAAGCCGATGCCGTAGACAACTTGTTGTTATTTTTGCAGAAAATTATAAAAGAATCCGGATTTAATCTTGCAAGATTCCTTCCGGTTCTTAATGACACATTTATCCGTATCAGGGATTTCAAAGACGAGCATTTTTATCTTTTTGTTAAAAGCTTCTACCAGATAAAGAAGCTTGCAAACGATCTGACCGAAAGTCCGGCACAGGATCCATTGCGTTACGATGCTCTCAACTCGCTCTTTATAAAGTATTTCAAATATACATACTCGTACTGGTTGAGTGTGCCGGACCCTCTCTTCTGGTTTCAGAAGGAGGCAAGTGAAATAAGAAGCAGCAAAACAGTCGGTGAGCTGACCCGAGACATATCCCACAAACAGATAAAAAATCTTAAGAGAAGACTCGAAAAGACGGCTCCCCCGGGCCGGACCGGTTCCAGAGAACTCGCAAAGGAACTTCTTAATTTTCCCGGATACAGGCAATTCATAGAGTCTTATGAAAAGATACCGCAGAAACTCCTCGAATATGAGACGGGAAGCAGTCTCGGATATCGGTACAAGCTGCTTTTTCTTCTGCATATAATGAATATATCAGGCCTTTCGATGATACATGAGGAGACGCTTGCTGAAATAAACAGGACTCTTGAATGGATTATCGCCCACGAGAAGTACAGGAGCGTCCAGGAGCTTATACGGCAGACATTCACGGTTTTGAAAGAGCGTACCAGCAGGTATCCGAAAACAGCCCTGAACTGCGTTCTTAACATGGGAAAAGGAGTTTACAGAACAGGCGATATAGAGCTTGTAAATTTTTTCATAGATTCGGTAATAGATCTCGGTTTTCATGCTCCCATGGTAAAAGGTGTCGGAAACGACGGGCAGATACAGGTTAACAGCGCCCATATTCAGAACATAAGAACATGGCTTGAGATAATCGAGCTTAAACCGAAATGGTCGACAAGGCTTCTTTCCGCCCTTATTGTCAACCTTGCAATGTGCGGTGTATTTATAAGGGACACGGATCTCTTTCCCAGGGATATAACTCGCTTTTTAAACAGCGATATAGGGCCGGTATATAATCTGGCCAAGCAGCTTGCCAGGCTGTTTCCCGTTTATTTCAACGATATCGGAGCCGAGGGCAAATTGCGGGATATCTCGACCATGCTTGATGAAATCACGGCAAGAAAAGATGTGCTCATACATTGCCTGAGGAAACAAAGCCATGTTGAAAGCAGCAACAGGACTATAAGCTTCATGGAAGCGACTCTTATCTTCTGGAAAACAAGGGATAGGCGATATATAGAACCTTTTGTCCCACCCGCATTATATGTCCGGATTGAAGCAACAGGGCCCTACATAGACGGTGTTTATCAGGCATTTTCAAAGCTTGAAGAAAAAGGTGTTGTTATCCCTGAAGATCTTGCAGGAATAAGGGAGGAAAAACTCTCCGATCTTCTTTGCGATATGGATGATATATCTGAAAGCGACAAGGAGAGAGTCAGACTCGCGGTTATTTTTTTCCAGCTCCTGCATCACAAGTATAATCTCGACTTTATCGAAATGGATAACTATCTCGCCAGGCTTGATGAAGGAGCCTTTCCCGAAGTGCCGAGGATAAAGGAGGCCCTTTCCGAACCTGATTCAAAGAAGAAACTTTTCAAGCTGCTCGATTGCCTTGATTCCTTAAAGAGCCTTATATTATCAACGGTTTTTTACGAAGCCAGGGAGGATATTTACAAAAAAAGGCATTTTGCCCTTGATATTCCTTCCATGTACGGAAGTTACCATGAAAACAAATTCGATGCGCTGGGACTTGCTTTCCGGCTTGAATCACTTATCAATGTTCTTTTTGAAGATCTTATCGAAAAAATCGATCTAACCCTCATAACCAAGGCCACCTTTTTCCAGATTTATGACAGGTTGAGGCTTTTCGACAAGGCCCTGAAGCTTGACGGGATTTCCTCCTTCGAGCTTGAACGGCAGCTTGATTTTCTCCTGCTTTCACTGGAGGTGAGGGGCTTTACATTCACACAGTATCTGGATATCTTCAAGGGGTTCGCCCAGGCCGTAAAGAATATAATAAATGATTATTACAACAATATACATGAGCGGAATTTAAACCGCATTCTTTCAGGCGGGCCGATCGACGGGATTCTGCCAAAATATCTTCCCAAAGAATCCGTAATCGATTCCGAAAAACTCAGGCACAGGATATCTGAAATATTCTTCAGAGAAAGGATAACCCTTTCTCTGGGTCTTCAGCAGCTCGACCTTTTTTTGAGCCGCATTCTCAGCATTCTTTTCGACCAGTCTGAGAGACTCAGCAAGTACAGGCTGCGTCTCCTTTTGAACTATGATCCTCATATAGCCATGACGCCGATAGACGATGCCAGAGGAAAGGTTTCAGGTATCATTTATCTCGGGAACAAAGGGCTTAACATGGTTAAGCTCAGGAAGTACGGCCTGCCGATTCCTCCGGGCTTTATAATAAGCACGGAGGTTTTCCGCTGCAGGGAGATTATAGACAGCTATCCTCCGGCTGAGCAGAATTTCAAGGAACAGATAGCATACAACATTTTTTCACTTGAAAAAATTACTGAAAAAACATTCGGCGATCCTCTTAATCCGCTGCTTCTCTCGGTAAGGAGCGGATCTTCAATTTCACAGCCCGGCATGATGGATTCTTTCTTAAACGTAGGCATGAACGAAAAGATAGCGGAAGGCATTGCTTCAAAGACAGGGAATACATGGTTTGCCTGGGATAATTACAGGCGGTTTCTTCAGGGTTACGGGATGGCCTTTGACATTGAGAGAGACCGGTTTGACGCACTTATCGGCGAGTTCAAGCAAAAAAGCGGTATTCCTTACAAAAGAGATTTTACCGGTGCACAGATGAAAGAGCTGGCACTCTCATATAAGGGTTTGATAAGAAGTTCGGGGATAGATATTCCGGATGTTCCTTTTGACCAGCTTCGGGTGATAATCAATAAGGTCTTTGATTCGTGGGAATCTTCCAAAGCAAAAGCCTACCGTAAGATAATGGGGATATCGGATGACTGGGGAACGGCTGTAACAATACAGGCCATGGTCTTCGGGAATATTTCCGAAAAATCCGGCACAGGAGTATTTTTTACGCATAATCCGAGATGGTCCGGAGATACCCTCAGGCTGTGGGGCGATTTTACACTTGAGAATCAGGGAGAAGACGTAGTATCCGGACTGGTCAGGACGCTTCCGATCTCAGTATTCCAGCAGGAGATTGAAAAGAGGGAAACGGATATAACCCTTGAAACTCATTTCCCCGATATTTATACCGCGCTGAGGGAGTGGGCAAAAGAACTGGTATATGAAAAGGGGTGGAGCCCCCAGGAGGTGGAATTTACATTTGAAGGTCCTTCAAGAAATCAGTTGTATCTTCTTCAGACAAGAGACATGGCAATGCGGGAACACAAGAAAGCCCTGGCCTTTGATTTTAAAAACAATGAGGAGAAAGACTTTTTAGGTCACGGCATAGGGGTGAGCGGAGGCGCCATGAGCGGAAGAATTGTTTTCAGCCTTGAAGAAATAGACAGCTTAAGGCTCAGGGAGCCGGAAACGCCGCTTATTCTCCTGAGAAACGACACCGTTCCGGATGACATAAGGGAGATTCACGCGGCTGACGGCTTGCTGACTGCGCGTGGCGGGCTGACATCGCATGCGGCAGTTGTTGCGCACAGACTCGGAAAGACATGCGTTGCTGGTTGCGGAAATCTTGTCTGCGATGAGATAAGGAAATCGGGCCGCTTCGGGAATGTATCCCTTAAATCCGGGGACTACATAAGCATTGACGGACAGGAGGGCTCGGTGTACCGGGGTCTGATAGGGACAAAGGAAAACCTGTGAGCCGTCGTTTAAAAATAACCGGAACATTTTTATTTTGTAACGGCTCTTAAAAAGGAGGTAAAAAATGGACTCGAAAGGAAAGGGAAAAGGTTTCAGGCTGGGGATAAACGGCTTCGGAAGAATAGGGAAACTGACGGTCTGGCATCATATAGGAAGAAAGTTCTTTGATGAAATCACCGTCAACATAGGGCGTGAAGCCGGGACATCGTTATATGATATCGCACAGTATCTTGAAACAGATTCAACATACGGGTCTCTTCACTTCTTTTTATACGGACAAAAAGCCTCTTCCATTATAAGTGACATAGATGAAAAAAACGGTACTATAATTGCAGACGGTATAAAAATCAAATTCCTGCGGGCTTCAAGAAACCCGGCAAAAATCGGATGGAGTGACCATGGTGTAAAGCTGGTAGTCGAAACCACGGGCCAGTTTCTTGATCCTACTCTTCCTCCAGATCATACCCGTGGTTCGGTAAGGGGGCATCTTGAGGCAGGAGCCGGAAAAGTCATTGTTTCGGCCCCTTTTAAAATAGGCGACAAGGGAAAGGCTATTCCCGAGGATGCGGTCACAACAGTCATGGGGATCAATGCGAACGATTATGATCCAAGGCGTCACAAGATAATCTCCGGGGCGTCATGCACCACTACATGCCTTGCGCACATGATAAAACCGCTGATAAATTATTTCGGATCAAAAAGAATCCTTTCCGCCTCCATGTCGACGGTGCATGCAGTTACCGGTTCACAGGAGGTTCTGGACCGCCTTCCCAAAACCGGCGCACAGGATCTGAGAAAAAACAGAAGCGTGATGAACAATATAATCCTTACGACAACAGGAGCGGCAAAAGCCCTGAGGCTGGTGATTCCCGAAATGAAGCAGATAGGTTTTATTGCCGAATCGGTGAGAATTCCTACCAGCACAGGTTCGCTTATCATACTGGTTCTTAATCTCCAGGAAGAACTTTCCGGAGAGTCGATAAGGAGGGAGATGATAAACGACATATACAAACAGGCAGCAGCCGATGATCCCAAGGGATATCTCGTCTATTCGGATAAGCAGAATGTATCCTGTGACATAATAGGGATGCCTGGTGTTGCTGCTCTTATCGAAGGACATGAAACACATACAAGGACTGCGGAAGTCACCATAGATCTGGAAAAAGTCCCCGGCATAGAAAAGAATATAATAGCGACATTGAAACAGAAAATAATTAATATACCGGTTACCCAGGCGGTGATATACGGATGGTACGACAACGAGATGGGCGGTTATGTAAATATTCTGGGGGACAGGACTGTCTCCGCCGCAGAAAACATGTAGTTTTTTAAAGGGATTTATAACTGTTCTTAAACGGATATTATGAAAAGCTCTCTGTTATAGAAAACCGCCGGGGTATAGGAGGGATGAGCTACCCAGGCGGTTCCTTCACAAACGGCCGACCTGATCCGGATCAGCTTCGCTTGTTATCAGCCTCAATGTTTTGATCCGACGGCATATCCGGGCCGGCCTCCGGCGAAGCCTTAAGCAGATGATCCTTCAAACTGGTTCCCGGCATTTGAAACCGATCCTGTGCCAACCGGCCATCAAGATAAGCCTCTGTAACCAAATCGATATTGCCGCAGATAAAACCGTTCACCTCAATCCCGGCACCGATTAAAGACCGTTCCAGGGCATGGGAGATAGCCCCGCAGATAAGCACGTCCACCCCAAGATCAGCAACTTCACGGGCCCGCTGTAAAGGATGGCGGTGGATGAGTGTCACTGTCCGGTGTTCCTTCCGGCTTTTACGGTCGATATCGATTAACAGTAAGCTTTCGGAAACATCGAAAACCGGTGATATCCGGTCCTCCCACTTTGCGATGGCAATCTTCACAATAATATACAAAGCAAGCTTTGTGCCATATGGTTGAGCATCTTTCAGAGATGCTAAACTGAGCCTTCAGCCCATCCGGACCAAATTAATCATCAGGATTAATATTGCAATTTACAACACTATCTGCCATATTGTGTATGCATAATGCACGATTTGGAGCCGTTAAGACATAACATGTGTATTGCATATTACCTGGTTATGGCTCCTTAAGCCGTCTTTGATGTCCGGATAACCTCTTTATTTTCTTACACAGCTTATATGCGGATTGGAGGTTCCCATGGGTTCACTTACCGGTGATTACAGCAGAGATGTCATCCTCGATTCGATCAATGAGGGGGTGTTTACGGTGGATTGCGGCTGGTGCATCACCGCCTTCAACCGCGCTGCAGAACGCATCACAGGAGTAGGCCGCCGGGAGGCTTTGGGCCGTGCATGCTGTGAAGTATTTCATGCCAATATCTGCGAGAAAGACTGCTCGTTGCGGCGAACATTCGATACGGGCAAACCGGTGGTTAATGCTACGGCCCATATTGTCAACAGGCAGGGCCAGCAGGTGCCTATCCGGCTTTCCACCGCCATTTTGAAAGACGGACAAGGCCGTGTCATAGGCGGCGTGGAAACATTTCAGGACTTAAGCCAGGTCAGGCAACTCCAGAAAGAGTTGCAGGGCCGCTATACTTTCCAGGACATTGTCGGCCGCAGCGCTGCCATGATGAGGCTTTTCGAAATCCTTCCCCAGATTGCTGAATCAAGCAGCACGGTTCTGATAGAAGGCCCGAGCGGAACGGGGAAGGAGCTTTTTGCCAGGGCCATTCACAACCTCTCGCCACGTCGCAGGAAGCGTTTTGTGGCCGTTAATTGTGCCGCCCTGCCGGACACGCTGCTTGAAAACGAGCTTTTCGGGCACAAGGCCGGAGCATTTACCGATGCAAAGCGCGACAAAGCAGGCCGCTTTACCATGGCCGACGGCGGGACCCTTTTTCTGGATGAAATAGGAGATATTTCACCGGCTTTACAGGTACGGCTTCTTCGGGTACTGCAGGAACGTTACATTGAGCCGCTGGGATCCTTGGATCCTATTCCGGTTGATGTACGAGTGGTGGCAGCAACCAACAAGAGTCTCGCCGAACAGGTTCGCTGC
>Ga0105099_10001923_pt1 | contig 12618 bp, 17 predicted proteins | sample PPLLak3cmMay2015_2_FD_79138 | JGI IMG/M metagenome (GOLD analysis project Ga0105099, IMG submission 79138) | Freshwater sediment microbial communities from Prairie Pothole Lake near Jamestown, North Dakota, USA - PPLs Lake P8 Core (1) Depth... | ecosystem: Environmental > Aquatic > Freshwater >...
GCTCAAACAAGTAGAGTGGAAGCATCTTTAAATCCAAGATTTACGTTCTAGCTCCCCTCCCATTTCCAAACTTCTTTGACCGGCCAATGAATGCGTTTGACCTTTAAGGCGTCTTTGTCCGGGCCCTTGATCTGCCAACTCGTAGCGCTTTTCAAACTTTGATCCGGATCAAAACCGCTGCTGCGCAAGTGCATATTGTAATGCCGCATTTGCATACTGTCTTTTGCCATTTTAATTCGCGAGCACCTAAAATCAACATACCCTTGATGCTTGGCGTCCCAAATACAGCCAAATTCCGTAAATCCTTCAAAAAGTTTTATAGGAATCTTTTCACCAAAGGAATTAAAACGCCACGCATGCATATTTTCTGTTTTGCTCTCCGTACCCCTTTCGGCGTTTTCAAGAGACAAAAAAATCAAGTCATCTTCTGTGGTAATGACGCCGATCCCAAAAGATTCCTGATAGGGATCGTCCAGCCAGGGCTGTTCGATCACCTTGAATAATTGGGTTTCATTTTCAAGAAAAAGCGCTTCATACGTTTGCTTGTCCTTAAATTCCAGATAGACCTTCATCAGGGTCTGGTTATTAATCTTCATCCATCCGGTTTCGAGAATCTTGGCATCATCAAGATTATATTGTTCTCCTAAAATATCAGTAAGACGATCGATATCCATCGGTTCTTTGGCTCGGGAAAAAAGCGTTTTTCTTTCAACGCGCGCATGGGGAATGCGTGAGGCCAACCAGCCGGCTTCGTAAGCGCTCATAAACGGACCGGCCTCGCGAAGTCCTTTTTTATACTTTAATCCGGTTTTGGTGGACCGGCAATAATGGGAAAGAAACTTGGATTTTGGTCCTTGGATCACAACGAAATATTGGACCGGCAGGATCAAGCGCGGCTTGAACGTAGTTTTTTTTGAAGGAATGTTTTGCGCGAAAATGGGTAAGGCGCATAAGCAGGCCATTAAGCAGAAAAAACAGATAAATGCAATCGTCCAAATCCTTTTCATGACTTTCCCTAAAATCTTATTCCGGAATAAATTCCAGTTTCTTATTCTTCCTGAAACTCATCAATGAATTGCTTTTCTTAAATACGGTATAATATCGAGCGGGGTTAACTCCATATTTTTAACTTTTAAGACCATTAAATGCAGATGAGTCGGTGACCTCGCGGGATAGGCATTTTTACCGGACCGTCCGACCGTGCCGATCGCGGAACCGGCTGTGCAAAAATCACCGGCCCGGACATGAATGTCGTTTAAATGAGCAAAATAAAATACGCGGTCCTCAATCGGATCCAGCGCCCAGACATAATTGCCGCCCCTGATTTCCGAATTGGGTTTCCAGCCGCTTTCCGCGCTTAAAATCAACAGATCCACCGGCGCCACGACCGGAACCGGTTGTTGGCCGGCGTCATCCAGGTTGTCCTGATTTTTATCATGGATGAAAATATCATAAGCCGGGTGACCGCCATGACGGTTGCCGTCATAAAAATCATACCCCTTAATCGGGGAAGAACCGTAACGGATATTCGGCTTGAATCCAGCAGCGCCTACATCTTTTATGAAATTCCTGGGCCGGCATAAAACTGTAGCCGATCAAAAAAAGTTTTTTCCCTTCTTTTGATTCGCACGCATCCAGGATAACGGAAACATGCCCAATCCCGCCTCTTTCATTTTGGACAAACATATCGCCGGGCCTGAGCTGCGCAGACTCGACGGACACACAACCTTTTTTCAAGGAATGCGAATTGGTATTGGCAAAAGCCGATCTTAGGAATTTAGCGAACGATTGCCCGGATTGTCGAAACCGTTTTTTGTTGCCGCTATAGTCGAACAAATACAATTGGTTCAGTCTGCCCGTGGACTGATGATATTCGGCCCAAAACCGCATGGCGAAATCCGCGCATTGTTCCAGGTCCGAGCGGAACAGCAGCGGCAAACGCACCACTTCCCAAACATTGTAAAAACCGGATTCGATCGCCTGCCCCTGATAGCTCAGGATGACCGGCCGGTCTTTTAAAGGCAGATTTTGAATCCAATGGCTGTAAGAACCGTTGGGATAGGTTTCACGAATATATCCGTCCGGAACAGGAATACTGTTTTTAATGCTTTTTTCTTGTCCGAAACAGAACGGTGCCAATGCAATAAATAAAACGATAAATAGTATTTCAGTACATTTTGGTTTTTGAATAATCACGTAGGTTTTGATCAAGTCCTGATTTAAAGTTGTCACATTTTTGAGTTATTCATTGGCCTTATTTGGAATGCGCGGATACGTCACACGAGGGCTCCTGCCCTGGTCCGCGCTTTAAAAGCGGCGACAAGGGCAGGAGCCCTCGTGTGACGCGTCGCCGCAATCCAAAACAGATCGGGCCTTCATCCTTTATCCTTCAGCTTTATTTTCTCTCCTTCATCCTTTTCTTTCATAACTCAATAGCCAAAAATAATTCAAAAGGATGAGCTGCAGACGATCGGCATGCGGCTCAACGGTCGCCTTGATAAAATCCTTTGTCGGGAAATTTTTCAAGATATTATGTTTGCTGCCGTCAATCAAGATCCGTTCCTGGTAGGTATTGCCGTATTCGTCCTGACCCGTGATGGGCGAACTGCTGCCCTCGACATATAGATTATCGATAAACACGATCTTGCCGCCCGCCATGACCCGCTTGTTCGCTTCTGCGATAAAAGCGTCCAAGTCCTGTAAAGGAATATGCGACCAGATAAAGCCGCCGAAAAACGCATTAAACGATCCCTGAATTTCAGCCAACGCATAGATATCATGAAGCCCGAATTGAACGTTTTCTTGCGCATACTGTTTTGACTTGGCTATCTCGAGCACATCGGGATTGATATCCGTTGCCAGAATGGATTTCGCGGCTAGGCTGATATATTGGGTCCAATAGCCGGTGCCGCAGGCGATTTCGATAATTGTTTTTTGGGCCAATTCAGATTGCAGCCAATCCTTGATTCGGCCAAGGTCTGCCTGCCGTTCCGGCTTCTCATAGATCTTCTCATATTCCTTGGCTCTTTGGGCATAATAACGGACAAGATTCGGATCTATTGTTTTTTGATTCAATGAATACCATGAGATCAAATGACCTGAATAAAAATATAGGAAAACACATTCCCTGAACTATTTCAAATTTTCGATATCCGCCAAATCCTGGAGCCGGCCGGTGGCTTTTTTATTTTTTTTGAGATTTTCCAAATCAATGAAATTCACGGAAATGCCATCTATGATTATTTCAACTTTATTGGAATAACAGTTTTCAAAATCGATTCCTTCCGGATCATTAAGCAAATCTATTCGGTTTGGAGGATAACCCAATTGAATCACTTGTCGCGGCGTTAAAAAGTCCTCTTTCTTTAATCCCAGAGATCCAAACCCGAATTGTTCCAAAGCTTGAATCAACTTGGCGGAATTTTCTTGAGTCCTATCGATCCAAACATCCAGGTCTTTGGTATATCGCGGATGACCATGAACGGCCAGAGCATAAGCCCCGATCACCAGATACCTGACCTTGTTATCGTTTAATGATTTTATAAACTCTTTGAAGTCTTGGTTCAGCACCGTATTTCCATTGTATATATTCTTTACGTATTTCTTCTAAGACAGCCAACCGCATTTGAGGGGTTTGAGTTTGCCAATAATCAAAATCGCTTTTTTTCTCACGAATATCAATTTTTCGATATGTTTTGATCATTCTTCCGCCATATTAAATCTTAAATACTCTCACGCCAAGATTAAAACCCTTGATTTAATTGGGCTTTTGTTTAAGATTATATGAGACTCAAAGGTGAAATTCAAGAAAAAAGCCCGGTTTATTTTTCATAAATTCAGTTGATTATTCAATAGATTACAAGCTTTTCACGTGAGCATTTATGCAAATTACCCTGATCTATCCTCCCACTTGCGATCCTACAGCCCCATATATCTCCATACCGGCTTTGGCCGGTTTTCTATGTAGCCATAATATCCAAGTCACACCCGTGGACGCCAATATCGAATCGTTCGATCGTTTATTATCATCTTTCAATCTGGAAAAATTCTTAAACCGGGTGAAAAAGCGCTTAACCCAACTAAAGCATAAATCAAACAAAAACCATACGGATGAATTATTATTCTGGCGTTTGGCGGATGCGGTTGCCTTAGCCGAACAAGTCCCACAAAGAATCACGGAAGCCCTTTTCATCTTGCGCGGTACGGATCCCGGCCGTTTTTTCAATCCTGAAGACTATGAATTCGCCCTGGAAACCGTGGAATCCGCTTTGCGCCTGATCGGCGCTGCCTATGATCAATTAAGCCTGGATTTCAAATCTTACCGAACCCCCTTTTCCTTGCTTAACCTGGATGAAATCGAACGGGACAGCCGTCCCAAGAATAATCCATTCTTTGATTATTTCGAAGAACTGGCCCAACAGTTGAAAAATACAAAACCGGATCTGATCGGTATCTCCATTGCTTTCCCCGGCCAAATCCAACCGGCTTATTCCTTGGCCTTCAGCTTGCGCCGCTATCTCCCCTCAATTCCCTTGATCGCGGGCGGACCGGCCCTAACCCAACTGCTTTTACGTCTTGAGCAGTCGCAACAACGATCCACTTTGGGCCCTTTTGATGCTGCCGTACTTTTTGAAGGTGAAACCGCTTTGCTGAACATAATCCGCGCTCTGCAAGCCGGTCAAAAACCGACAGGGATCATCCACGGCACCCACGTGCAGGATCTCGCAACGTTGCCGGCTCCGGATTTTGACGGACTGCCTTTGGCCAAATATCTCTCGCCTATCCCGGTCCTACCCTATGACACGACACGGGGTTGTTACTGGGGCAAATGCGCTTTTTGTCATTACGGGCTTTGCGAACAAGGCACTGCTCCTTATAGAGAAAGGCCAGCCGAACAAATCCTATCCGACCTCCAAACTTTGACGCAAAAACATGGTTGCCGGATTTTCTACTTTTCTCAGGATACCATGACACCCAAGCTGGCCAAAACCCTGGCTCGTAAAATAAAGTCTTCCGGATTAGCCTTGCGCTGGGCCACGGACATGCGGCCGGAACCCGGCTTGACTCCTGAGATCTGCCAAGAATTATCCCAAGGCGGGGTACTCAGCCTGGCTTTGGGTGTGGAATCGGGCGCGGAGCGGGTGTTGGGCTTGATAAACAAAGGCATTAAACTTGAAGAAATCCGCACGGCGATTCAAAACTTGGCTCAAGCCGAAATTGCGGTTGAAACCATGTGCTTTATGGATTTTCCGACTGAAACGTTCCGGGAAGCGCGAGCGACCCTTAATTTGATCCGCTCGCTTCAGGATTCCATCGCGCTCTTTATCTGCGGGACCTTCAGTCTTTCGCATGGTTCGCGTGTGGCCCGCTATCCCGCGGAATATGGTTTGGCTGAAAATTGGCATGCGGCCCATGACGAATTTAAAACCGCATTGTTTTATACCGAGAAAAAACAAAGCAAAAGTCCGGAACAACATCTCAAAATCGAGCAAGGAATCGAGAAACTATCACAGGACTGGTGGCTTCATGACTACCCCTGGGCCGGATCGCTCTCCACCGCTCATACCCTGCTCTGGTACGATCATTATGGCCCGCGGATTTTCCAACAGCTCGCGAAAAATAGACCGGTCAGTCCTTCAAAACCATTACCTTCTTCGCTTAGTAAAAAGGCCCTAAAAGTTTGGGAAAAAGAAACCCGGATCTGGGATATTCTGATCAATGAAAAACGATCCGTGAACCGGAAGGAATACAACATGCTGGCTCAAAGATCCAGCAGCTAAGCAGTTTTGGAGTGCGGCGGCAAGACGCCGCTTTTGCAAGGTGCGACATGTCACGCCAAATTAAAGCGCGGACTTGTCCGCGCAATCCAAAGGTTTTTTTGATCCTAAGAAAATATAGGCTCAAAAAAACTTCAAATCCGGAAAGAGAAAACCGGAATTGCAACCTGAGCCGTAGAGCGACCGACCGGTCGCCCCTACTTGAACGATTGCGTTTATCGTCCTACAAAATCAGAACGTTGTTCTCCGGGTAAGGTCAGAATGACGCATAGTCACTTATATAAGGATGACTCATTATGAATATCAAACAATTCCGCTATTCGACCGATAATCTCGGATATCTTCTTTATACAAATAAGAGCGCAGTTGCTATCGACGGCGGCGCTGTCGACACTATAGTTGCATTTGCTGCGCAAAATAGTTTAAAAATCGAATTCGCCGTCCATACTCATTCGCATGCGGATCATACAACAGGACTGAAATCCCTGTTAAAGGCATCGGGCGCGGCTTATCTTGATCAAACGGCTCTTCTCGAAAAAGGATCTTTGAAATTGGCTGATGAAAACATCCACATCATCTCTACGCCGGGGCATACCAAGGATTCCGTCACATTTCATGCCGGTAATTTTCTGGTGACCGGCGACACCTTATTCAACGGAACCATCGGCAATTGTTTTTCAGGCGATCTCTCGGCTTTCCTCGATTCTATCAAACGCTTGATCTCTTTTCCCCAGAATACCGTGATCTATGCGGGGCACGATTACGTCAAACAGGCTATGGCGTTTGCAAAATGGCTTGAGCCCGATAATAAGCATATCGATCTTTTTCTGAAAAAATATGATCCAAATCTTGTTCGCTCAAATCTTGAAGATGAATGGAGGGTCAATCCGTATCTTAGATTCAATGACTCCGAAATCATTTCGGTTTTAAAGCAAAAAGGACTGCCGATTGCAACGGAATGGGAACGTTGGCAATCGCTTATGAGCTTGGAATAGGAAAAGGAGAGAATTATTTTAATCAGGGATAGATATGCTATGCCAATTTAATTATTATATTCATGATTTATTATTGATCGATTTATATACGATTTCTCCCTGGGGTCGAAATGACAAAACAGGTCATTAAAAATGATTTTAATATCTTCCTTCTCCTGTCATTTCGAGGAGCATAGCGACGAGAAATCTAATATCCTTCTTGAAGCGACATTGGGGGTTAACTTTCGTCGCATTATATAAAAATATGCTGAAATCCGCGTGATCGTCATGGGAATGACTAACAAAAACCATGTCGGGGTGGACTTCTTCATTCATATCGCAGGGATCCGTGATGATCACGAGCCCTTTGGATGTTTCGATTTTAAAACTGCAATTATCGCCGGGATATTTGGTGATGCGGATTTGCCGGGGCGCCAACGTTGATGCGGAAACTCCGGCCGGCGCCGTCGCCGGCAACGCGGTATCGGCTCTAAGCGGCGCGATCATGATCGCCAACATGACCCAAGCGACCAAAACGATAATTTGTAGTGATTTCACCGCTTCCTTTCCACACTGAAATAAAGTGTTTCATGCTCGATGGATATTGGGAATGGATTTCCGGATATTCTTTAAAGACTGGCGACAGGATTTTAAAACCATTTTCCTTGCTTCGTTATTCCGGTATGTTTCGGGTGGGGGCAGGTTTAAAACCTGCCCCTACAAGATCAATCGGAGAAATCCATTGCCTGATATACGGATGTGCTTTGTGATTTTTCCGCTTAGGCTAACTGTTTCAACAAAACCGCCGACACTTCTTTCACGCCCGGTTTGCCGTCCAGTTCGATCACACGCATTTGGCCTTTATTCTTGGCCGCGAATGCTTTGAAGTAATTGACGGCCGCCATGGTGCCGGTTTGGGTGTCGTAATAGATGTTGTGACGCTTGTCAATGGCCGCCTCGTCCTGGTCGTCGGAACGGGTCTTCAGATTGCCGCCGCAAACCCGGCATTTATCGCCGTTGGGTTTAATGGCGTCGATGTAAATGTTGTTGGGATGGTTGTTATCCTTGTCGCACAGACGACGGCCCATGATGCGGTTTTTCGAGATCTGCCTGTCCAGCACGATCTCGATCACGATATCCAGATTGATTTTTTCATTTTTCAAGGCTTTATCCAGTTCCTCGGCCTGGGTCAGGTTGCGGGGAAAGCCGTCCAGAAGCCAACCTTTTTTGCAATCAGCCTGTTTGATACGATCCAGGATCATGGGTATCGTGATGTTGTCCGGCACCAATTCGCCGCGATCTATATAACCTTTAGCTTGTTTGCCGAGGTCTGTGCCGCCGGAAATGTTTTCCCTAAAAATCACGCCGGTCTCGATATGGGGAATATTGAATTTATCTTTGACAATGGCGCCCTGGGTGCCTTTGCCGCTGCCGTTGGGTCCGAAAAAAAGAATATTCATGATTCGATCTCCTTGAAGTTGATTTTGGGCTGAAAATATTGGAAAAACACCCCAGTGTCAAGCTTGTAAAATCCCGGCTATAGTTTGCCCGTCTCCACGCGGATCAACACGGTTTTTCCCGGACTGACCTCTTTGGATTGGTTGATCTCCAATATGGCCTTTTGCATATTTTTTTCCTTGGCTTCATGGGTCAGCATAACGATCGGTACGGCGCCGTTGACCTCCCGGCCCTTTTGCATCATGGAGGCAATGCTGATATTGTATTTGGCCAAAATCCCGGCAATGACCGCCACCAAGCCCGGCTGGTCCACGGCATAGAAACGGATGTAATAGATCATCTCGAGATCATCCATTTTTTTGATGACCAGTTCCTTTTTTTGGCTGAAATCCCGTCCCAGAGGAGCCAAGTAGTTTGTTTCAGGCTGCATGATGCACCGGCTGATATCCATAATATCCGAGACCACGGCGCTGGCCGTGGGCTTTTTACCTGCACCCTGGCCGTAATACAGATTGGGGCCGACAAAATCACCATCCACATAAATGGCATTAAACGGCCCATTCACATTGCCCAAAATGTGGTCGCGCGGAATCATGGTCAAATGCACTCTGGCTTCCACGCCCTGATCGCCCCGGTCCCGGGCAATGGCCAGCAGCTTGAGTCGGTATCCGAATTCATCCGCGAATTGAATATCTTCAGGGGTCAGATATTCGATACCTTCCCGATGAATCGCGTTAAAAGAGACCGGCCGGCCATAAGCCATAGTGATCAATATAGTCAGTTTATGTGCGGCATCGGTTCCATTGACATCGAGGGTCGGCGGAACTTCGGCATACCCCAAGGCCTGAGCTTCTTTGACGGCCTGGTCATATGGAATACCCTTCTGGGTCATTTCAGTCAGGATATAATTGGATGTGCCGTTAAGAATACCCATGATATTGCGGATACGATTGGCGGCCAAGCCCTCGCGCATGGTATGAATTACGGGAATGCCGCCGCCCACGCTGGCTTCAAAAGCCAGATGGACCTTGTGCTGTTCAGCCGCCCGGAAAAGCTCCACACCTTTTTCGGCCATTAATGCTTTGTTGGCGGTCACTACATGCTTGCCGTTCTGCAACGCTTCCAAAATAAACGTCCGCGCCGGCTCGATACCGCCGATCAGTTCCACCACAATATCGATTTCCGGGTCTGTTAGCACCTCTTTGACATCGGACGTAAGCAAATTCTTATCCAATGCAATGCCTCGTTCAGTGCGAATGTCGAGATCGGCAATCTTTTTAATGATAATCTCGGCGCCCAGGCGTTCGCTGATAATAGCCTTATTGGCCAAAAGGGCTTCAACCGTGCCGGTGCCCACGGTCCCAAACCCGATAATTCCTATTTTTATCTGTGCCATGACATTTCCCTCCGCGACAAAATAAACGCATATTGTATTTTATTTCTGAATTTGGTATCTATAATATATTTTCATACAAAATCAAAGACTTCAATGCTTATTCCAAAGGAATTTTTCATATGACTCCCGACACGATCCATGCCTTGGTTTTAATCTTGACGGTCCTCTTTTTTTTGATCATGGCCTGGAAATATCGAAATTGGAACGGGTTTTTAAAAAGACTGCCCTTGGCATCGTTTGCCTTTGCATTCATTTTTATTGTATTCGGACTCATATTTACTTGCTTCTGCGCTGATGAAAATAGTTCGATCATTCAACGGCTGATACCCGCCGGTTGTTTGTTTTTAATAATACTTGGAACGGAAAACAAAAAAGCAAAAATAGTATCCGCAATTTTATCCGTCTTGATCGCGGCCTTTTTATCCTGGTACTTTAACTATTTAGTCTATGACTCAAACTATACTACAAGCTCTAAATCAAGACATAGAATAGGGCATCGCATTCTCATGAACAACAAAGAACGCCTCATAAAGCTATCGACCGCAGCGGATAAATCCTATCCAAGCGGATGGGCTGAGGAATTATTCAAAGAAGCATTGGATGCCGAAGCCGGGATGACTTACCGGATCACAAGGACCGATGCGTATCGCTTGTGGCACTCTTTTTTTACCGATCTTTATCTTAAAAGCCAAATAACTGTCTATCTCTGGTATCCCGGCGGCAGATTGTCGGAAGCAGTCGACAAAATGGAGTGGAGGGAAAAATAAACTCAAAAAGGTTTACTGATATTCATTACGGGCCTACTTTTGAGTGCTCTCCATATTTTGGTTTAAAGATTTTCGTACCAGCCGAATGGCTTTGTCCATCTTCCGGTATCTTATAAACCCAAAGACTCCCACCACCAGCCCAAAAGGTACAAATACGATCCCGATATAATGGAGGACACCCTTTTCAAAAAAATGCAGAAAGGTGACGCCGACGATAATAAGCGTCAAGGCGCTGCGAAAATAGGCCAGGACCGTGCGCTCGTTCGCCAGAATCGTCCGGTCGATGGCGAGTTCATCGCGCAAAATCAATTCTTTACATTGAAACCGTTCATAAGGATTTTCCGTCATGATTATTCTTTTCCTCTCCTTTTTTAATGTTCTTGATAATTGAGTAACTTGGGGATCTCTAAAAATTCACTTTAGCGATCGCGATACACTTAAAAATCGGCCAAATATAAACCGTAAAATTCTTAAATGGCGAATTTTTAGAGATCCCGACTTGTTAGATATCCAATATTTGAATTTCGGCAATAGAATTACTTTCAGGGTTGTAACAGATCAAAACCTGTTGTTTGATCAGGTAGACGTTGAGCCGATGTGTCTGTCAATTCCCACAAAATCACTTCCATCACATGCCACACTTTGACACCGCGGCGCACGCAACCCGTAATGGTTTCTCCTTCCCGGCCGCAAGCGAGATGCATGTGCAAAAAAGGTTGCCCGGAAACATTGGGAAAAAGCGTGCCGGTCCCGGTTACTTCATGAACATTGCGAAGGATATGTTCCAAGGGAACAATCGGCCGGCTGCGTCCCTGCTCCGGGCCCACGACCAGTTTACTGCCCTGGTCTGCGCCGCCCAGAACGATCAGTGCCGCAGCCTTAACGGAATGTGCCTGGGCAAAAGCTTCAATGCTTTCATGTAAAATATCGCCATCTTCCAAACGGATAATGAATACCCGGCCTTGTTTGGCTTCGGAATATTTCATCTTATTGCCTCCATTCAGTGTTAAATTAAGCTGTTTTTCTAACAGCCAAAACACCTACAGTCTATTAACCTGATCTATTATTATACTGCATTATATAGATATATTCGGCTTCATCGATTATCCGAAAGCCGATTCTTTCATATAATTTTCTGGCCGGGTTGGCTTTTAAGACGCTTAGTTTCACATGAGCCCCGGCTTTTTGGGCTTCATTCAAAACTTGTCGGATCAGGACTTGACCGAACCCACGACCCTGATATTCAGGAGACAGCTGAATCTGAATAAGCTCCCACGGATTTTCATCGCGATTTACTTTCAATAGGCCGACATCGATGCCATCCAGCATAATGATCTTGGCGCAGTCGAACCGATAAAGCACCCGGGCTCTTTGCGCCTCTTCATTGATTGCGACCCCGGTATTCTCGAGATGTTGTCGCATGGTTCGGTTCCGCAGATTAAAAAGGAATTCCAGATTTGATTTTTCCGCTTTTCGAAATGTAAACATAATATGGAAAAAAATTCCTTAGCAATTCTTTCTTGTTGATGAATATATTGACAAAACGAGATAGACAAAGAAAAAAATCTTCCATCCGATCATGTTCGCAGCTTTGGGAACGATCTCTACGCCTTCTTTGAGTTTTTGAAAAAAAACCGGTTTACAATTAGCGCAAACCCAAACCGTTTCATATTCGATCATATTTTCTTTGGTAAATATTTCCCCGCACTGCGAACAGCGGTTTAAAACATACTTATCAGGCAGTCTAGTCATTCGGTTATAGACGATTCGCATGCGTAAGGGTCGGCTTTCTGGAAATTTCAGCATGTGGAAAGGCTTCCTGTACTCCTTCTAAGAAATTAAGATAATCATCCAACGATGAAACCTGTTTTACGCTTTTCAACCGTCCCTGGCGAAAGTCCTCTCTCCGTTTTGGATCCGCGGCATCTTCCAGCATTTCTCTTTTCATTTCAGGATCCAGCATATAGCCTTTGGCGGTCATGATCTGTTTGATTGGGTTTTTCTTTTCAGCCAAAACCAGCAAGTCCACATCAACAGTGGCTCTGGAAACATTCGCCGAATCCAAAGCAAAACCGCCGATCAAGGCGAATTCTATTTGCTCTTTGGTAAATTCTTCAATGATAAATTTTAAGACTTTTTTAAAATTCAAAAAATGCTCCTAAAACAATAATAATATGAATATATTAACGCGTTATAGTCAATAAATCAATATATTATAAAATTTATTTAATTTTGCCTTAAATCAA
>Ga0105099_10001925_pt1 | contig 12605 bp, 14 predicted proteins | sample PPLLak3cmMay2015_2_FD_79138 | JGI IMG/M metagenome (GOLD analysis project Ga0105099, IMG submission 79138) | Freshwater sediment microbial communities from Prairie Pothole Lake near Jamestown, North Dakota, USA - PPLs Lake P8 Core (1) Depth... | ecosystem: Environmental > Aquatic > Freshwater >...
AGTAGCAATATCTTTAAAATTATCATTATGAGAAATATTTACATTATATTTCCAATAATCATCAATATTACAAGATGGTTTAACTAATGTTGCTGATGTAAATCCTGTAAATAAAATGATAAATAAAAAGAGTAGCAATATGGTTTTTATTATATTCCTATTTATTTTTTTTTTCATATTTCTCACCGACAGTGTTTCCTTGATTTGTTGTTAATTAGATAATTTTTTCTTTCTTAAAACTTTTTCTAAAAACCTCTGACTCACCTGGAGTCTCTCCAAGCACAGAGTATGGGCCTGCTGAGATTTGAACTCAAGTCTATGGCTCCCGAAGCCACAAGGATACCAAGCTACCCCACAGGCCCGATAAATAAAAAACTTGAATATAAACTAGTTTAAAAGATGTTATTATTAAAAAAGAAAAAAATTAGCTTATTTTAAAGCTTTAAGCTGTTTTACAAACTCAGTATATTTCTGTTCAAGTATTTTTGCAGATTCAACAAGTACATCTTTTGCAGTAAGTGAACCATCGGTTTCAAAACTAAACGTAATCTTTGTTGGGTCATGTTTAACTTTTATAAAATCAATTTTTTCTTTATCAATTATTGATTCCAAGGCTGAAAGTTTTGTTTCATCTTTTAAAACAATTTTATCATTTTTTATATCAATTAAGCCCTCAGGTAATTTCTTAATTATTCTTTTAACATCCTCAGTTTTACTTTTATCAAACTCAATTGATATATCCATACGATACGCTGGTGCTTGTACTGACTGCCATTTAGCATGATCTCTTCCACGACCTAAAACTGCCTCAACTTCAAGTATAAGCCTCTGGTCACCATACAATCTAACAATTGGTATTTTATCCTCAGTTATCTTCCAACTTTTCTCAGATGCCTGAAGATCTCCGGATAAAACAGTTCCTTCTCCTTCTTTACTTAGCGTGTATCTAACAGTACAGTTAGGGCATCCTTTGCCTTTACATACGCATTCATCTTTAAAAGTTAAAAGACTAAGATCTGTAGGAATAGGAATTAAACCTAGACGATGAGCAATTATTTCATCAAAAAGGGCACTAGTATTATCATATATCACAACACCGTCTACAGCAAGCTTTGGAAGTTCTGATAGCATAACACGCCTAAGTGAGTTTAAAAAATAAAGTTGTGTATCTTCAATTTTTAAAACTGCTTTTTTAGGCTTAAGTTCTTTAACATCAACTTTCATATTTTTTCACCTTAAATTCTTCTACCACGTCGTCCGCCTTTTTTTCTGCATCCATCGTGTGGTATTGGTGTTACATCCTCAATTTTACCTATTTTTAGACCACTACGAACAAGTGCACGTATCGCTGCTTGCGCTCCACGACCTGGTGTAGATTGCTTGTTACCGCCTTGTCCACGGACTTTTACGTTCACACGATCTATTCCTTTTTCAAGTATTTGCTCTGCAACTGTTTGTGCGACCTTCATTGCAGTATAAGGTGAACCTTCGTCTTTTGCAGATTTAGTAACCATACCGCCAGAGCAACGGGAAAATGTTTCGGCGCCCGTAAGATCTGTAACTGTAATAATTATATTGTTAAATGATGCAAAAATATGTGCAACTCCTATTTTTCCCATTATTTTTCCTCCTCATTTTTTCCTTCTTGTGGTTTTTTTTCTTTTTTTATTTCTTCTTTTTTCTCTGGTTTAACTATTTGTTCTTTTTTGTCATCCTTTTTCACTGACTCTTCTTTTATTTCTTCTTTTTTCTCTGATTTAACTGGCTCACTTTTTACTTCCTTTTTATCGTCTTTTTTCACTATTTCTTCTAAAGGTTTTTTAACTTCTTTTGTTTCCTCTTTTTTTTCTTCGGGTTTTTTCTCTGTTATTATCTCTTTTTTAACAGACATTGGCATTGATTTAAACTCAGATTTTGGTCTTGCTGGATGAGTCATATCGTTTAAAGGAGAAGCATGAGTATAACCTATTTCACTTTCTTCTTCTTTTGTAATCATATAACCTGGAATTGTAACTTTACGATCACCAACTAAAATATGACCATGCGTAATAAGCTGTCTTGCTTGATTAGGTGTACTTGAAAAACCCTTCAAATAAGTAAGTGTTTGAAGTCTACGTCCAAGTATGCATTCTGTATCAAGTGCAAGAACATCATCTAAACTTGAATTGGCAGGTAGAATACTCATACGACTAAGATGAATAAGCAACTGATTGCTTTCTTTTTTACTTTGAACATCTCCAGTTTGTACTTTTGCAAGTAGTTCTCTTGCCTGTCCACGGTATTTTCTAAGACGGGTTTGTGCTTTCCAAATTTCTCTTTTGTTTTTCAACCCGTATTTTTTAACTAACTCGTTTTCTTGTTTTATCCTATCTGCTTGCCAAGGATGACTAGGTTTATCATATTTTTTTCTGGAAAACTTTGGTTTACCCATAGATTACTTTTCCCCCCCTGCTGCTTTAGCTCCACCGCCACTTGGCTCTTTCTTCTTTGATACTCCAAGGGCTAATCCTTTGCGGTTGTTTGATTTGGTTCTTTGTCCCCTAACAGGTAACCCTCGTTCGTGTCTTATACCTTTATATGATCGTATTTTTTTCATAATGTTAATTTCGTCACGCAGGCGTATCTCAATTTCATTTCCGATTAAATGTACATTTTCACCAGTATCGTAATCTTTCCTGTGATTTAGCATCCATACAGGAGCACTTTTTGAAATATCATCAATTGCACTTTGAAGTTTTTCGATTTGTGCATCAGCAAGATCACCCATTTTCATATGGCGGTTTATTCCTGTTTTATCGGTAATAAGTGATGCCATGTGAAGTCCGATTCCTTTAACTGTTGTAATGCCGTATATAACGTTTTTTTCTCCGTTTATATCTGTATTTGAAAGACGTACTATATACTTAAAATCAGGGCCATGCTCAACTATTTTCTTTGGTTTTTCTTTTTCTTCTTTTTTATCTTTTTTCTCTGATTTTTTTGTTTCTAATTTTTTTTCTTTTGGTTCATCTTTTGTTTTCTTAATAGGTTCTTTATCTTCTTCTCGCTCTTCAACTGCTTCTTCTGCCTTTTCTTGGATTTTATCTTCCCCCGTAGTTTTTTTTACAGGATCCTCAGGCATTCCTTTGTTTTGTTTCGATTCTTTATCCAAGTTTATAACCTCTTATTTTTATTATAATTAACCTTATTTATAATAAGGAAAGTAAAGCCAATAATAAAAGAGGCTATATTTAAGTGTTAGGTAGAGTAAAAAATCATTGTTTTTTTAAATTGTTACCGTAATTTCTATATGCTTAAATTATATGCCTGAAGTGAAGTGATTAATCTATGTCTAAGTCAACTTGGGTTAAAATTTCTGAGATACTAAACGATAAAAAAACAGATGAAAAAGTAAAAATTCGTGGATGGATTTATCGTACGCGCAGTAGCGGAAATATTGTTTTTACAGTTATACGTGATTCATCTGGTATTTTGCAGGCAACTGTTAAAAAAGGGAATCTTTCTGATGATGAGTTTGATGATGCCAAAAAAGCACTTATCGAATCTAGTTTAGAAGTCGCTGGTGAAGTTAAAAAAGACGAAAGAGCACCTGGTGGCTTTGAACTAAAAGTTACAGACTTTAAAGTTGTAAATTTTGCAGAGCCTTTTCCAATTACAAAAGATCAAAGCCCTGAATTTTTACTAGATGAGAGGCATTTATGGATTCGCTCTCAAAAACTCTCGGCAATTCTTAAAATTAGATCAACGGTTGTTGGTGCAATTCACAAGTTTTTTAGAGATAGAGGATATTTTGAATTTGATGCACCAGTCCTTCAGCCGAATCAATGTGAAGGCGGTAGCACTCTTTTTGAAGTTAAATATTATGAGGATAAAACATATCTTTCACAATCTTGGCAACTTTATGCAGAAGCAGGGATATTTGCTCTTGAAAAGATATACAATATGGGACCAACTTTTAGGGCTGAAAAATCAAAAACATCTAGGCATCTATCTGAGTTTTGGATGGCTGAAATGGAAGCTGCATGGATGGAACTTGATGAGGTTACAGAAGTTGCAAAGGATGAAATACGTTTCATCATTCAAGAGGTTTTAAAAAATAATATTGGGGAACTTGAACTATTAGAACGTGACATTAAAAAACTTGAGTATATGTTAAAAGCAGAATATCCTACTATTACATATACCCAGGCACTAAATATTTTAAAGGAAAAAGAAGGAATGGATGTTGAATGGGGCAAAGACCTTCGAACCATTGAAGAAAATAACCTTATGAATCATTTCAAAACGCCTGTAGTTGTTACTAATTACCCTATCAAAATTATGGCTTTTTACAAACCAGCTGATAAAAAAGATAAAAACACTGCACTTTGTTTTGATATGATAGCACCAGAGGGATACGGCGAAATCGTTGGAGGTTCACAAAGAAGTACAGATATCGATGATATGACAAAGCGTTTGAATGCCATGGGTGAAAAAATAGATAATTATGAATGGTATTTTGATCTTAGACGATATGGCTCTGTTCCTCATAGTGGTTATGGTGTAGGAGTAGAACGAGTAGTTGCATGGATATGCGGAATAGACAATATCAAAGATGCAATACCTTTCCCTCGTACTATCCTTCGTTTTAAACCATAAATTATTGGATGAAATACAATGAAAACTAATGTTCATGTATTAATATCTGGTAATGTTCAAGGAGTATGGTTTCGTGCAAGTACTAAACAAAAAGCAGAACAGTTAGGACTTAAAGGCTGGGTCAGAAACACAGAGGATGACTGTGTAGAAGCAGTTTTTCAAGGTGATGAAAAACAAGTAAATGAAATGATTAATTGGTGTCATCATGGTCCGCCACTTGCAAAAGTTGAAAAAGTTAATGTTACAAAAAAACAATATGTAGATATGTTTGAAGATTTTAGTATTAAACGTTAGATTCTTTCTCTTCCTTTTTTTTCTGTTTTTCTTCTTCTTTTTCCTTTTTTTTCTCAGCTTTTTCTTCTTGATGCCTTTTTTCTTTTTTAAGACCGCCTTGTAATACTCGCATTCTTGAACTTATTGTTTTAATTATTTCTTCATGATGTTTCTTTTTAATGTTAAATTGGGCTCTTGTTATTTTACCTGAATCTAGTTTTTCTTCAAGTATATCGATTTTTTGTTTTTCTTTTTCCATTTGCGTTTCTTTTTTTGCAATTGCTTTATTTAATCTCTTCTCAAAGCTCATTTTATTTACCCCATAGTTCTTTTCTGTGTGCCTCAAGGGTATTATTTTCCTTGCCTAAATATCCTGCGAAAGTTTTAACACGATTTTTACCTATTTTATATGGCTCTGGATAAATTTCTTTATATTTTAAATCTCTTAATAGATGATGATCTAGCATTATTTCAGATTTTGTTTCGTTTAATATTTTCACAAGATTATCAGATGCATCTTGTAGATTTTGTAGGCTAAACTTCCAACCTAGAAATATTGTTGCAGGTCCATCCATGATTAAAACATCAGGATTTTGTTTTATAATGTAATCTGTTGCATTTTTTGTTACAGGTCCTTGTACATCACTTGCATGAAGTATTTTTTGTTTTTTATCATCTATTAACGTCATTATAACATAGCCAAGTCTTACGTTTTCGGGTCCATGGAAAAAAGGTGGAGAAAAAGTGATAGTTGTATCTCCAAATGTGTGTTGTGTGTCATCAGAATATATTAGTTCACACATGTTTTCTATGTTTTCTTTAAACTCTGTTCCTCTTTGTTTTTGTGATTTGTTTATATTTTTTGAAATATCTTTTGCAAAAATTTTTTTTCCCTTGTAAAATACTTCGTTTGGATCATAATGATCATAATGATAATGTGAAATTGTTAGAATGTTACATTTTTCTGCAGTTTCGGAAATTTTATTTTTTATAGTGTAAAGTGCTTCTAGTTCTTTTTGATGAGGCGGCAAACCATATCTATTAGGCCCAAGTGCGGCAGAAGGATCAATTAATATCTTACCATCTTTTGTTTCTACGTATGTTGCCATTGAACGAACGCCAAGTGAATCAGAAGCAATTGGTTTTATAATCATATCAATTTTTTAATAAACGCTTGATGTTTTTAAAAGTTAACTAAAAATTATTTTTAGACAAAATAATTTGCTTTTTTAGATGTAAATTCATCATACTCCGGGTAAAAAGTTATTGATTCGTCGCAGTCATCACAATAATACTCTATTATCATTTTTGAATCAAGTCTTTTTATAGGTATCTTTTTCATTAGTTTTCCGCATTTAGAACATTTTTGTTCATATATCATGCTTTTTACTACCATATATTGTTTTATTGCTTTTAATATATAAAATTATTTGCAAAAATGTTGTTTTTTTCGCTCAAAAAGTATTTTTTCGTTGTATTTGATCTTAAAAATTCTATGCATTGGTATCATCGCGGAAACTGTTTTAATAAACGTTTTTTGTAATTCTAAAACATCTTTTCCTGTGATAATTTTTGTATTATCTTTTGCGCCTCGATGAATATACCAAATCTGTATAAAATTAAAATCATAGTTTTTATCCCATTTTACCTTATTTAAAACATCACGAGGATTCATATTATTACTCATACAACATAACTTATATTTTCAAGGCTTTTTTTCATATGAATATTTGCCTCACCCTCAACAATTGTTTCATGACCAGGATAAAGATTTTTTATATCTAGTTTGCAAAGCATCTGAATTGAATCTTTTAGTGCATAAGCATCTCCGCCTGGAAAATCATATCTTCCAAAAGAACCATATGCAAAAACTGTGTCACCAGAAAACAATGTTTTACTTTCTTTAGAAAATAAACAAATACAACCAGGGGTATGACCAGGTGTATGAATTACAACAAAATCCTCATCACCAATTGTTATTGTTTCTTTATCGTTAAGCTTTATATCAACAGGCATCTTAGGCATAACGCCGCCTAGCATTTTTGCAAAATCGCTTTCTCCTTTTTCTATTTTGTCTGATGCTAGATTATGCGCAAAAACTTTAACATTTTTATTAGAAAGTTCATAGATTTTTTTTACCCCGCCACAATGATCATAATGTTCATGAGTAATTATTATCTGCAGAATTTCTTTAGGCTTTATAATTTTGAGTATTTTATCTTCTACATATTTTTGATTTAATCCTGTACCACAATCAATAATTGTTGGTATCTTACCCGTTACAACATAAATGTTTGAATCATAGTTTATACCGTATATGCAATGTATTTTCATAACAAATGAAAAATGCTTTTACTTTGATAAAACTTACTTAATTATTTAAAAAAGCGCGGGTTGAATACATAAAATGTCATTTCGCCGCTAGAATTACTATTTCCGTCTTGGTCATATACTTTTGTCTCAATTTTTTGTCTCATAATGGATGGTTCATTAAACTGCCAAGTATATGGTGCCTGCGTTAACGTATCTTTTAGTTCACCGTTTAAATAAAATTCTGCCTTACGTATATTTTCATCGTTTACATCGATTTTTAAAGGACCAAAGACTATTGGTTTTACGAAGGGTATTATCTTTTTGTCTCTGAAGTAAATAAAGCTTTCAAATGTGATATGTAGTTTTTTTGAAAGTATAAAAATTGCAACTACAATAAATATTATTCCACCTAGCATCATCAGATTGTTAATACTTAATAGCGATTCTTCTTTAATTTCATATGAAACAAAGTTATAAATCGTGCTATTTTTGAATTCTTCTCCCTTTTCATCTGTTATATTTATAAAAATTTCGTATTCTCCAGTTGGTAGAGTATTTGATGGGGTATATGTAAATGTTTTATAATCTGATGTTTTAAGCATATCTGTAATTATAAGTATATCCCCGGTATCTCGGTTATAAAAATCAGCATAATCAATTATAACTTTAATATTGCATTTGATTGTAATTGTAGGATTTTCTTGACCAATGGTGCTGTGTTCAGAAGGGTAAAATTCTATATATTCTAACACGTCAGGAATTATAATTCCGGTATATGTAAACTGATAGGTTATTACAGGATCGTCTAAAACATATATTCTGTTGTCCTTTCTCCAAATTCTATCACTTTGTATTTCACTATTGTTTGCTTTAACTGTTAATGTTGCATGTGGATATTCATCTTTTATGTTAAGACATATCCAACCTGTTGTTTTGTTTATTTCAACGTTTGCTACTGCTATATCGTTTATTTCTTGAGCATCAACATCATCTTTTTGCTCATTTTTTATTGCTATTATTTTGTCGGTTGTTGAGTTCCAGAAAAATTCTGGTAAATAATCATCATTTGTGGATAACAAAAATACAATGTTGCCACTTATATTCAGATGACCTTGCTTTACATTTTTTAGCTTGTTATTTGGATCAACAAAGGTATCTGCAATATCGTCACCATCTATATCATATGCATAAAATAATTTTGAAAGATTTATCTCATATAATTCTTGTATTTGATCTAGGATAGTTGTCGATGTTTCTACTTTAGTTGATCTAATAATAGTTGCATATGTTGTGTCTGTACTTGTATTGCCTTCATCATCAGTAACCGTGAGTTCTACATTATAGCGCCCATTTGTTGAATATGAATGTTGTACTACTTCCCCGGTTCCATTAGTTCCATCACCAAAACTCCAAGAATATAGCGTTATATTTCCATCTAAATCAAAGCTACCTGAACCATTAAAATTTATGTCCAGCCCTATAACACCTGAGTATGGTCCACCTGCGTCTGGAAATGGTTTTTTTGTGTCGTTTTGATTGCCGCTAGGATCTTCTGCTCGTACTATACAATATACATCTTTTATTTCATCTAAATAGATTATTTTTTCATATTTATTACCTGATTTATCCATATCAGCTGTTTGATGGCTACTTCCAGCATACCAATATTCAATTGTTGCGTTTACAACCTGTGTTTTATCTGTTATTGTTGTAGAAACATTATATGTATGTATTACTCCATCTGATGAATATTCATGTTTATTTATTGCGATTTCAGGTGGTATTTCATCTACAATTGTTACTGTTTTTGTGTCTGTCACACGTGAATTACCCCATTGATCTTCAGCATAGAAATAATAAGAAAGTGAACTTGTTGAACTATCAAGTATTACACTTGTTCCAAAGAAATCTCCATCTACGTTTTTAAGTGTAGTATTCCCGCTATTGCTTGCATGACTCCAGTTTACCTTTACGGTTAGCTCTGATGAGTCATCTTGATCATCTTTTACTGTTGCATTAAACCTAAAAGATTCTGCAGGATAACCTGTTGTTACTGTGTTATCAGTTATTGTTGGTGGTGTTCCTTCCCTTATATAAAATGTTTTACTTGTCGAATTTGCCCAATTACGTGGGTCTTTTGCAGTTATATAAAAACTATATTGTCCAACTGGTGAAAACTGTTTATTACAATAATAAGTATTACCTGTTTTATTCTGCGTTATTGAAAAATTAGTTGTTTGACTGTTTGGATTTACTACATTTAGATACACATTTTTTATTTCAACATTATCAGTTACAGTAATTGATATATATGTATATCCTCCAATTGTTTGGTTAGAGGGTGTTACTTGAGGTGTACCAACTGTTGGAGGTGTTACATCAAGTAAAGCGCCGTTATCTTTATTGCCTGCATATATTGTATGAGCTAAATCTGCTATTCCATTGTTATTTGCATCTGTAGCGCCTTCGCTTGTTTCATCATAATCTGTCCAGTAATTACCAGAAACATTTCCTCCACCAACTATGTTTGTGCCACTTGTTGTTGTTATATTCCAACGATTTCGGCTAAGGCTTTTGTCCATTCCATTATAAGTATTATAGTATAGATAATTATTATAAACTAAATTGCTCATCGTAAAATAATCAAGGTAAATTCCATATCTTGAATTTGTTTTTATGTAATTAGAAGATATGTTATCACTTGTTGAGTTTAATAGATGAATACCATCTTTTGTGTTTCCAACTATAGTATTAAGGTATGCAAAGCTGTTATCATCAGCAAAGAGAAATAAACCATGTTCCTTGTTTGAATTTATAGTATTGTATACTATTAAGTTATTTGATCCAACTATCATTATTCCATAGTTTGTATTGCTATTAACTGTGTTGAGGTATAATGTATTATCACTTGAGTTTTCTATTCTTATTCCGCTGTCTGCATTACTAAAAATATCGTTATATGATATGTTGTTAATGTTGCAGTTATCATTTAAAAAAATACCATTTTGGGTATTTTCTGAAATATTATTGTTTTGTATGTAGTTTAAATCGCTTGTTTCATTTAAAAAAATACCATTCAGTCTATTGTCTTTTATTTGCGAGTTGTATCGAATTGTATTGTCCCAAGAACTATATAGAAACAGTCCATTTGAATTCTCGGTAAAAGTATTATACGTTATTTGATTGCTATCAGAGTTGTTAAGCCACAAACCATTTCCCGTGTTATCATTTATTGTATTGTCATATATTATGTTGTTATCACAACTGTTTATAATTATAGCATTTTTTCCAGATGTTAAAATATTATCTGTTATAGTTGCACTGCCTGTTCCTGCGTTTATCTTAATTAACGCATCATCGCTGTTATTACCACTTTCTTTAATTGTTAAATGGCCAATATTTACCTGCTGAGCAGAGATCGTTATAACACTACCACTGCTGTTACCATCAATTATTGTTATTTCTTTATCTTCACCAAATAAATCTAGTTTATGTTGTATTGTTATTGTTTCAGTGTAGTATCCTGCATATACTACTATTCTGTCACCGAGAGATGATTCATCTATTGCATCCTGAATAGAATCAAAATGATCTACTTGCCAGCCCGGCGTTGAGCTATTATAATCATCATCAACATAAAATTTTGGTAAAACATCGTCACCTCTGCAGTTGTTGTTATAGTCTAAACTTGAAAAAGAATTTAATGAAAATAGTATACTTAGTAATATTATTACAAGCTTTTTACTTTTCATCCCATCGGCCTGCATATGCAAATGCATATCCAAGATATTTTTTCACATTAAAAATATTCCTATATTATTTTTCTATTAAACAATAAAAAAGTAATTAAGCATAGTTTTGATATTAAAAATAACTTTTACCTCTTTTGAGGAAAAACTATGAATGATCTTAATGATGCGAAAATTTCAGATATAACAAATTCAGAGGTTATAAAACGTACACTTATATCACTGATAATTGTTGCTAGTTCTAAAACATCTGATGATTATGCTTGGGCGGCTGTTAAAAAACTTTTAAGAGAATTAAAGGCTAAATATGTTTTTCTAAAGTTTATAGAAATTGATGATATATCAGTTATAAACTATTCAATTGAAGATATATCTATTTCTTCTGAGTTTGATAAAATTAAACCAGAGCAGATTGGTATGGCAATACAAGACCTAATCGATCTTTTAAAAAAGTATCTTGGTACCAAAGCAGGTTATTTTTTTATTGAAGAATTTAAAAAAGTTCTTGGAGAAAAATATCACGATTTAATAAAAAAAATGGGTGTAGATTTAAGGCTTATCGAATTACAAAAAGAGCTTTCAGGGCTAGAAATTAAAGGTTACAAAATACGGGAATCATCTAGTTCAAACATTGCTTTTGTTGAAAAAATAAAATAGTGTTTTATAGTGGGCCTGCCCGAATTTGAATCGGGGTCTCTAGCTCCCAAAGCTAAAAGGATGGACCAAGCTACCCCACAGGCCCTTTTTAAATTGTGTGGATAGAAAATCTAATATTTAAAAACTTTTATCTAATAATAGACATTTACTACTTTTCATGGATTTTGACTTTAAAAAACCATATCATCTATTTGCTTTACTGTTGATTTTAGTAACATTTGCTTTTATAATTGTTATGCCTATTCTTTCTTTTTTTGAAATCATTTCATCTAATCCAAGTACTCAGACTATAGAAAATCTTTCTGGGTCGTTATTTTTCCAAGTATTTCTTTTGATTGTTCAGTTATTACTTGTGATAGGATTGCTAATCATCATACCAATAATATGGTATTATATTGTAAACCGTTACGAATTAAAAAAAATTTTTGAAAGGTTAAAATTTACATTTGAAAATATCGATATTGCTTTTTTATGGGGTATTGCTGCAACAATACTAGTTTTTGTAATATTTTTTATTATTGAATTTATATTAATCGCTCTTGGTGTGAATGCAGAGGAGCTTGGCAATATTCAGGATTTAGAACAGCTTTTTTCGCCTGTTTCATTATTTATCCTGGTTTCTGTTCAACCTATTGCTGAAGAGTTTTTTTTCAGAGGATTTTTATTGGATAAAGTTGAATCTTTTGCAGGTCAAAATGTCGCAATTTTTTCAACTGCAGTACTTTTTGGTATTGCACATATGAGCTATGGTAAACTTTACCCGGTTATATTCCCTATGATAATGGGTGTTTTATTAGCATATATTGTTATTAAAACTCGTAATATTTATGCATCTATATTTGCGCATATATTTTTCAACGTTACAAGTTTTATTTTATATTTTGTTTTTAAAAATTTTCAGCCTTAATCGTTAAATCTTTATACATCTGATTTATCCAGATTTACAATTCCTGGTGATAGTTTATGGAAAAACAA
>Ga0105099_10001926_pt1 | contig 12601 bp, 12 predicted proteins | sample PPLLak3cmMay2015_2_FD_79138 | JGI IMG/M metagenome (GOLD analysis project Ga0105099, IMG submission 79138) | Freshwater sediment microbial communities from Prairie Pothole Lake near Jamestown, North Dakota, USA - PPLs Lake P8 Core (1) Depth... | ecosystem: Environmental > Aquatic > Freshwater >...
CGTCTTGCGCCGGACGGGTACAGACGGTGCTGCTGGACGGCATCAGGCAAACTGGGCTGGACTGCCTGCCGTGGACGCCGGCGCTGAAACGCTGGCGCGAGCGGGTCCTTTTTTCAGGGCGCTTTGCTGCAGGCGAGGGCGCCTCCTGGCCGGATTTTTCGGACCCGGTCTTGCTGGAGACCCTGGCGCTCTGGCTCGGGCCGTCGCTATCAGGCCTGATGTGGCTGAAGGACCTCAAGCCGGCGGCCTTGAAGCAGGCGCTGGAAGGCCGGCTCAGCTGGGACCAGCGCCGCCGGGTGGACCTCCTGGCGCCTGCCCACCTGACGGTGCCCAGCGGATCGCGTCTGCCCGTCGACTACAGCCAGGACCCGCCGGTGCTGGCGGTGCGCATCCAGGAGATGTTCGGCGCGGCCGCCACCCCCGCCGTGGCCGACGGGCGGCTGCCGGTTGTCCTGCACCTGCTCTCCCCGGCGGGTCGGCCCCTGCAGGTCACCCGGGATCTGGCCCATTTCTGGCAAAACGCCTACCAGACCGTCAAAAAGGAGATGCGCGGCCGCTACCCGCGCCACCCGTGGCCGGACGACCCGCTGCAGGCCCCGGCCACCCGGCGCGCCAAGCCCCGCAAGGCCGGATAAAGCGGCCGCCCGGCCTGCCCCGGACCCCTGCCGATGCACTCGCCTGTCTTTTTTGCCCGATCCGATCCCTTCGAAAAAGCCCCGCCAAAATGCTTGTTAACGGCCACCTTGTGCTTTTCTGATCCCAAGCGGATCGCAGCGGTGATTTTTGTCCGGCGTGTTTTATATTGATCCTGTCACCCCAAAAACACTGAAAAGAACATTTTGCCTGTAAAAGGAGCGACGATATGAAATTCTGGTTTCCCATAATCGGTATGGCCGTGATGGCCATGGTTCTCGGTCACGTCCCGGGTGCGCGCAAAAGCGGGGCGGCCGAAGGGGGCAAGTCCCCCGGCGAGGAGGGCCTGGAAGTGGCCACCTTTGCCGGCGGCTGTTTCTGGTGCACCGAATCGGATTTTGAAAAGGTCGCGGGGGTTGTCCGGGTGGTCTCCGGCTACACCGGCGGACCCGAAAAGGACCCCACCTACCAGCAGGTCTCCTCGGGCCGGACCGGCCATTACGAGGCCGTTCAGGTGATTTTCGACCCGCGCGAAGTGAGCTACCGCCGGCTGCTGGAGGTTTTCTGGCGCCACGTCAACCCCACCGATGGCGGTGGGCAGTTCGTGGACCGCGGGCCGCAATACCGGACCGCGATCTTTTACCACGACGACGCCCAGCGCCGCGAGGCGGAGGCGTCCAAGACGGCCCTTGCAGGTTCGGGCGTTTTTCCCGATCCGGTGGTGACCCCCATCCTGCCATTCAACGCGTTTTTCGCGGCCGAGGACTACCACCAGGATTTCTATAAAAAGAGCCCGGACCGCTACCAGTCCTACCGGCGCTATTCCGGCCGGGATCAGTTCATCCAGCGAGTTTGGGCAGACACCCCCGCCGCCGTCAAGACCCCCGATGAGGGCGAAAAACGGATCTACACCCGGCCGGGCGATGACGAGCTGCGCAACCGGCTGACCCCGCTGCAGTACCAGGTCACCCGGCAGGACGGCACGGAGCCGCCTTTCCGCAACGAATACTGGGACAACAAGCAGGCGGGGATCTACGTGGATGTGGTCAGCGGCGAACCCTTGTTCAGCTCGACTGACAAGTTCGACTCCGGCACCGGCTGGCCCAGCTTCACCCGGCCGCTGGTGCCGGAGAACGTCGTCGCGCGCGCCGACCGCAGCCTCTTCATGGTGCGCACCGAAGTGCGCAGCCGGCAGGCCGACTCTCACCTGGGGCACCTTTTCGAGGACGGCCCGCCGCCCACCGGCCTGCGCTACTGCATCAACTCGGCCGCGCTGCGCTTCATCGAGAGCAGTGAATTGGAAAAGGAGGGTTATGGCCAGTATCGCAGCCTGTTCGAGTCGCAATAGGCGGTAAAGCCGGCCTGCGGGCCGGCTCAGACCGGCAGGCGGCCTTCCTCAACCCCGTGGCAGGCCACCTGGGTTTGGTCACCGTGCGGGCGCAATTTCGGCACTTCGCGCGCGCAGCGGTCGTTGGCGTGCGGGCAGCGTCCGTGGAAGACACAGCCCGAGGGCAGGTCGATGGGCGTGGGCACGTCTCCCGTGAGGCGCTGGTGCTGGAAGCCTTTGGCGCCCAGCCGGGGAATCGCGGAGAGCAGCGCCTGGGTGTAGGGGTGGCGCGGCCGATCGAAAAGCGCGTCGATGGCGGCTAGTTCGCACAGGGTGCCGAGGTACATGACGGCCACCCGGCTGGAGATGTGCGCCACCACGGAGAGGTCGTGGCTGATGAAAAGGTACGTCAGGCGGCGCTTCTCCTGGAGCTCCATCATCAGGTTGAGGATCTGGGCCTGGATCGAGACGTCCAGGGCCGCGATCGGCTCGTCGGCCACGATGAATTCGGGGTCCACCGCCAGCGCCCGGGCAATCGAGATCCGCTGGCGCTGGCCGCCGGAGAACTCGTGGGGGTAGCGTTCGCGCCACTCCGGATCGACCCCCACCTGCTGCATGATCTCGGCCACCTGGTCGAGGACTTCGCTGCCGGAAGTTTTCGGCCGGTGAAAGCGGATGGGCTCCTCCAGGATCTGGCGCACGCGCATGCGGGGGTTGAGCGAGGCATAGGGGTCTTGAAAGATCATCTGCATCCGGGTGCGGTAAGGCTTGAACTGCTCCCGTGAGAGGTGGTCGATGCGCCGGCCGCGGTAGTGGACCTCGCCGGCCTGGGGCGGGTAGAGGCGCATGACCGTGCGGGCCAAGGTCGACTTGCCGCAGCCGCTTTCACCCACCACGCTGACGGTTTCGCCTTCGAGGATGTCGAAGCTGACGCCGTTGACGGCCTGCACCAGGGTTTTGCGGCGGGCAAAGCGTCCGCCGCTGAACCGCAACTGGTCCAGCCACCCGCCCGAAATGTCGAAGTGCTTGTGGAGGTCCCGGATGCTGACCAGCGTGTCGGTGTTCATAAGTGTTTCCTTCGCCCGTCAGTCCAGCAGGTGACAGGCCGCCAGGCATCCGGCCGCCTTGGGTGCCAAGGGGGGCACGCGGCGGCGGCAGACCTCTTCGCAGAGCGTGCAGCGGTTGCTGAAAGGACAGCCCTCGGGCACCCGGGTGAGGGTCGGCATCAGGCCCGGAATCTGGTTGAGCCGTCCGCCCCGCGGCACCCGCTGGGGCAGGGCGCCCAGCAGCCCCCGCGTGTAGGGGTGCTGGGGATTGCCGGCGACCTGGGCGGTGGGGCCGATCTCCACGATCGTTCCGGCATACATGACGGCAATCCGTTCGGCCACCTGGGAGACCACCGCCAGATCGTGGGTGATCAGGATCAACCCCATTTTTTCGGACTGGCACAGACCCAGCAGGAGCGCCAGGATGTCGGCCTGGATGGTCACGTCCAGGGCGGAGGTGGGCTCATCGGCGATGATCAGCGCCGGCGAGTTCAAGAGGGCGATGGCGATCACGATGCGCTGGCGCATGCCGCCGGAAAATTCGTGCGGGTATTGCTGCAGCCGTTTTTGCGGCGACGGGATGGCCACTTTGCGGATGCGGTCCAGGGCGATCGCGGTGGCCTCCGCCCGGCTGACCGCGCGGTGGGCCAGGATCGTTTCCACCATCTGGGTGCCGACCGTGAGCACCGGGTTCAAGGTCATCATCGGGTCCTGGAAGATCATGCTTATCCGGTTGCCGCGGATCTGCCGCAGCTCCTCCTCCGGCAGCGCCGTCAGTTCGCGCCCCTCGAAGAGCAGGTGGCCGCCGGCGATGTAGCCGGGTTTGCTCACCAGGTTGAGGATTCCGAAGCCGGTGACGGACTTGCCGGCGCCGGACTCGCCCACGATCCCCAGGCGGTCGCCGCGCGCCAGATCGAAGCTGACGCGGTTGACGGCGGTCAGGTCGCCGTGGCGCATCCTGAACCGGATCTCGAGATCCCTGACGGACAAAAGCGGTTGTCGGTCCACGGCTAGGCCTTGTAAAGCTTGGGGTTGAGAAAGTCGCGGAGCCAGTCGCCGAGCAGGTTGATGGAAAGAATCAAAACCACCAGGGCGACCCCCGGAAAGAGCGTGATCCACCACGAGCCGCTGAAGATGTAGTCGAAACCGGCCTTGATCAGGGAGCCCAGGGAGGGGCGCGTGACCGGCATGCCCAGACCGATAAAGGAAAGCGCCGCCTCGCTCATGATGGCGTTGGCCACCTGGACGGTGGAGATCACCAGCACCGGGGTGAGGGTGTTGGGCAGAATGTGGCGCCACATGATCCGGCCCGGGGACAGACCGATCACCCGGGCGGCCTCGACGTACTCCTTTTTTTTCTCCGCCAGCACCGAGGCCCGCACGGTGCGGGCGTACTGGGGCCACTCGGCAAAGCCGATGATGATCACCAGCAGCGGGACGGCCAGCTGTTCGTAGCGGCCCATGCCGAAGGCGGCCTGGAACAGGGCGCCGAAAAAGATGGCCACCATATAGGTCGAAAACGAGAGCTGGACGTCCGCCAGGCGCATCAGGAAGGCATCGAAGCGCCCGCCGCGGTAGCCGGCCACCAGCCCGACAAAAATTCCCATGAGCGCCTGCAGGGCCACGGCCCCCAACCCGATCAGGATCGACACGCGCATTCCGTAGAGCATCGTGGAGAGCATGTCGCGCCCCTGGGAATCGGTGCCCAGCAGAAAGCGCGCATCGCTCTGGTCCAGCCAGAGCGGCGGCATTTCGGAGTCCATGATGTCGATGGTGCTGCTGTCGTAGGGGTCGTGGGGCGCGATCAGGGGCGCCCCGAAGCTGACCATCACCAGGATCGCCAGGCATAAGAAGCTGCCGATCGCCATCGGGTCGCGCAGAAAGCTGTAGACGAAATAGGATTTTCTAAACCCCCGCCATCCCTGCATGGTCACTTTCTCCCGGCGATGCGGATCATGGGGTTGACCAGACCGTAGACCAGGTCCACCACGGTGTTGACCGTGACGAAGAGCGCGCCCACAAACACCAGATAGGCCACGATCAGCGAGGTGTCGGCGCGGTCGACGGCTTCGATGAACATGGCGCCCATGCCCTGCCACTGGAAGACCGTCTCGGTCAGGATCGTGAACGCGATCAGCGTGCCGAGCTGCACGCCGCCCACGGTGATAACCGGCAGCAGGGTGTTTTTGAACCCGTGCACCAGCAGCACGCGCCCGGGCTTGAGCCCCTTGGCGCGGGCATACTTGATGTAATCGGTTTCCAGGACCTCTTTCATCTCGGCGCGGATCAGGCGGATGAAGAGCGGCAGCATGATCGAGGAGAGGGCGATGCTCGGCAGGATCAGGTGCTTGAGCCCGTCGCTGGTGAAGTAGCCCGACTGCCAGCCGGGAAAGAGCGTCACCAGCTCGCCGCGGCCGAAGGACGGCAGCCATCCCAGGCCCACCGAGAAGACATAGATCAGCAGGATGGCCGTCAGAAAGACCGGGATGGAAACCCCCACGATGCTGACCCCCATGAAGAAGCGCGCCAGCCACGCGCGCGGCCGGACGGCCGCATAGATGCCGATCGGGATCGAGAGCAGCACCACCAGGAGGGAAGTGGCGAAAACCAGTTCAAGCGTGGCCGGCGCCTTGCTGAGGATCACCTGCAGCGCCGGCCGCTTGAAATAGAAGGAGTTGCCGAGGTCGCCCTGCAGGGCGCGGGCCAGAAAGCGTCCCCACTGGAGCAGGAAAGGGTCGTTCAGGCCGAGCTTTTCCCGCAGGGCGTCGCGCTCCGCGGCCGAAACCGAGATGCCGGTGATCTCCCGCAGCGGGTCGCCCACCGACTGCTTGATGGTAAACCCGATCAGGCTGATCACCAGCATCACGAAGACGGCCTGGGTGACGCGGCGGATAAAAAAAGCGAACATGGGTCAGCCCACTCCCGCTTATTCCATCACCAGGTTCCCGAAGTAGGGGAAGTCCATGATGTTGACGATCTCGCGGGCGTTCTTGAGCTTGTCGCTGCCGGCCCACGAGAGCATCTGCCAGTGCAGCGGAATAAAGGCCGCTTCGTCGTACAAAATGCGTTCGACCTCCTGCAGCATCCCGGCGCGCTTGGCCGGATCGGTTTCGCTCTGGGAGGCCAGGGTCAGCTCGTCAACCCTGGGGTTGCAGTAGTTGCCGGAGTTGTACTGGCCGTAGCCGGTCTCCTTGTTGGGGCACATGTAGAGAAACTCGAAGTAGTTGGCGGAGTCCTCGGTATCGGCGTGCCAGCCGATCATCTGGATGTCGGCCACCTGGGCGTCGAACTCGTCCCAGAACTGGGCCTTGGGCATGGTCTTGAGCTCCACCTTGATGTTGATTTTGGAGAGCATCGAGACCACCGCCTCGGCGATCTTCTCGTCGTTGACGTAGCGGTTGTTGGGGGCGATCATCGAGACGGTGAAGCCTTTCTCGTAGCCGGCTGCCTTCATCAAGGCCTTCGCCCGTTCGAGGTCGAAGCGCGGCTGGAGGTCTTCCACAAAGCCAACGTAGCCCCGGGGGGAGTTCTGGGCGGCGGCCGTGGCGCGCTCCTTCATGACCTTCTGGACGATGCCGGCGTTGTTGACGGCGTAAACCATCGCCTGGCGCACCCGCACGTCCTTGAACTCGGCGCGGCGCTTCTGGTTGGGCTGAAAGGTGATGATCCGGGAGCCGGGCATGGTGATCAGCTGGACCCCTTTGGTCTTTTCGATGCGGTCGAAATCCTGGGGCGGCACCGGCATGATGAAGTCGACATCACCCGCCAGCAGGGCCGCCAGCCGGGTGGCGTCCTCGCTGATGGGGGTCAGGACGATGGTGTCGACGTTGCCCGTGTTTTTGTCCCAGTATTCAGCAAACGCCTTGAAAACCCATTTCTGGCCCTGTTCGCGGCTCTCCACGAAGTAGCGGCCGGTGCCCGACGCGTGCTCGTTGGCAAACGAGTGTTCGGTCTTGACGATGGCGTCCTTGGGCAGGCCCTTCTCGTCGGTCCCGGAATAGAAAACCGAATCCATCGGGAAGATGTAGGTGCACATATTGAGAGTCAGACCGTAGGGTTTGGTGGTGATGATGTCGACGGTGTAGTCGTCCACCGCCACCGCCGGGCCGAACGGCTCGAAAAGCCCCTTGAAATCCGGGCTTCTTTTAAGCCGCTCCAGCGTCCAGACGACGTCCTTGGCGGTGAAGGGGTTGCCGGAGTGGAACTTAACGCCTTTGCGCAGGAAAAAGCGCAGGGTCAGCGGATCCAGACGCTCCCAGCGCTCGGCCAGGCGCGGTTCGAAATCCATGGCCTTGGTCCAGCGCACCAGGGGGTCGAAGACAATGTGGGAGTATTGCAGCATGCCCCCGGAGAGCTGCACGTGCGGGTCGAGGGATACGGGGTCGGCGTCAATCGCCAGGCGCAGGGTTTTGGCCCCCGCCAGCGCCGGGCAGGCCAGGAGGGCCGCAGCCAGCAGAACCAACAGCAAACGTTTCATGATCGCTCCTTTCTTATGGGTTTCATCACGGCGACTTCCGCCGCGGACGGATGGATGCGGCTGCCTCAGTTCGTCTTGCGGCACTGCCGAAAGACTGTCCAGATAAATCATCGCACTCCTTTGCTGTCAAGCGTTTTCCCCGGCAGCCGGCCGGCTGTCGGGGGTCTTTGCCTCCAGATGAGAGCGCCTCGTCCCTTTTTAGGCTGCCCGGCGGCGGCGGAAACCGCCACGCCGCCTGGCCCGCCCGCCGCACCGGCAGGGGCGCTTTTTCTCCTTGTCTTTAACGAAACCCTAACCCAATTCGAAAACTCCCTGAAAAATCGGGTGCCAAAAGGTGATGGACCGCTAAAAGTCCAAGACCGGAAAAAGCGCCTGGTTGCGGCGCGCTGGTTGAGGCCCCGACGAAAGGAGTTGAGATGTATTGCCAAAAATACAGCGCCAGCATTCCCGTCAACACCTGCATCGCCCGCCAGGAGGCGGCCCGCCGGCAGCGGCCGTTCTGGATCGGTCGCGGCGATCCCGGCTGCCGCAACTGCAATCAGGGGCGGCAGGTGATGCGCAATTTCCGTCTGCGGCGGGCGCGGGCGATGGTGGCGGCCGCGGCCAGCGGCCGGGAGGCGCTGCCGGCGACGGCCTGACGGGGCCTGGGCGAAACCCAAGCGGGAGGGCGAAGTGGGGCGGGTCGGTTGCCCGCGGAAAAGCATGCGGGCCGCCGGGCCTGGATAGGGGATCGGTCGAACCCCAGAAACTAGCCTGGGGGGTCGCCTTTTTTTTGGCCGGGTCCGTTCGGGGAAACCGCTTTTCGGGCCCGATAGACCACGTGCCGGAATCCCCCCCGACCGGGGCGTGCGATCGTGACTTTAAAGCCGGCGGCCCGCAGGCGGCTTTCAAAAACAGGCTCGAAATTTTCGCCCCACACGGCAAAAACGCCGCCGGGGGTGAGGGCGGCATGCGCCCGGGCGATGGCCCGGCTGCCGTAGAGCGGGTCGTCACCTCCGTGGCAGTGGGCATAAGGGCCGGTGTAAAGGTCGAGAATGACGGCGTCAAACGCCGTCTGGCGGTCGGCGGCCGTGCGGATCACCTCGGCGGCATCGGCAATTTCGGCGGTCACCCGGGGATCGTCGACGGCCGAAGCGGTCAGCCCGGCCAGCGGTCCCCGGCACCACGCCAGAACGACGGGGTTCAACTCGGCGACGAGCACGCGGCCCGCGGCCGGCAGTAGATCGAGGACCGCCTTCAACGTGAAGCCCATGCCCAAACCGCCCAGCAGGACCCCGGGCTGCGGGTGATGCTGCAGGTGGCGGCAGGCAATGCGGCCCAGCGCGATTTCGGATCGCTGGGCGGTGCTGTTCATCAGCACGCGCCCGCCCACGGTGATGAGGAAGTCGCGGGGGCCGCGCTGCCTGAGTTCCAGCACGCCTTCCGGGGTGGCGACGCGGTCAAGGCGTTTCCAGGGGAGAGCCATGGGTATCACTTCGCTGCGGGTATACGGCCGCCCAATGCTTTAGACGAAAGCACCGCCGGCGTCAATCTCAGCCGATACCTTTTGGGGCGACCTTTCAGGCGCTGGTCCGGCGTGGGCCATCCGGCCGCAAAAATGCGCCGGCCGGGATTTCCCATTCCAAGTCGCTTGACTTTGACTCTAAAAGGGTTTAAAAATTTTTAGAGTAAACGGCCCGCCCGGATCAGCGGGCCAGCGCCATGAAGGCCCGGGTTTCATGGAACCGCGAGACCGGCCGCAAGGGCCCTTGCCGCATGCAGCAGCGCGCAGGGTCCCTAACGGTTTCAGGCCGTCAACGCTGCGGTTGCCGGACGCGCCCGCAGCCCATGGCACCCCAGCAGGCTAAGTTGAAGCGCCAGCCAGTAGTCTCCAAGGGCATTCCGGGCAACCGGGAATGCCCTTCGCGTTAAACGGGATCATCCCCCGCACCTGTTTTGCCGAGGGCTTGCGGGACGTATCGAAACGCGGCATCCGATCCCCGGGCTTTTGCCTCAAGGCGCTATCCGGATGCCCACTCACCTTTTAACTTTTTTTGAAGCGGCGGAGGCGCCGCAGGACGCGACCCAAAGGATTGAAACTATGTATTTTGAAGCTATTTTCGAGCCGTCAGGAACCATGGAGTATGTCCCCGAAGCCAAGGATCTGGCCGGAGAAAAAATTGCCATCCAGGAAGGCTGGATTATCAAGGAAGGCCCCTTCAAGGGGCAGCTGTGCTTCTACATTCCCAATTCCACGATCGGCTGGATTCCCAAAAGCGACCTGAAGGAATTAAAGCCGGTACCCTTTGTCCGCTGGAAGGAAATCCACAAGCAATCCGGTTACGGCAGCTGATTCCTCCGGCTGTGCCCCGTCCCGGGGTGCAGCCCGTTTCACCCCATTCACAAAAGGGGTACCCCTCCCGGCGCACGCCCCACATGCCCCTTGCGCGCCCCGGCGGGCCGCCTTGATTCGACCGTCGACGCTGCGGTCACGCCAGCGCGGTTGGAATCGCGGTTGAAAAATCCGTCTTTGTGTGGTTAACAGGGCCTATCGGCTCACGGGTGACCCGCATCTTCCGGCGGTCTGATCGGTACGGCCCGCTCTCCCACCGTTTTAACGGCACCCGCCGCCCCCTTTCACCCCACCCCCATCCACAAGGAGGAGACATGAAACGCATTTCGATTGTTCTGATTGCCGCAGTCTGCATGGCCGCCCTGGCCGGCACGGCCTTCGCGGACAAAATCACCGTGGCCACCGACACCAACTTTCCGCCATTCGAGTTCAAGGACAAATCCGGCCTGCACACCGGTTTTGACGTCGAACTCTGGGATGCCATCGCCAAGGTGGTCGGCCTGGAATACGAGCTGCAGCCGATGGATTTCAACGGCATCATCCCGGGGCTGCAGACCAACCAGCTGGATGTCGGGATTGCCGGCATGACCATCAAGCCCGAGCGCGCCGAGGTCGTGGATTTTTCGGACCCCTACTATGACGCCGGCCTGTTGATCCTGGTCAAGAACGACACCACCGACATCAACGCCATCGAGGACCTCAAGGGCAAGGTGGTTTCCACCAAACTCGGCACCACCAGCGAAGACTTCGCCAAGAAAAATGCCGGCGCCAAAGAGGTCAAACTCTTTCCCAACAACGATGCGATGTTTCTGGAGCTGATGAGCGGCGGGGCCGATGCCGTGATTTTCGACTCCCCGGTGATCGCCGAATTCATGCGCACCGCCGGCGCGGGGCTGTTCAAGGTGGTGGGGCCGCTCTACATGGGTCAGTCCTACGGCATCGCCTTTCCCAAGGGCAGTGCGCTGGTGCCCAAGGTCAACGCCGCACTCAAACAGCTGCGGGCAGACGGCACCTACAACGCGCTCTACCGCAAGTGGTTTAACACCGATCCGAAATAATCCCCCGGGTTTTCCGACCGGCATCGGTTTTTGGGGCAGGGGCGGCTGCGGTCGCCCCTGCTGCATACAGGGGCCTGCCGCCGCCCGCAAAGGGGACGCTGGGGATTGCCATGGGATTCAAATTTCAATGGAGCGTTGTGCTGGAGACCTTTCCGCTGCTGCTTTCCGGCGTAAAGCTGACGATCATCATCACCATCGGCGGGCTGCTGTTCGGGTTTGTGCTGGGAGTGGCCACCGGGCTGATGAAGCTTTCCCGCAGTCTGCCGGTGCGCTCGCTCGCCGGGGCCTACGTCGAAGCCATCCGCGGCACGCCGCTGATCGTGCAGGTCATGTTTCTCTATTTCGGTGTGCCCATGGCGGTGGGCCTGCGCATTCGCCCGATGACCGCCGGCATCATCGCCATCGCGGTCAACTCGGGGGCCTACATCGCCGAGATCGTGCGCGGGGCGGTGCAGTCCATCGACCCGGGGCAAATCGAGGCCGGGCGTTCCATCGGGCTGACCCGCGCCCAGACGATGCGCTACATCATCTGGCCCCAGGCCTTCCGGCGCATGATCCCGCCGCTGGGCAACCAGTTCATCATCAGCCTCAAGGACACCTCGTTGTTGGTGGTGATCGGCGTGGCCGAACTCACGCGCGTGGGGCAGGAAATCATCGCGGTCAACTTCCGGGCTTTCGAGGTCTGGCTCACCGTCGGGATCGTCTACCTGATGATGACCCTGACCATCGCCCGCTTCCTGCGCATGGCCGAAGATAGGCTGGCGCAGCGTGGCAAACGCTGATGGCGGCGCAAAAAGTCCAATATCTGCGTTGCACTGCATCTCGAGATCGCTGCGGCGTACTATAAGTACGCCTCACTCCTCGAGATTTGCGCGCCGCATCTTGAACTTTTTTCACCACCATCCCAAATTTTGTCTTTTTCCGGTTCGCCAACGTTAGCGGCCGCGGCAGCGTGGCCGGTATTCTCACCCGGAGACGGATATGATCAGAATCGAAAACCTGCACAAACGCTTCGGCGGCCTCGAAGTCATCCGGGGCATCGACCTGCACGTTACCCCGGGCGAGGTGGTGTGCATCATCGGGCCCTCGGGGTCGGGCAAATCGACCGTCCTGCGCTGCATCAACCGCCTCGAGGAGATCACCGCGGGGCGCATCGTCGTCGACGGCAGCGATATCACCGACCCCAAGACCAACATCAACCAGGTGCGCGCCGAGGCCGGCATGGTCTTCCAGCAGTTCAACCTCTTTCCCCACATGACGGTGCTGCAGAACGTGACCCTGGGGCCCGTCAAGGTCCGCAGGATGAAGCGCGCCGCGGCCGACACCCTTGGCCGCGAACTGTTGGCCAAGGTCGGTCTGGCCGAGAAAATCGGCAGTTACCCGGACCAGCTTTCCGGCGGCCAGAAACAGCGCGTCGCGATTGCCCGCTCCCTGGCGCTGCAGCCCAAGGTCATGCTGTTTGACGAACCGACCTCGGCGCTGGATCCCGAGCTGGTCGGGGAGGTGCTGGAGGTCATGAAGCGGCTCGCCGCCGAAGGCATGACCATGGTGGTGGTGACCCACGAGATGGGCTTTGCCCGGGAGGTGGCCGATCGGGTGATTTTTATCGACCAGGGTGTCATCCAGGAAGAGGGGCCGCCCAAAACCTTTTTCTCCAACCCCCAAAACCCCCGCCTGAAGGATTTTCTCGGCAAGGTGGTCGCAAACCTCTGACCGCAGCCGGTCGCA
>Ga0105099_10001927_pt1 | contig 12597 bp, 11 predicted proteins | sample PPLLak3cmMay2015_2_FD_79138 | JGI IMG/M metagenome (GOLD analysis project Ga0105099, IMG submission 79138) | Freshwater sediment microbial communities from Prairie Pothole Lake near Jamestown, North Dakota, USA - PPLs Lake P8 Core (1) Depth... | ecosystem: Environmental > Aquatic > Freshwater >...
AGTGCTCCAACGATGATCGAAGCTCCAATGTCAGAAACTTCTTGCTCGTCACGACGGGTTTCTTTTCCTGATTCCATGACTGATCCTTTCAGTTAAGGGTTGTTGTTCTTGTCACAGAATCAATTTGCTAAATGGACGGTGTTCTGTCCACACAGGGGATTTGTAAGGATTGTAAGGCAGGTCTAGAGGCGGGGAATCATGTAGCCGCAGCCTTTTACCGACCGAATGATGTCGTTGGCTCCCAATCGCTTCCTGAGCTCGTGAATAAAATACTGAGCACGCCGCGGGTTACCTTCAAGCACTTCAGCTCGCTCTTCGTAGCATTTTATTATCCGCAAATTAGACACCGGCGAGCCCTGATTCTTTACCAGCAATTTGAATATTGCTTTCTGTATTGGCGGCAACTTATTGACGGCCGTCGTTCCGCTCTTATAAATGAAACCCTGCTTGAGGTCAACCCGCACGCCCCTGATGGCGAACATCTGGATGGCGTCGTGCCGTATTTCCGCAAATAGCCGCCCGATATCTTCATTGAGCACTTGGACGGCTGCTTCTGCGAATTGCGATTCCCCTATCCCCGTAAAGGATAGCTCTTTCAGCTTGCCTGCCAAAGCGGAGAGTCTATCGGAGTATTTTTCATCGTGAACAGCTCTCTGCGAGAAGCTCAGTTGATCCAACAACGTGCCCAACACCTCCCTATGGAAAACAAAATCGGGTTCCATATGCCCTATGGCGCGCCAAATACTTTCGAGTGCATTGCTATGATTTCCCAGCGCCTGGTACACCGTACAGTAGCCCTGATATACTATTGGCAACAAAGGGTGGGCGCGCAATCTTGTCACTATGTCCATGGCAATGTCATAGTGATCGAGCGCTTCAGTATAAAGACCACGACTGATACGCAAAGCACCTATGACTTTGATATACTCAGGATTGCGAATATGCAGAGTGTCAGGCCATTCAAGTAGCTTAGCCTCAATTCGACATGCTTTATCAATGTCACCGACCGATCGATAGATATCCACTTGGTGAACCAAGCATTTCTCTACACTCGGTTCGTGCCCTCTATCGAAGGCCTCCTTTTCAATTCGCTTGAATAAAGACAGTGCGCCGTAGTAATCGCCAATTGCCGCAAGCGTAACAGCCTTTTCCATTATAATATCGAAGATGCTGCCTTCAAATGATCCGTCCACGGCTATATCATATGCTTCGCTCATCAGAAGGAGAGCCTCGTTGAACCGATACCGAGTTCGCTTAATCGTTCCTAAGGTCATGAGCGCCTCAGCTTCGTATTGCGCCAACCCATATTCGCGGGCCCTCCCGAGCGCTTTCTGGATGCTCCTTTCAGCCTCGTCGTACCACAAGAATGTCTTCTGGGCATTCGAGCATGCTATCAGGGCAGGAATGTATATCGAAGACTCACAGATATCAATCTCACCCATGATATCATTAAGCATCTTCTTTGCATTCGATACGTCCATGGTAATGACATACGAGTAAAGCAAGTTTACTTTGGCAAGCACGTAGCTCTGAAAAAAGGAATCCATATCCACACTTGCCAACTTGACAGCTTTTTTTGATAGCTTGATTGACTCCTCAATATCATAGTTGGCATTACGGCCCGCTGCTTCCTGAATCAGCTGCAGCATTTTTGATTCTCGTTCTGTCTTGTTCATATCCTACCTTTGATTTCAAAGTAAATGGTTGCTATGCGGCATCATATCTACCATAAAGAATCCCAGCTTCACCATTCCGCGCCGCGAGAACCTCTATACAGGTGAAAGCCCAAGCGACCAGAACGGCATCACACCTTTGAAGCGCTCTGCTCCTACATGACAGCTTGGTCAAATAGTGAGGAGAACGGAATGTATGAAGCTGGAACTTTATTTTACTCCACCATACTCATCAAATCATTTTGCGGATTTGGCGTAATCCAACACCGCGAAAAAATCTTTTCCGGTTCTTCAACATTGAATGATTCCGGCGGAGTAAACCAAAACAATGAATTCGTTGTAAAGAATTTTCCGAGGGAAGGAAGTTCTGCGAAGATGCGGGAGATGCGACCGGAAAGACGTTTGTCCCGTCCAATCGCTCCGGGTGCAACAAACAAAACCTGAAACCCGGTAATCATATTCCGATGTTCCGTGCTCTCGTCGGCGCATACGTCAAGTCCGACAATCTGCCCGCTCGGAAGCTGGCGGTACGCATATCGTTTCAGGAATTTCTGCGATTTGCGGTATAATCTGTAACCAATCAGCTTTCGTCTGATGTCGGTGCGTTGTTTTGACGACACAATCGGTTCCGTCCCCCGGTCGATTTCCAGAAAATAATGGACATTTCCGCGACCAACCACATCCAGTCCGAAAAACGCATCGGCATGAACCGGAAAACGCTTGTCTTCCCCTTTTTCATTGGCTCCGATGATGAAGTCCCTGATCAGGTCGCCCTGTTCCCAGAAAAGCAGGTTTACCCTGCCCTGCGATTGCTGACAGGCGAGTCCCAGAATGGCACGGAACGTGGCAACGCCCAAGGCGTGCCGCAGGAATAGCGACTTCACTCTGTTACTTTCGATAATCCTGCGGATTGCTTGAGACCGGACACCGGTCTTTTCCTCAAGGATTTTGGGGCTTTTTGGCCCCAAACCGTATATCGCCCGCGGCGAGCCGTATCCTCTGCCCATCGGCTGGTCGGTGATATAGTGCCGTTCCAGATACCGGGCGTTGAAAAGCTGTTTCAGGCGTTTGGATAGGGCCTGCGGACCGAAACCGTACTCCGTCGGGCGGTTTTTCCCGTCTGAACCGACCGCATACGAAACACCAGCAATTTGGTCTTCCGACTTCAGCAAGTGCCATAGTAACTCGCTGCTTAAAAACCGATGGACATAGACCAGCCTGAGGATCGTAAAATCCCGGTCTCTCAAAACCAAATCAGGGAAAGCTTCTTTATTCGGGACGTATCGCGAGAGCCGTTTCGTTTGGGCGGGTTTGTTCATGCCATTGTATCCTCACTATTCAATCTTTTCTGTTCCCTTTCCCGGACGCCCCCTCGTCGGCGGCCGAACTCGTCCCATCAAACCGTGCGGCCTTCGGGACGCCGGTTTATGGCTGACGATTCGTGTCCGCCCGACTTCGCTCGCTTCGGTCTGCCCCTCCGCTGTCGTAAAAATGCGGGGCAGACCCGAGCTCGGAAACAACTCGTTGTTTCCGGCGAAGCCGAAGGCTCTCCGGGTTCCTGGTCTGCTTCGGAGTTAACTCACCAGCACAACCGTCGTCGTTAGCACAAGAAGCAGACTAGGCAGAGAGCCAAGGGAAGGGAGCGAAGTCGGGCGGAGAACGACATCACGTTCCCTTTATTTAACAACACGTTACGTGTTGTCGAAAGTAGAAATGAAAATAAATCATTTCTACTTTTAAGAAGCATAATTTTAGTGCTTCTTGCAAGGGAAAAGTGATGAGTGAACCAGACCGACGAGGGGGCGTCTTCTTACCGACTGCGGCTTGGGCAGTCGAATTTCAATCGAAGATTGAAATCATTCTTCCGGAGACTTATGAAGTCCGTCGCTTGCGACAGTAGTAGCATAAGTCTCCGGATTCTATATTCCGTCGGCATACGGAGCATCTATATTGCTTCGGATACCGACTTCGCCTGTGGCGAAACGGGCTTTGTTTGGCTTTCGGCATGGTTATCGTGCCAAAGGCCAATTCCGTAATGACCGGGGAGAACTGACATTCTGGCGAATGAAAGTCACTCCGACGGCTACGGCATCCAGCAGATTCAGGTAATACCGCAAAACCCATTTTTTGTTTGACTGAAGAAAGGGCTTCAGTTCATCGAACGATATCACAACCGTCTGGGCGACCCGGATTTTACTGGCATTTCCGTCGTTGCAGATCTCCTTACGGATCGTCCTGGGGTCATACTCGTAGACCAAAATCCCCTGTTTTTTGGCGATATGCTTCATTTTCGAGACTACCAGCGTCAAACGGAAATTCTGCCTGATTTGAGAAAATGTATTTCGTTCCAGAACGAAATAATCCGGTTTTTTCTCTCTAATCAGGCGGGCGACCACTTCTTCAAGGTGGGCCAGAATGATTTGTTCCGACCCTTGCCTGATGGTTTTGACCCCGTAATCGACAAGCTCGGTTCCTTCAAAGGCGGCGATTCCCATATGCTTGGTGCCCGGATCGACCGCCAGGATTTTGATTTTATTTTTCCGCATTTTTGTTCAGCAGGAAAAAGAATAAGGCCGACTTCGACTTCTTGATTTTGCCTACCGGTACCTTGTTGACCTTTTCAAAGGTTTTTCTAATGGTTGGCACATCGTGCTTTTGAAAAACGTGCCGGTATAAGTCGATGCGGGATTCCTCCTGAAAGGCTTTGGCAATTGCCATTGCCAGATCGTCCTTTGACGATTGCTTGTCTTCTTGGTCTTTCATGTTTGTTTTGGTTAGTGATTATTTATAAAGGCGTAATAATTCATTCCGAAAGCTCGCCGTGCTTTTTCTGTTGTATCTGATTGAAGTGATCCGAGAAAAGCAGTTCAACCGGACATTGCAGTGCAGCCGACAGTTTCAGGGCGTTAATCAGCGACGGAAGCTTTCGGCCGGTTTCCCAGCGATACAGGTCAGTCGTACATTTAAGGCCGAGCAATTTGATGACGTCCCGCTGCCGGAGATACCGTTTTTTACGGTATCTCCGAATTTGATTCGTTTTGATTTTTTTCAGATTGCGGGACATTGGGATTCTCTTTTTGTTTTTGTTTACTAATTCAACGTAAATCAACCTACGACTGTCATCAATAGGCTGAAGTACCACCAGAATGTGGAAAAGATAAGAGATAGAATAGATAAATGCCCACTAATAGGCGCTTCCATGAAGTGCATAAACTTGCAGCGCTAAAATATACAACTTCAAAAGGGACCCCGCCCTCATACTCCTCATTTTAATGAAAGCAGAATTTCCTGCAACATAAGCAAAAAAAGGCGTTAACAAGTGAACGTTAACGCCTGACAGAAAATACTTAAATTAAGTAAGCTATTGCTGCTTGCTCATTCAGATTGCCAACTTTGTCCTTTATCCGAACTGGAATAAATACCGGACGATGTTGCCACGTAAAGGGTGTTGTGGTTTGCGTTGGCCGCTATGGCCAATGCGATATTATCCTGCATACCTTGATTCGTCTTTTCCCACGATACGCCGTTATCGGTACTCATAAAAACGCCTTCTTTGCACGTTACAAAAGCGGTCGAACCACCTTCCGAGGATTGCAGAAATTCAATTCCCGTGAATGGAGCAAGAATGTCGTATTGCCAGCCGGACAGCTTTTCCCAAGTGTTGCCTCCGTCTGAACTACGGAACGGCCCAAACGGCGACCAGACGACGATGGCGTGAGTGAACGGGTCAATTCCCATGACTGTCACACCTTTCGGGCTACCCTTGATTTCCTTCCATTTCTCGCCGCTATTTTCGGATCGATAGATTTCGCTGCCGGTACCGGCAAATACGATTTCGGGATTGATCAGGTCGAAGCAAATCGTTTTTGGAACCGGACAATCGCTTTTTTTGAGATTCCACTTAGCACCTCCGTCCTCCGACAGAATTATCATGCCCGATGTTTTACCGCCTAATCCGGATGTTCCCTCGGCTCCTATCAGGATTCTGTTGGGGTCGGCAGGACTGATCGCAATGGTGTGAATGCGTTTCGGCTGATACGCAACGGCGAGATTAGCCGTTAAGGTGCCGGGAATAGTAAGCTTCGCCCATGTCTTGCCGCCGTCCGGGGTACGATGGATTGCCAATCCTTCTGAATTGAAAACAGCGTATAACGCATCGGATTGCCCGGGGTCACACGCGATAAGTTTGGGGGTAAAACCGCGCACTTCGCGATATTCCCAACCATTTTCTGACTTGGCGAACAATCCTCCGGGCGTTCCTGCCCAAACAGAAGGGTATCCATCGGAGGTTGTCGTCAGTGAAACGATCTCTTCGCGGATCGGATTCATCTTCGGGTCTCTGTAGACGGCGAAATGCCAGGCTTTTTCGATTTCTCCTTTTTTCGGCTCGTATACGAGGATGTAGTCCTTCGCCTGAAAGCCGTCTTTGGGCGAAAGCCGGTAGCACGACGCGGGCGCTCCGGCCACCGGCCCGATTCTCACTTCAACCGAATCGGTTTGGAAGAAAATGTCCTTTCCCTGCACCGCGCTTCCCATGTACTCGAGAAGTCTGAATTTCTGAGTATCGTACTTCTGGTCGTATATAATGACTGAACCACCGCCTTCAACCGAAACCTTCACCGGATTCCAGTCAGTCCTCGACTGAACGATGCCGGGCTGGCTCTTGAGCCACACGGTTTCTATAGGCGCGTCAAATTCGGTCAATTCTCCCTTTCCTGAAAAGAATATGCCGAAGTATTCCGGGACTTTGTCCTGCGCGGAAGAAACCGAGGGGAATATTGCGGATGCAATAATTGCAAGGCAAAAAGCCACAAGAATCGGGGCTTTGAATTGTCCAAATGTTTTTTTGCCGATGACACGAATAGTTTTCACTACACTTCTCCTTTCTTGGTACTGGTAATTTTTAAGGTGAGAGCTTTTTGATTGTCCGATCATAATTCCTGCGAACGTCTTCTAAACTTTCGGAACCGTATAAATCCCAGGTCGTCTTGATAGAATTATGACCGAGGATTTTTGACAATGATTCGATGCTGCCATTCCTGTCTTTCCACAGCCGAGCGAAAGTATGTCGAAACAGGTGGCAAGTGATGTTTTTATATTTCGGATTGGGATTTCTCACTCCCGCTTTCATTCCGATATTGGCAACTATGCGATTCAGCTGTCGGCAACTCAAGGCATATTCGCCGCGCCCCTTGAAAACCGCACCGGTAGTTTGTCGTCGAGTCAAAAATTTCAAATTGGCCAGCACAAACTCCGGCACCGGAACCAGCCTTTGCTTATGTCCCTTGCCGTTTCGGATTATTAGTAACCTCTCATCCCAGTAAACATCTTCAACCTTCAAGGAAACTGCTTCTGCCCGCCTTATCCCCGTAAACGCCAGGATTTGAATTAAGATTGTATCTCGTTTATGCTGGCAAGCGTTTATGATTTTGTTTACCTGTTTCAAAGTCAAATGATACTCGGCATTCGATCCGTTTCGTTTCTTCAGAGCAATCCTCTTTTTGCCATTTTGTTTTGCGAATAAGGCTTTTGTAAAATTAAAAGAACGTTGGAGAATCCCAACGCGGCTTTTAATACGTCCTATTGTTCCAGAAACAGGACATTTGCCTGTCAGCGGAGAATTGATAAGGGTTGCCAATTATTACTTAAGCAAAGGGATAGCGCGATAGATAGTAATCACACAATTCAAGATTTGCCGCGATACCGGCAAAATGATATAATGGCAATGCACCCGTAATTGCTTGACAGAAAGGAGGTTGCGATGGATTAGGAAGGTCTCATTACTGGAAAAGTAGGACATTTAGAGCGCCCTGTCAAGCGATATCTGGAACCGGAATTATCCACAAGCCGGTGGGAGTTGCCGCAAAGTTTATCTCTCTATTGCGATTTGCGAGTAATGGGTATAATCCCGATCATGCCTATTACTCAAAAAGAAATACAAAAACTAAAACGGATATATCTCAGGAAATATAATAAACGAATCTCCGACCGCGAAGCCGTAGACATTCTCACCCGGCTCGTAAATCTCTTGATTATTCTCTATGACAAATAATAAGCTGGCGATCTACGCCAGAAAATCTACTGAGTCAGAAGACCGTCAAGTCCTATCCATAGAATCTCAGATTAAGGAATTGACCGACTATGCCAAGAACATGAAGTGGCAGGTCGTTGCCACATACTGCGAGAGCAAATCAGCAAAAGCTCCGGGAAGAGAAATTTTCAACAAAGTCTACGAGTCAATTCAGGCAAATGAGATAAACGAGCTACTGTGTTGGAAACTTGACCGATTAGCAAGAAATCCTGTCGACGGCGGTGCTTTGATTTGGGCAATGGAAGAGCATAAGCTAAAGCACATCCATACCCCTCAGCGTTCATTTTTCAATTCGGGCAACGATAAATTTTGGCTTCAGCTCGAATTCGGCATGGCAAAAAAGTACGTCGATGATCTGAGTGATAATGTCAAGCGCGGGTTAAAAACGAAAGTCGAAAAAGGATGGTATCCCTCCAAAGCCCCTCTGGGATACCTAAACGATAAAGAGAATAAAACCATCAAACCGGACCCGGAACGTTTTAGAATAGTCCGCGCCCTGTGGGATTTAATGCTCACCGGCAATTATACTCCGCCGCAAATACTGAGAATTGCCAATGATAAGTACGGATTACGCACGAAGCTATACAAATCGGGTGGCGGCAATCCGGTGGCTTACTCGTACATCTACGAAATCTTCAATAATCCATTCTACTACGGATCGTTCAATTACTGGGGACAAACATATAAGGGCAATCACAAACCAATGATCACCAGAGAGGAATTCGATAAAGTACGAGATTTACTGAACTGTGACTTCACCACTCGCCCCAAGTCCTATGAATTTGCCTACACCGGACTCATCAGGTGCGGCGTGTGCGGCGCTTCCGTAACGGCGGAGCATAAAACCAACCGCCGCTACGGGTACAAGTATATTTATTATCATTGCACAAGAAGAAAACATAGATGCACCCAAAAGTATATTCAGGAACCGGATTTGGCCGACCAGATCGCTTCCTTCATAGAAACCCTCTCGATTGACAAAGATATTCTGAATATTGCCATTAGTGTCATCGACCGGCAAAAAGACACGATAATTTTCAAGAACCGGGCAATAGTTGCCTCTCTGCAAAAGCGAATCACCGAAACTGAACGAGACCTCGCCGAATTGCTCACAATCAAGCTTAGAAAACTCCTGTCGGATGGGGATTTTATAATAAAGAAGGCTGAACTGGAAAAGCAGATAATTCACCTACAGGATCAACTGGCAAAAATGACGGAGAATCCAAATTATGCATCTGAAGAGAGTATTAAGACATTTCAATTGGCATCTACTATGAAAAACAAGTTTCAAAATGGCTCGATTTGGCGGCGACGGGCGATTATCAAGCAAGTCGGTTCGAACCTTATATTAACCGATAAAAAACTGCTAATTACAGCCAAAGAACCTTTCAATCATTTTGAGAATTTTCAGTTAGCCTCAAGCGAAAAATATCGGCGGTTCGAACCACGGAATATTGCCCTATATAACACACAAACCGCCACTGAAAGTGACGGCTTCTTTCCAATCCTGGCCTTAGTGGACAATGTTCGAACTTATTTTAGCAGATCAGTCAGTTTTCCACAAAATAGGGGGACTTCCGACTAGGTTTGTCTCGATAGCTCGAATAGTTCATTCAAATCACTTTGTGATTTTGCCAGTATTTCACTAAAGCAATCGATACAATACCGTTTTGAGTTCGAAAATCCATGTCCAATCTGAGGGATTTCAATACAAGTGGAACCCTTTTCAATTGCAGCCTTACAACGTTTGCACGTCGATTTCCCTTTGGCTATGACAGATTTAGGTCTTCCATTAGTCCCACCGATTAGGGAAGGGACCGGCCCCCTAGGTTTGTTGGTCTTCATAATCGCTTTTTGCCTTATGCACTCTTCTGACAAGAGTCTGTAGAATATCATCTAAGACCTTGTTATCGAGTATCGATTTGAAATCCTCAGAACTACATTGAGATCGTTCTTTCCCCAATCGTTTATTAATCTCATGGTTTACCATCATCACGGCAGAAACGAAATTATTCTGAGAACGAGGTTTTAAGGAAGTGTATTTGTAAGGAATCTCTGTTCCCGTCATTTCAAGCTTCAAATTGTTCAAAAGGATTTTTGCAAGCCTTTTCCCCTGATCATAGACACGAGCCTTTAACTCTTCCCACTCTTTCTGTGGCAGTACTGGGAACGGCTCGGCAGGAGTGCGACGGGTAATCTTTTTACCTTTGGCCTGCTTTATAATTTCCTCTGCCCTTTCAGGGTCTAAACCATATGCGCGAAGTCTTTCCCTTAGGTCTTCAATGATGTACTTCTCATCTAAATCAGCAAAGTCCTCTTCCCATAATGAATCAACAATTTCTCCGTTAATGACAACATCACTTTCATCTGCGGAAAGTCTGGTGAGACCATCTCTCACTTCTGTCGGGACATCAGGCTCTGCACCTCCAATAACCTTTTCCCAAAAAGCTTGATCATCATTTTCAAATTGCTTGAATTCCTTGAGACGCTGGTCTATATTCATTCCAAGATGAGTAATAATATGGCCCATGTTGTCAGGATGAGACGGAGAATTTTGAACTACGACTCTCATTATCCTACCAACAAATTGAATATAAGGAGCAAGACTACGAAATGGGCGGAAGATAGCCGCTACGCTAAGCTTAGGATGGTCAAAACCCTCACCCAACATTTGCACCTGGATAATACAATCCAAAATGCCATTATAGAGATTTCTAAGAATTTCTTCTTTTTCATCATCAGTAAGCTTGCTATGTATAATTTCTGCATTGTATCCACGCTCTTTGTACAACGCGCGAATTTCTTTACCGTGGTTTATGGAGCATGCCACAGCAATGAGTTGGTGCTTTGTTCCGGTCTGTCGTAATTCCTCTAACTTACTTAGGCTATTATCAACAATATGTTGGTTGCAGGGTTTAGCAAGGGCGACATTTCTGCTAAACCAATCTTCTTCTTTCAACTCCATAACCTCTTCTAATGTATACTTCTTCCCTTGCCCATCGGCAAAAGAAATTTCGATCTCTTCAGGGGCTATATAGCTTGCTTTAAGACGTTTGATATAACCTTTCAGGGTAGCACTCTTAAATGAATAGCGATATACCAACGTACCGTCTATTTCCTGACGATCACTTCGAAAAGGAGTCGCCGTGAGGTGGATCACTTTTGCATCGGGAAATCGTTGGATGACCTGCTTCCAGCTTGAAGCGGCACTATGATGCGCTTCGTCAATGATTATCATATCAAAAAAGCGGTCAGGAAATTGCTTCAACCACTTGTCAACATTGGTTGCCAACTGCTGAATATTGGTTATGACTATATGGGCTTTTTCGGCAACTGATATATTGCCTGAGTCGAGTGTGCAAACCAGAGGCCCATAGGACATTTGAGCGTCGGAAAGAACTTTTACTTTTCGCCAGAAGCACTTCTGTCTGTTTGAAATATCCATTGCCTCATAGAGTGTTTTCTTAATTGTAAGATTGGGGGCGATGACAAGCACTCTGCCTCCTGCTATACCTAGTGGCAAAATCGAAGCTAATCCCGATTTCCCACAACCGACTGGAATTTGAATGATTGCTTTGTTGTTACCAGATTTTATGAACTCATAGGCGCGAATGTAACCATCGCGTTGGGGTTCGCGAAGATAAGTGCTTGAATCAATATTTACGTCGAGAGTGGTAAAAAAGGACTCTATTGGTTGGTTTGATCTAAGCCAATCATCCAATTGCCTTTTCTCAAAGGTCCATTTTTTCCCTATCTTGCTGGCGGGAATTCGTCCTTCCCTCGCCAGTCCATAAATTACTGTCTTACCCAAATTCAAATACTCTGCGGCTTCATCGAGTGACAACCACTCTCTTTCTATGCTTTTCATCGCTTTTTTCTCCTTCATGATAACAAATGATAGCAATTGACAGTAAATATGTCAAGTTATTCTTTGAATTTTTTAGGGTGGGAGATTTCCGCGAGCACAAAAAAACGGAGAGGGGGGTTAACCCTCTCCGCCGTTACCGGTCTCGATCTCCTCGACGACGACTTCGTCGTTGCGGCCGCCTCTGTCATCCGTGGATTTTCCGCCCAGCATGATCAGGTTGTCGGCGACGATCTCGGTTTTGGCTTTCCGAGAACCGTCTTTCGCGGTCCAGGCGTTCGTCCGCAGGCGGCCCGAAACGTAGAGCCGGTCGCCCTTTTTCAGGTACTTCTCGGCGATTTTCGCCAAGCGGCCGAACATGACGACGGCATGGTATTCCGCCTGCTGGCCCGCCTTACCCGATGCGTCCGTGGCGCTCCGGTTGGTCGCCATGTTCAGCGACGCGCAGGCGTAGCCCTTTTCGGCATTCCTGATTGCCGGATCAGCCGTGAGGCGACCGATTAGCTCGACTTTGTTGAGGTCATTCATACGAATGATCCCTTTCACCAGCGATTAGTTGTTTAAAAGCGGCTTACGCTGGCTTGCCACTCCGCTACCCTCGTCGGGCATAGAGGGCTGGAGTAGCACGGAAAGTCCGAGGTCACTAAATTTCGGCGGAGCCGGGGTAACCGACTTTCAAGCCAAGCCGACCGCGGCTGTGGGCAGGTGCAAGCTGTCCATCAGCCCGGTCGTGCGCCGTTCGTCAAGGTGGAGACTCGCTACTACCTTGGACGGATACTGTAAGACTCTATGATACCCTGAATCGCAGCATGGCAAGGCAGTGTTTCTGGGTTGTGCGAAGCGGAAATGGGTGGGAATCTCTTCAAATATAACCTGCAAGTTAAACTAAACCTCACTTTCAGTTCATATCTCGAATGTCTCCAATTCATTAAGCAAAAAACCCGACCGAAATTGAAAACCCCGCCATA
>Ga0105099_10001928_pt1 | contig 12592 bp, 8 predicted proteins | sample PPLLak3cmMay2015_2_FD_79138 | JGI IMG/M metagenome (GOLD analysis project Ga0105099, IMG submission 79138) | Freshwater sediment microbial communities from Prairie Pothole Lake near Jamestown, North Dakota, USA - PPLs Lake P8 Core (1) Depth... | ecosystem: Environmental > Aquatic > Freshwater >...
CGCCTGGGATCACCGGCATATACCCCTTCATTATCTCTTCCCGCTGCTCCTTCTTTACAACTGCAGCAGGTCCACATCCATCAATGGCAGCACCGACTGGTCATCCGTCATCAGGCCAGTGAAGAATGGCTGGAACCCCATGACCCCAAAACTGAAGGCAAAAAGCTCCATTGGATCCTGTCGCATATCTTTTACGAACAGGATCTTTTGGGCGTAATGCAAAAAGCAGTGGACTTGGGACTGATTACAGCACCTTCATGCCTCGTTATACAAGAACAGATCAAAAGGCTGTTTGACCTGCCGCTTTTCGATGCGACAGTTCGCGACATGTTCAATCCTCCCTGGCAGATCAGAACCGAAGCCTCAATCCTGAATGGAAAAGAACTCCGCCGTCCTGACCGCATCCAGTTTTTGGAGAATGAAATTCTGGTGATTGATTTCAAACGGGAAACACCTCACCCAGAGCATCGTCATCAGCTGGAAACCTATACCCAGCTGCTGAAAGACTGCTATCCGGGAAGACTCATCCGGGGTGTGCTGATCTACGTAATCGGTGCATTTATCGAAACGATTCCCTGTTCTGCCCTATCCGCAGGAGAAACAGCATGGGATTTTTGAAAAAAGTGATCGATCTGGCCCTGAGCACCTTACCCCATGGCCAATTGAGCAACAGCCTGTTCCTCTTCCCCAGCAAACGGGCGATTCTATTCTTCACTCAGGCTCTCAAGGAAAACACACACCGACCCGACCCACTGCTTATGCCGCCAATGGCCACACTTTCCGATTGGGTTATCCGCATAGGTGGTTGGCAAATGGCGTCAGACGAAACACTGCTCATCACATTATTTCGGAGCTATTGTCTTTTGGCGGGAGACTTCGCCCAGTCTTTTGAGCAGTTTTTCCCACAAAGTCAGACCATTCTTGCGGATTTATTGGAAATTGACAAAGCCCGGCTTAAACCCGATGAGGTCAGAAATATCAGTACCAACGCACTGTCGTCGGACACGCCAAATTCCCAATTCAGTCGCATTCTGAAACTGCTTCCGGCCCTTCATGAGCAATTCAGTCAGGAGCTGCTGGCACAAAAGCAGCTCCACTACCCACTGGCCCTGCGCACCTTGCTGGAACGAAAAGAAAGTATCCAAGAATCTATCAAAGGGTATGAAGCTGTTTTTCTTTGTGGTTTTTATCCAATCGACCTGGCAGAAACAGAGTTTTTCGCTCGAATGGGGAAATTGCCACAGGTGTTTTCAGTCTGGGATGATGACCTCTATTTTACTGAGTGCAAGGGCCAGGAAGCTGGCCTTCTTTTTAAGAATCCCCAGCTATTTCCCAAAGCATATCAGCCCGAAGACGATTCACTGCGTTCCAGGGCACGGACCATCACCCTCATTGAAACCCAAGGCAGTGTGGCTCAGGCCAAAGCCATTGGCTCTCTCCTGGAACAGCTGGGGCGTGAAGACGGCCAAACCGAGACCGACACCGCACTGATCCTACCCCACGAGCAATTGCTGCTGCCGCTGCTTTCAGCTGTTCCCTCACAGCTGGAGCACATCAACATCACCATGGGTTATCCACTGTCTCAGAGCCTGATCGCCTCTCTGTTTCGATGTATTGAAATGCTGCACAGGCAAACCCCTGCCTCCGGTGCGGCTGTCCCTTTCAAAGCTTTGCATGGGTTGTTGACCCATCCCGAATGGTTGCCCCTGCTGGGCACCACAACCCTGGAGAAATTGTATACGGCCCAGACCAATCGAACCCGAACCGTAGAACGCAGCGAAGCAGAGTCATTTTTGGGCAAGGCTGCTTTTTTGCTGGTTCCACCATCATCAGCAGAAGCCCTGTGCCTCATGTTGCTGTCTTTTCTGGAACAGTTCAAAGACGCCATAGGTGACGAAAGCCCACCCCATAAGCTGGAGCTGTTAAACCAGATCCGCAGGCAAGTGCTCGCTCTGGGCCGGTTGACTGAAGCAAAAGACCTTCAGATTACCGTGCAGACCGCCTGGCGGATTTTTCTGGACAAACTCGAAGAGACCAGTTTACACTTCAGCGGCGAACCCCTTCAAGGGCTGCAGGTGATGGGCATGCTGGAAACCAGGTGTCTGAATTTTAAAAATCTGATTTTCCTCTCTTTCAACGAAGGGGTTTATCCTCAGGGCAAAGGATCATTTTCTCTTATTCCCAATGAATTGAAACAACAATACCAGATGGCTGGTCATAAAGAGCATGAGGCTCTCCAGGCCTATTATTTTTATCGCCTGCTCAAACGATGTGAAAGAGTCTGGCTGCTTTACGATGGCTCAGGACGAGGTGAACGAGGCGCAGAAGCCAGTCGTTTCATCCGCCAGATTGAGCACGAACTGGTCCGCAACAGCCCGGGTACCCAACTGATTCGTCAACCCATCATTCAACCTCCTCCTCCCCTTCATGAGGCACAACCGCTGTCCGTCGTCAATAATGAACAGCTGCGCCTGCGCTGGCAGGAAATGAAATTCTCGGCCAGCGCCATCAACGCCCATAACAGTTGCCCATTGAAATTCTTTTACCGCTACGGCCTGAAAATAAAAGAGCCATCACAGTACAGCGATGTCATCGACCCACTGGGTATCGGACTGATCACCCATCACTGCCTCCAGGAGTTGTATAAACCATTTGTGGGAAAGATCATAGATGCCGCAGCTATCCATTCAATGCGGGATCGGGTTAAGAGCAAAGTCAGTGAAAGCAGTCACTTTTATTACCCGGGACTGGATATCTCCAGAGGGCGACCTTATCTGGAAAGTCAAGTTCTGATTGAGCTGCTTCATCAAATCCTAAGTGCTCAAAGTGATGAAGCGCCCTACCATCTCAATGCAATCGAAAAAGAATTCCAGGGCCGATTTCGACTCAAAGGAGGAAGCGAATTCCTTATCACTGGCATCTTTGACCGCATCGATCAAACCGACAGCACTTGGCGCATAGTAGACTATAAGAGTGGTCAGGTCGATTCATCAGATGTTAAGACAGACAAGATGCCCACCCGCTTTGACATCGACGACCCCTTCAACCACAAAAATATCGCCTGGCAACTTCTTATTTATCAATGGCTGTTCTGCAAACAGACCAGGCTTGCAGCCAATGAAGTCGACTGTGCCGTTCTTTCGCTGCGATCACCCCAAAGCGGCTTTATGTATCTCAGTCCAACCGAATCATCCGAAGCGGTACTCAGTGACTTTTCCATTTTGTTGGAGGATTTTTTCACAACCCTGAATGATCCCGCTTACATCTTTAAACAGACCGAAAAACCCGAATCCTGCTCCTTTTGTCCCTATAAAGAAATCTGCCACCGCTGATGATCAAACATGTGCTTGAAATTTTTCTCGGTAAAAGTCATAGTAATTAGTATGAAGCTTATACTAAATGCACTTGCTATATCAGCTTTTATTTACTCATTCGGGCTCACTTGCTGGGCTTCAGACCCGGATCAAACCCTCATCTTACGCAAAACAGGGCAAAAAGATATCACAATATTTCCCCGGGACCTGATTGTCAGCCAAAACACCAGAACTATCACCGTTGACCAAATGACCACTGAAAGTGCATCACTGCTCCATACGACCGGCATCTTACCCAAAGTGATCGTTATTGAACTGCGATCTGCTGAGTACTCCACTCAGACCCAGCAGTTTGTCACTCGTCTGATCAGTGATTTCACTCTGCCAGGAGATATCATTCTTCTATCGGGTGCAAATGCCATCCAATCGAGCGTGATTGGTCACGATAAACTGGCTTTACTGGATTTTTTCCATGGACAATTGAATAAACATGCCGAACAGTTTTCCAAATTGGTGTTCCATAAAAATCAACACTTGAATACAGAATGCAATCGTATTATCAATGCAATAAAAAACAGCGACGCTACCAGCATACCTCTCTTTACACAGACACTGTCGTTTCTTCAGACTTTTCCCAATCAAATAGAAGGTTTCATCCAGGAAAATGCCTTTTTCAACACAGATGGTATTAAAAAAACCTTTTCGTCACTTCCCTTGCCACCTGGTGAGCGTTGGTGGTTCCGTATTGTCGATATGCGTTCGCTAAGTTCTCTGCTGCATGTTCCGATGGTTATAAGATATATTCGTGGTTTCATGCGCGCTCTGGACCTGGCCAACACGACAATGGTGAACCATGTAAACACTTTAATGAACAGCAGTGAGATCAGTCATTATCTTAACCGGGACGATTTGGTGGATACATTCCTAAGCTATAACTGCCGTCCTATTACATTATTTGTTAATAGTGACGGCGAACAGATACGGAGTGAAGGAAGCCATGGAATCTTTCGGTCGATATTCACTCTAAGCAACGAACTCTCAGAATCTTGTGGCGCATTCTCTGAGATGTTGAACGACACTGAAAAACTCTGCACCCGTCTGCATCAGCATAAGGATCATTACTGGAAGCTTTATGCTAAAAATCAGCAATTATCAACAAATAGTCCAATTGAAATCAACAACAAGTCTTTAAAATGCGTCCTTTTGCAAACCAATCAAAGCAATTCTTTGTCAATTATTCCAGTCCAAATTCAACAACTTAATCAAAGCGTTTTTCATATTGACGGGTGCCAGATAGATCCAGACAAAAAATCCGGACTTCTGACGGTGCAGTTGACCATGCTGAATAACCAGGGGGAAAAAGTATTTCATACCAGACGCACCTTGCAGACAGCCGACCAGAGCATACGCATCGCAATCCCCCTGCCAAAGTCCCAAGATGAGGCCAACAATCTGATTATAGAAGGATACGATCACTTGGGCGTTCAATATGTTCAAACATTGAAAGGCCCCCTTTTTCATTTCAACCGTGCTCCATGAAACTCCTTAGTGCCTTTCTGCTTTTTTTGAGTTTTTCCACCTTAGTTCTACCGAGTGATGATCCCCTTGATCTTTTCTGGCAACGCAAATATAAAACCCTTTCCGATTTATTTCCGGATGATAGACGAGCAGCTCTGTCTGAAGAGCATAAAAGCATTCTGATTGAAGCGGAACTGCTCAATGGGAATTCGGATTCAGCGTCCCATTCAATATACACACTATTCCCGAACACCCCCGCACAAAAGCTCCCCTTACCACTCCAATTTGCTTTGGCACTGTTTCATGCCGAACTTGAGGATGATCATCTCCTGTTTTCATCACATCCCCGGGACCCCCGCTGCCAATACTACATTTTTCTATTTTTGATGCAACGCAGGGAATTCACTCTGGCTGAAAAGCAGCTCAACATTCTGTACAAAACTTTGCAAAGGCAAAATCCGCTCTGGCACTATTATCTGCGTCAACGGATTATTTCATTTTTAGCCCCCTTCTTGAGTGACATAGAAAGTCATTGCCATGAATTATTAAAAGTGACCAAAACCTTAAACATCTCATCTTATAAAAAAAGTGCAGCAGAACTAAATCGGTTTCTACAACCCCTCTTCAGCAGTCCGCAGTACTCCTTCCAAGACAAAACATCCGATCTTCATCTTCCTTTACTCTATTACCCCAAAACCCAACACCCTTACATCCGGATAAAGATCGCTGGACATTTCTACACAATCCTTTTAGACAGCGGAAATGCAGAGGGCTGGATTATCCATTCCATGGATCTGCTGGAGCGAACGAAGTCCAGACTGGGTCAACGCAGACTGACGCGGATGGGAACCGGTAGCACATATATCAACAGCCAGGTGTGTTTGACTCCGCAGCTGCCTATGGGAACGGATCAGTTGACCAACATCACCGGTGTCTTTATTCCCAAACCAAGCCAAGACTTCACAGATGCCAACCTCAACCCTTCCATGATCAAAAACTGTATCATCACAATGGATTTTATTGCCAATGAAATAATATTGCAGACCCAGGATGTTTTTCATAAACAAAAAAGCATTCAATTTGGTCAGATGAAAAAAGCCATTCTCCCCTGGCTGGGTTTTCAGTACATTCTGACCCGAATACCATTTCAGGGAAAGCAGACACTTATGCAGATAGAAACGGGAGCGTCAGGGATCACCCTGCTTAAAAAATTTGCAGATCGCCTTTCTCTTGGTACCATAAACCAAGCTGGTTACGACAATATCACCAACACAAATCGCTTCAGATCACTCCCTTTTACATTGGCTATCAGGAACATTGTCATTACTGATCCCAAAGCGGAGATATGGCCTATGCCCGATTTCCATATCAACTTTTCCGGTATGGTTCCGGATATCATTTTGGGTCCCAAATGCTTAATTGGCCGTACAAAGATTGTCCTTGACCCATTTTCCCGGCAGTTCAGTCTGTACAGCGAATAAAAAAAAATTGATTTGACATTTAATCCACTTGTGGATGAAAATTTCACTGATAAAGTCATGCAGATTTTTTATACCAATTGGGTCAAGTCAAGAAAATAAGTTTGAGAAAGGAGGATGCCATGTGTCGCTTCACTATTAAAAAACTTCGTCTCTTCTTGCCTCTTTTACTGGTTATCATATTGTTACTCAGCTACACCTGCAAGAATGAAGATGGCGATGATGAAAACAATGGAGACATCACTATTCAACGATTTGGTGGACCGGGAACAGAAAACGGGAAATTTGGCAACAGCCCCCGGGGTATCACCATCGGCACCGATGGTCATGTTTACGTATCGGATACTGCCAACAACCGTGTACAGAAATTCACTGCCAACGGCGTGTATGAAAGAAAATGGAATTGTTCTCAACCATATGGTCTGGTGGTCAACATGGATTGGGTGTACGTGTGTTCTGTTCCCAGCAAGATTGAAATATTCCTCCTGGATGGCACCCCATATGACAGCTGGAATATACCCGATATCAACGATCGCAGCGGCGGCATGGCGGTGGTTGATATTGATGTGGATGCCAACGGAATGTTTTATATCCTTGATAACATCGACCGAGCAGTCAAGAAATTCAACAGCAGCGGGGTTTTTATGGGATCATTCAGAGTCGACACAGTCGACAACCTGACCTGGGGTCCTTTAGGCATTGCCGTGGTGTCAGACCAGGTTTTTGTCACGGATGCAGCCAACCATAAAGTTAATGTCTGGAATGTCAATGGAACCTTCATCCGGTCCATCGGTAGTCAGGGTAGTCAGAACGGACAGTTTTACGCCCCAACCGGAATTGCGGTGATGAATAGCACAACCATCATTGTGGGAGATATCAATCTGGCACCGACTTTTGCCCGGATACAGAGCTTCAGTCTCAACGGTACATTTCGTAATGTCATTAAACCGGACAATGGCAGTTTCTACCCTGCCGCACTGGCAGTCAACCCCGCCGGCAGCAAAATCTATATCTGCTACAGCGGCACCTTCGAAATCCGGGTGGTGGACAGCTTCTGATTATTCTTTTGCTTTGAGCCCCAGGATGACCAGAAGCCCGAGACCCAGGTAACCTGTCAGGGAAATAATCAGGGAAATGGCCCTTGAGGTCTGATTGGCTGGCATCAACTCAGAGCCTCCCAGATGAGTAAAGTGGTTGACACTGAAATAGATGCCGTCATACAACTGTTGCGGGTAGGGATTATGAGCCAGGTAGTAGCGACTCTGAGGGCCAACCAATAAAAGGTGATTTTCAATAAGCCACAGGCCGCACATCCCGTTTAGTAAAACTATAAACAACAAGAACAGTCCCACCCGCTTAAACAGGGACATTTCCGATTGCACCAGAAGAATCGAGGCCCATAGAAAAAGCACGGCCATCAGCGCCGTTAGTAGCAGAACCAGTTTGTTGGGTATGTGAAACAAGGTGGAAATGGCCAGCAAAATAACGCCCATGATCAGAAGATACACTTGGTTTTTCTTACTCATTTGGTCTCCCTTGCTAACTTTTTTAATCACACTGCTTTATTGAAGCATTCCCAGAAAAATATATCAATCCTTTTCTACCCATTCGAGAAGGATTTTTTTCATGAGCCCTTCATCTTTCAAGTCAACAATACCAACCAGGGTACCTTTGCGCACAGAGATGCCCACAGGACCAATGTATGGGATATCCCGAACATAAACCGGCACGCCTTTGCCCATCTGTTGGCGCTTCCAACTCTGGGCCAGGCTCTGGAAAAATGCATCAACATCCTGATTTGGCATGACAAAAAGCCGATATCGGCTCTCCCGATCCTGATAAAAAGCCATCAAGGCATTGCGCAATTCAGTGACCCCCAGAAAGCTGTCGAGAACATAGCTTTCCGACAGGGGGGCAACATGCTCTTGAGGCAACAAAGACAACTCTGCGGGGAAGTCATTCTGACTTCCCAGAAAAGTATGAATTTCCTCAATGAGGGAACGGCTGTTCTCATCACTGACCTTCCCTTTGATGGACTCGACCTTCACATAGTATCTGCCGCTGAGTAAAACCGCCAGGTAATCAGAGAATTGAGTCTCGGCACCAATCTTCACACTGTCTGACACAGGTGGATTTTCACTGCGATAAATGCCGAATGCCGATAAGGGACTTCCCATATCATACACATGGACAATGAAATGCAAGGAATTCCTGGACACTTCAAATGCCCTGAGTTCTATGAAGCCATAGGACAGATAGGAATCCGCCGCACCATTGATCAACTCCCAGAGATTGTTCGGATGGTAAATATCCACCTGACCCTCCAGAGTCCAACTCTTAAGATGAATCTGATCCTTGGCCGCAGAAATCAAGGTACAGGCGAGTATGATCAACAAAACCAGTGCACTTTTTTTCATGGTCCCTCCACCCTTTCAGCTGATAAACTGAAGTGGCAGATCTCTGACCCTGGCGACAGCCAAGGCTCTCTCGCGTACATCAAAACCCATGGCACAGCTGACATTGCAAGTAGAACAATTGTGGCATTGCAGGTGATCCTTATTGATTAAGGCCAGATTTTCCTGTGCCGCCTGCAAATTTTTGTAACCATGGGCATACATGTAACTACGCATCAGATTGGGGATATCCAACTGATGCCGACACTGGGGTATACATTGGCCACACTGCTGGCAAAAAACACCCGTCAAAGCCTCGGCCGCTTTAATATCAAGCTGCTCCTGAGGCGTCAGAGTCAGATTCTCCATAATGGACAAATCCTCTTCCAGCTGCTCAAAGGTTGTGAAACCGGGAATGTTGGTGTGGATATGTTCATTCTGCAAAGCCCATTTCAGAGCCGCTTTGGCATTGATTTCTTTATTATCTCCCTTAATATCCCTGACAACACCGGCTATGGCCTTCATGCCAACGATGCCCATGCCCTTTCCAGCAGCATATTCCACCGCTTTGGCAATCTCAGCATGATGCTGTTGGCGAAAGTTATAGGTGGTCAATATGACATCATAATGTCCGCAATCAGTGGTTTTACGAATCACCTCTGGTTCATTTTGATGGGTAGAAACACCAAGGAATTTGACTTTACCCTCTTTTTTAAGTTTAAGCATGGCCTCCAGGTAAGGTGCAAAGGTAACTGATTCAGGATTGGAAATACTGTGCAGATAGAGAATATCCACATAATCCAATTGCAATCGCTGCAAACTGGTCTGGAACTTTTCGAGAAAAGTTTCTGCTTTGGCATCGGCAGGAAAGAGCCCGGTAGCCCGATCACGGGGTTCATATATCTTGGTGGCAATCACAAATGTATCCCGGGGTCTGCCCTTGATCACTTCTCCAATCATGGTTTCATTCTGACCGCGCTGATAGCCCCAGGCGGTGTCCAGATGGACAATTCCGGAGTCAAGAGCTGCCCGGACCAGTTCCGGATTGTTGGCATTCATGACCCCCATGCTGACGATGGGTACTTTGATCCCGGTCCGTCCCAGCACCCGGTATATCATTGGTCTTTTTTTCTGCTTAGCATCCTGAGCGGCTTGCTCCTGCCTGGCATTTATGGGCATTGAACTTAATGCTGCAGCGCCCACAAGTCCCTGTCCGCTCCGTTTCAGAAAGTCCCGCCTTCTCATGCCATGCCGATCTTTCATGATGATCCTCCATTCATTTTTGTGTAAGCATACAAATAGTAACCATACAGGATAAATATTTCAAGCAACTAATGACAATTTCCCTTTTTACCCCTTGTCAATCATTCTGACAAAGAATACCATTTAAATGCGTTGAGGAGTTTACATGACCCCAATGAATCAATTATTTATCAGCTTCTGTATGCTTGGCCTGTTTCTCCTGATCGGAAAATTCATCCGTATCCGTTTACGTTTGATGCAGAACCTGTTTATCCCCGCATCCATCATCGCCGGATTTCTGGCCCTTTCCTTAGGCAAATATGGATTTAATATCTTACCTCAATGGATTGTCAATAATTGGAGTCCCTTACCTGGCATCCTCATCAGTGTTGTTTTTGCCTGTCTTTTCCTGGGAGTGGCATTGCCCACACCCAAATCCCTCTGGAATAAAGGGGGTTCACAACTCTGTTTCGGACTCATCACCGGATTCGGACAATACGCAGTGGCCCTCTTGCTGACCATCACAGTTCTGGCCCCAGTATTCAAAGTTCCTGGTATTTTTGCCACTATTTTGGAAATCGGTTTTTCCGGAGGTCATGGCACCGCAGCCGGTATGCAGGGAGTTTTTGAGTCACTGGGGTTCCCTGCTGGCAGCGCCTTGGGGCAAATGTCTGCCACCGTCGGTCTGTTGGTGGCCGTAATCGGCGGGGTAATCGCCATCAATTTTGCCATCAGGAAAGGTCAATGTACTCTCATAGAAAAGAAACAGGGGTTACCGGAGTATAAAAAAATCGGCTTAATCAAAAACCTTGATGACCGACATCCATTAGGGACAGCTACCGTGGCCGGTGAATCCATCGAACCGCTGGCTTTTCATTTTTCCATCGTTTCTTGCGCCATCCTGATTGGCTGGGTCATGCTGAATGGCATTCAGGGACTTCACCCCATCCTGAAAAGTTTTCCTCTCTTCCCACTGACCATGATAGGTGGCTTGCTCATCCAAATGATCAGCGTAAAAACCGGTTTCAGCCATTACTACGACCGACCTACCTTCGAACGAATTCTGGGCTTTTGCCTCGACGCGCTGGTGGTGGCCGCAATTGCTTCACTGCGGCTTGATCTCTTCCTGCAATTCATGGCCCCCTTTTCATTATTAATGGCTGCTGGTACCATCTGGGTACTATTCTGTCTTTTTTATCTGGCCCCGCGGATGTTTCACCAAAACTGGTTTGAGCGAGGCATCACCGAATACGGTATGCAGACTGGTGTTACTGCCATTGGCCTTTTGCTCTTGCGATTGGTGGACCCCCACTACCGCACCGATACAGCCGCCGCTTTCGGTTTCAAACAGATGGTCTACGAACCATTTCTGGGTGGTGGGCTGATCACAGCTATCTCTCCCTTCTTAATTATCAAGCTGGGCATGATCACCTGCCTGTTCATCTCAATCGGTTTTATGCTCTTGTTCTGGATCATCGCCCGCCTGAATGGCTGGTGGCAAGCTCAGCGCTGAAGCAGAAGCTATAAAAATCGACAATCAAGCATTTCTCTGATCAAAGAACTTGCGAAAAAGTCTTCAATAATGTCAGAATGAATTCATTCTTACAGAAATTTAAGGAGTCCACATGAACGGTTTGATCAGTATCTTTACCGCCTTGGCCTTGATGTCAGGATCACTCACTGCCTGCACGGCAATTGCCGTTGGCAAAAAAGCCAGCAAAGATGGCTCAGTGATTGTTTCGCAAACCGACACCGGTGCCGATTCCCGCCTTTTTGTTGTTCCTGCCAAAAAATACAAACCCGGCGAAAAAGCACCGGTATACCTCGACATTCAGGACGTACGCCGCCCACTCCATGACGATGGCCGTATTCTGGGGTACATCCCCCAGGTACCACAGACCTATGCCTATATCCATTCCGCCTATTCCCATATCAACGAGCACCAATTGGCCATCGCTGAAAGCACCCTGTCACAGCGGAACGAATTGGTCGTCAACCACGAAACCGGCAAACAAATCATGACCATCGAGCAGGCCATGATCTTCGCATTGCAGCGCCATAAAAAAGCCAGAGAGGCGACCGCATTTATCGGCGAATTGATGACCCGCTACGGTTTTCTTCCCTCCTGTGCCGATGGCTCGGAATCCCTTATCATTGCTGATCCTCAGGAAGCCTGGGTCTTTGAGGTTTATTCAGTCGGACCGGGCTGGACCCCGGAATCCGGCAAGCCCGGAGCCATCTGGGCAGCACAACGACTACCAGACGAAGATGTGACCATGATTCCCAACTGGAGTATCATCAAAGAAATAAATCCCGAAGATAACTCCCGTTTTATGGTCTCAACCAACTACAAACAGGAAGCCATCGACCGGGGCTGGTACGATCCAGCTGCATCAAAACCCTTCATCTGGCAGGATATCTATTCACCCGTTCCAGCCGAATGGGCAACCAGCAGGTTCTGGTCTTTTTTTCACCGTTTTGCGGCCGATTCGGTGCCCCTTCCCGACCGAACCCTCTCGGGGAATCCATACCTGGGTCTCAACCAATACACCCAAAGTGTCGAACCCCTGTCCATCTACCCTTTCTCGGTTAAGCCTGCAAAAACCATGTCCGTTACGGACATCATGGCCTTTCAACGCTCGGTCCA
>Ga0105099_10001929_pt1 | contig 12591 bp, 9 predicted proteins | sample PPLLak3cmMay2015_2_FD_79138 | JGI IMG/M metagenome (GOLD analysis project Ga0105099, IMG submission 79138) | Freshwater sediment microbial communities from Prairie Pothole Lake near Jamestown, North Dakota, USA - PPLs Lake P8 Core (1) Depth... | ecosystem: Environmental > Aquatic > Freshwater >...
ATCCTTTCACGCAATCCCTATGGATTCTTTCTCATGGTGGAGGCCAGCCAAGTCGACTGGGCGTCCCATAACAACGATGCGGTCGGCACGGTAACCGAGTACATGGCGTTCGACGAAGCGGTTCAGATCGCAGTCGATTTCGCAAAGCAGGACGGACGTACTATGGTTCTGGTGTTTCCCGACCACGACAACGGCGGGATGTCGCTCGGGCGGCGCGGCGACAACTATACCGATATACAGACCGAAGAGGTCGTCGATGCACTCAAAAAAGCGACTATTACGGGTTTCGGCCTGCTTGACACTCTTATCAGAGCAAAGAAGAGTGCCGTCGTTGATTCCGCGTATGTGGCGGACGCGCTGAGATCGTTTATGGGTATCGAAGAAATCACCGCTGACGATGCGGACGACGTAAGAGCCATTGTCGCATCGGTTGCTGCTGGAGCCATGAACGATCCGGACGTGGCAAGCATCGGACGGATCATCGACCGCAGAGCAGATATCGGCTGGACGACCTACGGCCACTGCGGCAATGACGTGTGGATTTATGGTCTGGGCGTTGATTTCGGGAAAACGCTTGATAACACCGATATCGCAGATATCTGTTTCAGAAAAATAGGCGTTACCAAAGAAATGATTAACCGCATCTTGTTTCAAGATGCAAACGAGCTGTTCAGGCACATAAAGAACGCGGTTGTTTTCGTTGATACCGTCGGCGCAGCAGCAGGAAAAGGCAGCATTACAGTGTCGACGCCATGGAGAAACGCGATGTTCCCTTTTTATAAGAATGAAATGATTGTCGATGGCGTTACGAAAGAGATGAACGGCCTGACCGTGTATTCCCAAAAGGCTAATAAGGCCTTTCTGCCTACGCAGGCATTGAAGCTGTTTCTGAAAAATTAGTTACTTCAGTATACAAGTAGATCAGACCATTCTTTTCCGCCCCTCAGCAAAAGCGGCTGGCCCTTCACTACTCTCGGGGCTGGCCGTCTTTTTTCAATCACCGGTTGAGATGCAGCGAAAAGCATTTTCAACAAGGTATAATCAAAAAAGCGAACCGCTATTTTTTAATGACGTCCGGATCGATAACGTACTGCAGGCTGCCGGAAGCTCTTTTCACGGCATGTTTAAAGGCGATTGAGCAAATACCGGCTTTTCCCAGCGATATAGCTGCGCTGTTTCCGCTCAGCAGATACGAGATTAGCGAGCTGAGGTACGGCTCGTGGCCGATCACAAGGCTTGTGCATTCGGGGAGGAGATTAATGGCTTTTATGAGGTCATTGAACGACCCGAAGGGCTGCAATGAGTCAAGCACTTTTATTGCCGGCTTGTTTTTCATTAATTCAGCGACAACCTCCGCGGTCTGCAGCGCCCGCTTGTAGGGGCTGGTAAAAATGACGTCCGGTTTGAACGAGGCCGGCGTCAACCGCCGGCAAACCTGCACCACCCGCTTTTTCCCTTTCGGCACAAGCGCCCGCGCCGCATCGTCCGCAGCGGCGCCTTTTTTTTCTGCGATGCCGTGGCGCATAACATAGAGCGTCATGCCCGCGCCGCCCTTCCTGTGCCCGGCAGTAAAATGCTTCAGCGATCGCATGCGCAAAAAGCCCGACCAGAGATCCTTGAACTCGCCGACTTTGCCTTTTCGTTTATTGCACAACAGTTTCCCGGTTGCCTTGGGCGGTTTGCTGGTTGCTTTTTTTTCCACCGAAGCCGCGGCAATATCGATGTCGTGAATATCGCCCAGAAGCGTTGCCGCGGCTTTGATGATTTTAATCTGCTGTTTGCATGCCGGCGGCAGGAGGAGTTGCAGAGATTCCCCAATATAGCGGCAGTTGCGCACCTTTTTTCGCAGCTCATGCATTGACACAGCAGAATCAACCGCGGTGAGCGTCCATTGCCGCAGGGTGCGGTTGAGGTGCTTGCGGTACTGCTGTTGCGCCCACCGCTCTATGGGGCTGGGGCTGGGAGTCTCGCGGATATAATCCGGCAGGTCGACGCGCAGAAACCGGAGCGTGCTCCGCAGCAACGTGTGCCACTCATCGTTGTTCAGAGTGGTTCGCAGCAGCGGGAGGGATTTTCTTTTGTCGTCGGCAAGCGACTGATGAAAGGGTCTCCAGGCTGCGTTATACGTGCTGTTTCTCTCCCGCATCAGCGCGGAGAAATAATCATAGAGCACGTCCGCATCACGCAGGCCGCCGAACTTCCGCCATAGGGATTCAAGCTGCACCATGATTCCCGCAACCCGGTCGCGGGGCATGAAATTCCTGAAGATACGCATCAGCAGGCGGAATCTCCGCAAAAAAACCCTGAAATCGTGCAGGTATTCCGGGTCGTCGCCCGAACCCATTGCTTGCACATTGTCAATCATTATCCGGAAATGATAATAAAGAAATTTGCGCGCCGCTTCGGCAATATCGGTTTCGTCCCGTATAATCTGGGGAAACGGGAAAAAAAGGGTCCGCGTCTGGTTTGAGCGGTTTCTGATCTGCAGGGTCGTTTTCAGGGCAGAGCGCCACAGATCAGCCTTTTGCAGGGCAAATGCGATATTCCCCGGATAGATGCATCGCCGCAGCGTCACGACGACATCCTTTCCCGTCATGGTCACCGAATTGATGTCCGCGTCCTGGATATGACTGTGATCCAGGCCGTCGGCAATGCGGAGAAACGCCCCGCACTCGCGGACCTTTTTCGTATCGGCCAGGGAATCGATCGCCGGATCCGCCGTTGTTGCGGTCATGTTTTTCTGATGCAGCAATATAACGGCCGCCGCATATACTCTCGTGACCGGTGAAAAACCCGTAATCCGCTCCTTCGCCACTATCCGCGCGCTCTCCGCCGCATGCGCCTGAGGGTTTCCGGCATATCCGATATCGTGGAACAGGGCCGCGCACTCGATGACACTGCGATGAGCGTGCGGAAGCAGCATCGCGTTCTGCAGGCAATCGAACAGTTTCAGCGCAAGAGAGGCCACATGACGGCAATGGCGGTCCTCGCTCGAGTACCGGCGATATATCTGTTCGATCGTTGAGGTAACGTCTGTTTGCCGCATATACTTATACCGGATGCTTTGGGGAGCGGTAGGGCGTAAACACCAGGGCCTGGCTGCTCCTTATGTTCCTGACGGCGGCGTCAAAGTCCCGGCGGATCTCCTCCTGGCTCCGTATCCCTTTTCTCCCGCCCGGCCGCTTCAGCCGGATGTAGCTGCCGTCGGACTGCAGCATCCAGGCGTTGACCGTATCGGCAAGATTGGTTTTCAGCACCCTGATCACCTTTTTCTTGCACGCCGGGTCTTCGACCGGCACAATGTGCTCTATTCTTCTGTCAAGATTCCGCGGCATCATGTCCGCCGAGGCTAAAAACACCTTTTCCTCGCCGCCGTGGTAAAAATAATAGATTCTGCCGTGCTCGAGATACCGGTCAACGATGCTTTTGATGGTGATGCTTTCGCTCACGCCCCGCAAACCCGGCCGCAGACAGCACATTCCGCGAACGTTCATATCGATTTTTACCCCGGCCCGCGACGCGCGATAGAGGGTTTCGATGATCTTACGGTCGATCAGAGCGTTGCATTTTATCATGATATGGGCCTTCTCCCCGTCCTTTTTACGCCCGATTTCACCCTCGATCAGCTCAATGAATTTATTCCGCAGGCCCAGCGGCGCCGAATCCATCTTATGATAGGGCTGTGGCCGCGAATATCCGGTTATTATGTTGAAAAAAAGCGATGCATCGTGGCCGAGAATATCGTCCGCGGTAAAAAAGCTGAAATCGGTGTATAGTGCGGCGGTCTTTTCGTTATAATTGCCGGTACCGAAATGCATATACCGCTTGATGCCCTGCGCCTCTTTGCGGATAATGATGCATATCTTGGCGTGCACCTTCAGTTTTCGTAAACCGTATATCACCTGCGCGCCCAGATCTTCGAGCTGTCGCGCCCAGTCGATATTCCGCTCTTCATCGAACCGCGCCTTCAATTCTACCAGAACCGTAACGGATTTGCCGTTCTCCGCCGCCCGTTTCAACGCTGCGACTATCTGACTGTTTCCGCTGGTACGGTAGAGCGTCTGTTTTATCGCAATGACCTGCGGATCGTCCGCGGCCTCGGACAGGAACCGTACCATCGGGTCGTAGGACTCGTACGGATGATATAACACGATATCCTGCGCAGAGACGCACGAGAAAACGGATTTATCCAGGGGCACGAGCGGCGAGTGCAGGGGCTTCCACTCCTCGTAGTTGAGCCGGCTGTGTCCCCGTATCGTGGAAAGACTCATGAATGCGGCAAAATCCAGCGGCGCCGGCTGCCGGTACACCGCCAGCGGCGAGACGCCGAGGGACCGCTTACAATAATTCAGCGCCCCCGGGGAAACCGTATCCGCGATTTCCAGCCGGACACAGTCGCTCCGTTTCCGCGCAACAACGATCTCTTCCATATCCGCGATCAGATCGAAGGCCAGATCCTCCTGCAATGTATAATCCGCATTTCTTGCTATCCTGAAAAGCGTTTTCTCAAGCACCTCTTCCTGCGGAAAAAAAGCGTGCATGCTATAGCAAATAACGTCTTCAAGCAGAATGACATGATATCCGGTTTTTGACGGGAGCGTGATGAATCGTTTGAGATTCGAGGGTATCTGGAGCAGCGCAAAACGGCTTTTCTGCGGGCGTCCCGTTTCAGGCTTCAACCTGACTAAATAGTAGAGCGTCTTGTTCGCAATCAGCGGAAAAGACCTGCCGTTTGAAAGCGAGACCGGCGACAGCACCGGAAAAATCTCATTCTCGAATACATACTCGCAGTGCTTCAACTGCGCGTCATTACACTCATTGATCGCAAGAAACCTGATATCGTTCTCCTCCAGCTCCGGCAGGATGCTGTTTCTGAAGGTCGCATGCTGTTGCGCAATCATCTTCTGGACGCGGTAGCTGATAAGCGTATACTGCTGCCTTGTCGTCAGGCCGGAGGCGTCGGTCTTGGAAAAATCCTCCTTCATGAGCATGTGCAGGCTGCCCACCCGAACCATGAAAAATTCATCGAGGTTCGAGGAGGTGATCGAAAGAAATTTTAGCCGTTCCAGCGCCGGGATCTCCAGGTCGCCGGCGCAATCCAGCACTCTCTGATTGAATTCCAGCCAGCTTAACTCACGGTTGATGAAAAGGCGGCTGTCGGATTCCTTCATAGCGTTTACTCCATTTACGGTATTTTCTGATGCAGTTCAACTTTCAGGCCGAAGGTCTCTTCAAAAAGAGCGCCCTTATCCTTCAGCGCGATCTGCTCCAGCGACAGGTCGGTGGATGTATTGGTGGTGATTATAAACAGGCCGTTGGCCGCGGAGCATTGTATCTGTTTCAACTGCTGATCGTTGGTCCGGTCAAGGGCGTCGGCCACCCGCAGGATCGACGCCAGTTTCGTCACGGTCAGACGCTCGGCGCGCGTCAGCGCCATGAATTCGGGGTGCGTTGTCCGGGGTCCGGCTTTCCGGTGATACCGCGCGATCAGCGAAGCGAGAATAGTTTCACGGTTTGTCAATCCGAAGATATTGCTGTTCTGTATGAGATACATGGAATGCTTGTGATGGCTGCGGGTATTGATGAACAGTCCGATATCGTGCAGGTGCGCGGCGACAGCCAGCAGAATCTCGTTTCGCGTTTCAAATTTATATTCGCGCTTCAGCGCATGAAAGAGCGTCGAGGAGAGCGCGGCAACCTGCTGCGCATGCGGTTGGTCGTAGTTGTATTTCTTGCCGATTGCCGAAGCGCTGCGTATGACCTGTTCCCGCAGATAGCCGAACCACTCACCGCCCTCCACCATTTCCAGAAACGCGCCGGTTCTGATATTAATCGGCGCCGTATAGATCGTATCGAGCTTGAAAAGAGCGGCAAGGCTCAAATAATAGAGCAGGGCCGGTTTCAGTGATTTTGCGTCTGCGGAGGGCTGGTTGTAGCGGGTCATGATCTGGTCAACGGTAAGCGGAAGCAGGGTTTCGGTAAACTGTGCCAGCGCCGATACGTGCAGCGGCGTCAGGACGTCCGGGTCGAAGGTTTTTAGAATGCGTCTGGCGGCGAATTTGATATCACCGCCCAGCGCGATCAGAACATCCGCCTCCTTTAAAAAGGACCTGTCCACGATATGCGGTATATCTCGCTGGATCTGTTTTTTTACAATCCTGCCCTGCAGCGTATCGGGCGTGCCCGCGGACTCGATCATCTGGAACGTCCGGAGGGTTCCAAAGCTGGTGGTGCGGGCATATTCCACATTTCCTTTGTTCAGATACATAATGAAGCAGCTTCCGCCGCTTGCTTCACTGATAATAATTTTCCGGCCCGAAACCGACACATAGTTGTCTTTTTCAGAAAAATAGCTGATATACATGTAGCGGGCGATATCATTATCATCGATGATATCGACCTGAATTCCCGTTGCAATGTCGATCTTATCGATGAAAGCATCCCTGTTGAATGCTTCACGCACTGCGCTGGTAGCAATTGCCCTGATGCTGCGCTCATGATGAATGCCGTAATCGTGTAAAAGACGCTGATACCGCTTGAGCGCCTTGACGCACTCCTCGATACTCTCGTTCGATATGTTTTTCCGGGAAAACACGTCCCTGCCGAGGCTGACCGCCTGGTCCAGAAATTCGATAACCTCGAGCCTGCCGTTTTCACGCGCCTGCGCAACCATCATGCGAATCGAGGTTGACCCGATCTCGATGACTGCCAACGGATTTATAACCGGTTTAGGCGGCGTTGGCGCCTTTTTTATCTTCTTCATGACATACACTCTTTATGCGGCGATCATGGTAAAAATGAATACATTACCAATGAAAGGTTATTTTTTTATGAGCAAACGGTTAGTATCCTAATCTTATAATAATAATCCCGATTAAACAGCTCCCCATGTAGAATAGGGGCGCCGTGAAAGATTCACATTAAGGTAGCGTGGATCTTCGGAAACCTCTTGCGACACCCAGGGGGGAAGAGAAAGCGCCTGTTCCTCTGAACTGAGCTCGACTTCCGCTACCACCAATCCCCGGTTCTCCCCGCCAAACTCATCTATTTCCCACACAACGCCCTGATATTCCAAAGTATACCGATGTTTTTCAATAATCGGCTTTCTGCATAAGGAATGCAACATCTCCTCCGCATCTGCAACCGGTATGGCGTATTCATATTCAGTTCGTCGTATGCCGTATTTATCCGCTTTGATGGTTAGAAACGCCTTGTCCCCCGCAATCCTGACACGTACCGAAAAGCGCTCATCAATGAAAAGATATCCCTGCCGGTATAACGCCCCGCACAGTCCGCTACGCCAGGTATCTCCCTGCACCAGAAATTTTCTTTCTATCTCGACGCCCATTATGGTAATGCTCCGAAGGGGTGACTTATAGTAAGGTATAATATACTTAATAGGAAATTACGCTGAAAACAAACAAATGGCGCCTAATCATTTTCTAACACACTTTTAAAGCCATCGCTCCCTGCGGTAGTATAATTTTAATAATTACTGGTATTGCACGAATGACACAAAACGCAGGTAAAGACGGAGGTATCTATGGTTTCTTTCAACAGCGAATATCTTCTTAAAAACAATACGCCGTTTATTTTTGACAAAAGGGATAAGCGGCTTTTCCAGCTTATCGGCGACTCGCTTTTCGAAATTAAAAATGCCATTACACGATCCAGGATTGTCATAAGCAACGCTGCAGTCGTTACCAAAGATACCGCGTTCGAAATCGCCCTTTCACAGGACAGTATACCTGTCGAAAACGGAGAAGGCGCCACCGGGCGCGATTTTTTTCGATTAGCTTAAGACTTTGACATGATGCATGCCTTGAAATACGCTCTCCCTTCACCACCAATTTACCCGACGGCACATCCACCCGATTACATCGTTTGTTTAAGGGCGGCCGCGGATTTTTTCCTTGTGGTTTTGCCTGTCGCTTCATATTTTGAAAGCAGGGGAAGCCCATCCCTCTTCACTCGTTACCAAAAATAATCACTATACCGGAGCGCGAATGGATTTTCAAAAAGCACTCAAGCAATGCATGGTAAAACCGGGCAGCCGTGTTTGTCTGAAAGATTACGATCCTGACGATACTGCCGGATGCAGCAATAAAAAGCTGGCGTCAAAGACACTTTCCCGCAATACGGAAAAACTGGCGGAACTGCAACGCCTGCTCTATGCGGAGAATCTCCATGCGCTGATGATCATTCTGCAGGGTATGGACGCTTCGGGCAAGGACGGCGCCATCCGTCAGGTCATGAGCGGCATCAATCCGCAGGGGTGCACAGTCGTCTCGTTTAAATCCCCCAGCGACGAAGAGCTGGATCACGATTACCTGTGGCGCATTCATAAGGCGGCGCCGGCCAGGGGCGAGATCGGCATATTCAACCGTTCGCACTACGAGGATGTGCTGATTGTGCGGGTGCATAACCTGGTGCCGCCGGAAACCTGGCGGAAACGGTACGACCAGATCAACCGTTTTGAACAGAACCTTTCTGAAAACGGCCTTAAAATCCTGAAGTTTTTCCTGCATATCGACAAGGACGAACAGAAGGCCCGGCTTGAAGAACGGATCAAGGATCCTTCCAAAGTCTGGAAAATGAACCTCGATGATATCAAGGAACGGAAACTGTGGAACGAATATACGGCGGCGTACGAGGATGTGTTGACAAAGTGTAGCACGCCCTGGGCGCCGTGGCATATTATCCCGGCGAATAAAAAATGGGTGCGCAACATACTGATATCGCAGATAGTAATTTCGTCCCTCGAATCGTTACACATGCACTACCCGAAGCCGAAATTCGACCCCGGTAAAATTAAATTGGACTGACAAGAAATAGTATGCACGCCGCGGCGGGCCCCTCCGTTGCCCTGCCTCTGGCCGAAGCCGAGGCCATTTTCCTCTAACAAACCAACCAATTCTATTCGCAAAAAAAATCAGCGAAGCTATCCAATACTATAAATACGCTGCTCTGAACAGGCGGGAAGGGGGCTCGAAATCATAGCGGATTTCGGCGAGTTTGCGCTGCTTGGCGGCACCTCTTTTTATTATCAAGCCGCCAACTCCAGTGCTGTTGCAGCACAATTCTCATGATCGATTAATCAATAGAAAACGCCACAATAATTGTCCACTTATAATTGGATGCTATATTATAATACGGCCTAACGTATTCTTCCCGCTGCGCACAATGATTTTCTTAAACAAAGAAAAATTAAGCAACCGTTTCCTATCGATTCATTATAAGGAATCATTCTATGAATCAACAAACAGATTTTTTCACGATATTAAAAGTGACCGGCACGGCAGTGTCGTGTGGCGCGTTCCTGCGATTAACAAGAAGGTGTTTAAAGACGCTTTTTAAAAAGGGTAACCTGTTTTCATCGTATGTACTTTGGTATGGAAAGTGGATCTTTCTATGCCCGCTGCGGTAAACGACGGGTGGCCTGTTTGAATTACTCTGTATAAAACCGTATGCCACTGTTCCCCCTCCTCCGGACAGTGTCGTTTCCACTATCATACAACACTGCTATGTTGTGCTTGTGCATTCGACAACAAAATTGATGGCGCGACAAATACATACATTCGTTCTGTCGTCCCATGTCAGACACCCCCAACTCGCCATGGAGTTGAGCCTGCTGAACATCCCGCCTGTAAATACGACCACGCTGATGGTATTGTAAATTTTAAACATCGATTACTGATATTAATTATGTAAACAACCGGTGTGAACCTTTGTCGGCAAACTCAAACATACCCCATCATAAACAGAGGACGCTTGATACCATCCATTGACGAAGGATGGGTCAGGATAAGAGATTTTTCCATATCTATGCCTTTGAATTGTTCTCTGCCTTTGCCTTTGCCGCCTATTTCCACGATCAGGTCGCCGGTGCCGGTTCTGACCGAATAATCCGGGGTTTTTGCGCCTCTGGTCGATTTTAAATAAGAAAACGGCAATCCCAGCATTGTAAGCGAACAAACAAAAAAATCTTCTCTGAGCCCGCCAATTGCATCATTAAATCCCCTGAATAAGAGCCGGTACGGCGGAAACAGTAAAATTTTAGGTTCTTTCAAAACATTGGTTCCGGACGGAAAAACAACCGTGAGAAGAAACGCTTTTTCCAGCAAATGAATGTATTGCTCCGCTTTATATTTTGTTATGCCGACATTCTTTGCCGCTGTTGAATAATTGATGTCTTCAACCGATGATTTGCCGATAAAAGTAAGCACCTTTTCAATTACTGCCGGCTCCTCTGTTTTAAGCGGAATAACGGAAGGAATATCCTTGTTTATAATTTTATTCGAAATGTTTCTCAACAAAGGCAGCACATCAGGCTCTTCCAATGCAAACGGCATCAGACCGCCGGCAACTCAAATACATACATTCTGGCAAATGATTAATCAAAATGCATATCATTTTAGAAAATGATTTGCCAGGATGTATCCATTTTCGCGCCCTTCATAATCAGCTTATGACCATTCGTTTTGATTACTTTAGACTCTGTAGCTAAATAATCTATCCTTCTCATCGCAGGACTAAAGCCCCACTTGTTCGTGGGACGTAGCGTTTTTTGCAGTGAATCACCTGTAGCGCCTGAAACCTGTGTTGAGAATAAAAAAGCCTTCTTTGTTCTCAGTTCTGCCATTTCCAACAAAACATTTATTCAATCTATTCGTTGCGATTGTCATTATAGTATTTTATTGGGTCACTCTAACATTTTTCCCTAGAGGTAGTTATGTTGAAATCAATGACCCGTATCTCTTTCGTGCTGCTTTTCTGCTTTGGCGCCCTTCTGGCGTCGGAGCCATGGAAGTACTCCATCAACTCCAACCTGACCGCCACCATGAGCTTCTATTCCGACAACTGGTCGGGGAACGAGGCGAATGCGATGTCCTACACCGCGCAGATACACTCATCCTTATCGCGGCAGTTTACGCCGATCCTCTTAAACAAGCACTCGCTCAAACTCGCATTCGGACAGACCTTGCTGCAGGATACTGCCGACGATTGGACTTTAAATAAATCCACCGACCTGATCGACTACGAAACCATGCTTCTTTTTACGCTGAAATCCTGGGTTGATCCATATATATCAGCGAAACTGTTAAGCCAGTTCTTAGATGAGCGGGAGGTAAACGACATCAGCAACAACCGCAGGTATTTCAATCCTTTGGATATTACCGAGTCTGTCGGTATTGCCCGGCAGATCACGAAAACCGAGCTTGTTGATTGGAACACACGGCTGGGAGCCGCGGTACGTGAATATATAGACAGGCATATGCAGACTGATATGCCCGACGTATATGAAACCAGTACGACAACCAGCGGCGGTATCGAGCTCGTTACCGGGCTCAAAGCGGTCAACAAGGCCAAATGGCTCAACTTCACCAGCCTGCTCAAGGTGTATGAAGCCCTTGTCAGCACCGATGCGGATAACCCCATTGTTGGCGACGACTGGCGGTATCCCGTAGTCAACTGGGAGAACACACTTACCCTCAACGTCACCAAATACATCATGATAACCTGGTACGGACAGGTGCTCTACGAGAAAAAGCTCGACCCGGACCCGCGGCTTAAAAACACCCTGTCCATCGGTTTGACCTATCTGATCTCGAACGAATAACAAAGGAGCATAGCCATGTCTACGGAAATAATTCTTCAAAAACTGCAGACTCTCGGCATAGTGTACGGCACCAAGATAGCGGCCGCGCTGGTTATCCTTCTTGTCGGCTTGTGGCTTGCGCGTCATGTGTCGCGGTTGATTGAAAAGACAATGATAAAAGCAAAGGTCGATGCAACCCTGGCGGTGTTCACCCGCAACGTTATTTATGCGGCGTTCATGGTTTTTACGGTTCTTGCCGCATTATCGCAGGTAGGCATACAGACCGCGTCGTTCATTGCCGTGCTTGGCGCGGCAGGTCTGGCCATCGGCCTTGCTCTGCAGGGAACCCTTGCCAATCTCGCCTCGGGCGTACTACTGATTCTGTTCCGCCCCTACAAGGTCGGCGACTCCATCAAGGTGGGGGGATTCGAGGGAACCGTGCAGGAGCTGCAGGTATTCAGCACGATTCTTATGTCCGCGGACAACAAGCGGATTATCATTCCCAACGCAAAGATTACCAGCGATTCGATTGTGAACAGTACGAAGTAATGCTCATTGAGTACGTTTTGGATTTTTACTTATGAATGGACGCAAATACTTCTCAGATTAATACAGTATTATCTTTGATTTGACCTGCTATTGAAGCGGATATTGCCGAGAGATTAAAAATCAAGAATTTAAGAGGTATCGCATGACAGTATTTACCTTTTCGAATGCCCGTCAAAAATTAGCATCCTTATTAGATATGGCGAGCAAGGACGGCGAGGTTTTAATTAAGAGGCAAGATGGAAGAATGTATAGTCTTATAAACCAATATTCCGCAGTTGGAGTCGTGCTCGTGCGCGCTGCGTCCCAGAGCCAGCGATGGGGTAATCGTACTCGTAATCGATAACTATGGCAATAATGGGCTTTCACCCAAAGGGTGCATAGACTGTAAAGCTATCATTTTGTTAAACTACCTTTCAAATCAATCGATTACGATTACGAGCACG
>Ga0105099_10001930_pt1 | contig 12576 bp, 11 predicted proteins | sample PPLLak3cmMay2015_2_FD_79138 | JGI IMG/M metagenome (GOLD analysis project Ga0105099, IMG submission 79138) | Freshwater sediment microbial communities from Prairie Pothole Lake near Jamestown, North Dakota, USA - PPLs Lake P8 Core (1) Depth... | ecosystem: Environmental > Aquatic > Freshwater >...
ATCCCGCCGACACCCTGTTTACGCCGCCGATGCTGGTGCGCGGCGATGCGGTACTGGCCATGTACCACGATCAGGGGCTGACGGTGCTCAAGTACGCCACCTTCGGGCACGGCATCAATGTCACGCTGGGCCTGCCCGTTATTCGCACCTCGGTGGATCATGGCACGGCGCTCGAACTGGCGGGGAGCGGGCGCGCCGATCCGGGCAGCCTGTTCGAGGCAATGGCCGAAGCGGCGCGCATGGCCGCCAGAAAAGTTCACGCCGGATGAAAGGCCATGTCGCCCGCAAGCGCTTTAGTTCCGGCGTAACCTGCCAATGGCAGGCTAGCCTTCTCTGAAACGGCGACCATCATGAAACATATTCCACGTCGCCGTTTTGGTCAGAATTTTCTCGTCGATAGCGGCATCATCAACGCCATCGTTTCGGCCATCGATCCGCATCGTGGCGACACGGTCGTCGAAATCGGCCCTGGCCTGGGGGCAATTACCGAGCCGCTGCTGGCGCGTCTGGATCATCTGCACGTCGTCGAAATCGACCGCGACCTGATCGCCCGCCTGAAAAAGCAGTACCCGCCGGCGCGCATGACGATCCACGAAGGCGACGCGCTGGCCTTCGATTTCGCCAGCATCGGGAAGGATCTGCGCTTGGTTGGCAACCTGCCGTACAACATCTCGACGCCGCTGCTCTTTCATCTGGCCAACTACGTCGGCATCGTGCGCGACATGCACTTCATGTTGCAGAAGGAAGTCGTCGAGCGCCTGGTCGCCGTGCCCGGCGAGAGCGACTTCAGCCGCATCTCGGTGATGCTGCAATACCGCTTCCACCTCGAATGGTTGATCGACGTCCCGCCGGAAAGCTTCGATCCGCCACCGAAGGTTCAATCGGCGGTCGTTCGCCTGATTCCCAGGGAAGCTTCCGAACTGAATGCGAAGAGCCAGGAAAGGCTTTCACAAGTCGTCCAGACCGCCTTCTCGCAACGTCGCAAGATGCTGCGCAATACGCTCAAGGGCACCCTGAGCGATGCCGGTTTCGCCGAGCTCGGTATCGATCCGACACGGCGGGCCGAAGATCTGACGGTCGACGATTACGTCCGCATTGCCAATCACCTGACGTAACCGCAAGAGATGCCATAAAAACGACTGCCGGCACCAGTACCGTCACCTGCGCTGCAGGTGACGTAAAAAAACCCGCCGCGGCGGGTTTTGGGTTCAGGCAGGCTGAATTACTTCTTGGTCGGGCAAGTGCTCATGCCGAGCAGCGGGTAGACCGGGCACCAGCCGATCAGGCCGGTCGCCAGCGGCACGACGCCGATCCACGCCCACACCGGACCGCCGCCAACAAGCGCCCAGGCGACCAGCGCGAGACCCACGACGATACGCAGGATTTTGTCGATTCCGCCAACATTGCTTTTCATGATTGGTTCTCCGTCAGGTTGTAATTGAGAACATATTCTAGAAGCGCGGCCGGAGGCTGTATGTAACCTGTGTCACACAGCGGCTATTTGTTGCAGGCGGTTGCGGTCGGTGATGGTCAACTGCTCGCGCCCGAGCGAAACCAGCCCCTGCTCGGCGAAACCCTTGAGCAGGCGGCTGACGATTTCGCGCACGCTGCCCAGTTCGTCGGCCAGCTGCTGGTGGGTGATGTTGAGCACGCTTTCGTTGCGGGCGAGCAGCAGCTTGGCCAACCGCTGGTCGAGACGGGCGAAGGCGACTTCCTCGACTAGCTGCATCAGTTCGCCGATGCGCTCGGCAAAAAGGTGAAAGACGAAATCGCGGAACGGCGCGTGTTCGAGCATCAGTACCTCGAATAAATCCGCCGGCAGGAGCAGCAGCCTGAGTGGCGATTCGGCGATGCCGCGTGCGTTGTAGTCGCTGTGTCCGAGCAGGCAGCTCGAAGTGATGATGCAGGAGCCGCCGGGCGCAACGCGGTAGAGCATCAGTTCGCGGCCGCTCGACGACTGTTTGACGACCTTGATGCTGCCGGCGAGCAATAGCGGGAAACCCTGGCAGGGTTGGCGCTCCGCGAAGACATGGGCGCCCGCCGGAAGATCGAGCGCTGCCGCCTGCATCAGTCGGGCAAGTCGCGCCGGCAGCAGGCTGCTCAGGGCAGGGTACAAATTCAGGAGATTTTCGCGGTCGACCATGGGGCCAGCCGCGCCCCGCAGGAAGCACTCCTGGGGTGTTGTTTCCATGGCCGCGCCCACCGGGAGGCGCCCTTGGGGTATGGCGGCCATGGCCATTCAGGCCAGCGTTGCCCAGACCGGGGCGTGGTCCGATGGACGCTCGCGCTTGCGCGGCGCGCGGTCGATGCCGGCCGCCGTGCAGCGCCTGGCCAGCGGCGATGAAAGCAGCACATGGTCGATGCGCAGACCGAGATTTTTCTGAAAGCCCAGCATGCGGTAGTCCCACCACGAGAAGGTCTTTTCCGGTTGCTCGAAGAGGCGGAAGCTGTCTTCGAGGCCGAGGCCCATCAGGCGCTGGAAGGCGCTCCGTTCGGGTTCGGAGCAGAGGATCTGGCCAGCCCACGCCTTCGGGTCGTGCACGTCACGGTCGTCTGGAGCGATGTTGTAATCGCCGCACAGCGCGAGGTTTGGGTGGGCGGCCACTTCGTCTGCGAGCCAGTTGGCCAGGGCGTCGAGCCAGCGCAGCTTGTAGTCGTACTTGTCGCTGCCGACCGCCTGGCCGTTCGGCATGTAGGCGCAAATGACGCGGGTATCGCCGACGGTGCCGGCAATCAGCCGCTTCTGCTCGTCGGGGAAATGCGGATTCCCGCAGACCACCTCGCCAATTGTTTGGCGGGCTAACAGGGCAACGCCGTTGTAGGTCTTCTGACCCGAGAATGCGACCTGATAACCCGCCGCCTCGATCTCGGCCCGCGGAAAATTGTGGTCCTCAAGCTTGGTTTCCTGCAGGCACAGCGCATCAGGCTGTTGTTCGGCCAGCCAGTCCAGCAGGTGTGGCAGCCGTACCTTGAGTGAATTGACGTTCCAGCTGGCGATCTTCACTTGGCCAGGCCGCCGGACGGCTTGCTGCCGTAGGCCGCGCTTTTCGGGTAACCAGCGAGATCCAGCAGGTTGGTGTAGGCGGCGGGCTCGAAACCGCGGAAGCTCTGCTTGCCTACCTTGAGCGCCGGAACAAAAGCATCGCCGACGAGTTTCTTCAGCTCGTCCACATCTTCCTGTTTCTGCAGCATTTTCTCGGTGAATGGCACGCCGCGCGCATTCAGGAAATCACGCGCCTGCTTGCATTCGCTGGCGCAGTCGGCCGAGGTGTATAGCGTCACCGGGAAATTGTCGACCGCCCGGCGTACTTCATAGGGCAGGCCATCGGAAGTTTCGCTGGCCGAACCGGCTTTGGAGACATCCCTTGCCCTGCCCGGCGGCGGGGTGTCGGAAATGATGGTGCGGCCCTGCGGGTCGACCCAGCGATAGGCCTCGGCTGAGGCGCCGACACTGGTCAGCGCCAGACACAGGATGAGCAGGTAACGCATTTTCATTCTCCCGGGATAATTGCTTACGCTGCAATCATACCGCTATGGCGCAGCAATGCATCGACACTCGGTTCGCGGCCGCGGAATGCCTTGAACGACTCGATGGCCGGGCGCGAGCCGCCGACCGACAGGATTTCGTCGAGGAAGCGCTGGCCGACGGTGGGGTCGAACGGATCACCAGCCTCTTCGAAGGCGGCGTAGGCATCGGCCGACAGTACTTCGGCCCACTTGTAGCTGAAATAGCCGGCGCCATAGCCGCCGCCGAAAATGTGCGAGAAGCTGTTCGGGAAACGGTGCCATTCGGGCGGAATGAGCACGGCGACTTCCCGGCGTACTTCGTCGAGCAGGTCCATTACGGTCGACCGGCCTTGCGGGTCGAATTCCGAATGCAGCAGCATGTCGAACAGCGAGAACTCGATCTGGCGCACTGCCATCATGCCGCTCTGGAAATTCTTCGCCGCCAGCATTTTGTCGAACAGTTCGCGCGGCAGCGGGGCGCCGCTGTCGACGTGGGCCGTCATTCCCTGCAGCACGGTCCATTCCCAGCAGTAGTTTTCCATGAACTGCGAGGGCAGCTCGACGGCATCCCACTCGACGCCGTGGATGCCGGACACCCCCAGTTCCTCGCCGCGGGTCAGCAGATGGTGCAGGCCGTGCCCGGTTTCGTGGAACAGCGTGATCACCTCGTCGTGCGTGAAGGTGGCCGGCAAGGGTTTACCGTCCCTTGCGCCGACCGGGCGGGCGAAATTGCAGTTGAGGTAAGCGATCGGCTTCTGGATGCCGCCGACGGTACGGCGCCGCGCGCGCGCCTCGTCCATCCAGGCGCCGCCGCGCTTGGTTTCGCGGGCGTAGAGGTCAAGGTAGAACTGACCGACCAGATCACCCGCCGGGGTTTCCAGCCGGTAGAAACGAACGTCCTCATGCCAGACCGGTGCATCGTCCGGCCTGACCTTGAACTTGAACAGGCTTTCGATGACCTTGAACAGGCCGCCCAGCACCCTGGGCTCGGTGAAATACTGCTTTACTTCCTGCTCGGAGAAGGCATAGCGCTTCTGCAACAGCTTTTCCGAAGCGTAGGCGGCATCCCATGGCGCGAAGTCGGCGATGCCGAGTTCATCGCTGGCGAAGGCGCACAGTTCGGCGACGTCCCTTTCGGCAAAAGGCTTGGCCTTGGCCGCAAGTTCGCGCAGGAAGGCGAGCACCTGGGCCGGCGTGTCAGCCATCTTGGGCGCCAGCGAGACTTCGGCGAAGCTGCCGAAGCCGAGCATCTTCGCTTCTTCCTGGCGCAATTCGAGCATGTGCTGGATGACTGGCGTGTTGTCCCATTCCGGTTTGCTGCTGCCATCGTGGAACTCGGCGGCGCGCGTGGCGTAGGCGCGGTACATCCGGGCGCGCAGTTCACGATTCTCCGCATACTGCATCACCGGGCCGTAGGACGGGGCTTGCAGACTGAAACGCCAGCCGTCGACGCCGGCCTTCTCGGCTGCGTTCCTGGCGGCCTGTTTCGCATCGTCCGGCAGGCCGGCAAGCTGGGCCTCGTCGGTAACGATCTCGGCGAAGGCGTTGGTCGCGTCGAGCAGGTTTTCCGAGAACTTGGCCGAGAGTTGCGACAGTTCTTCCGAGATGGCCTGGAAGCGCGGCTTCTGATCTTCCGGGAGTTCGGCGCCGGACAGGCGGAAATCGCGGATTTCATTGGCGACGACCTTTTGCTGCTCACGGGTCAGCGTCGCATATTCGCTGCTGCCGCGCAGCGCCTTGTACTTCTCGAACAGCTTCAAGTTCTGGCCGAGTTCGGCATAGAAGCGCGAGACTTCGGGCAGCATCTGGTTGTAGGCCTCGCGCCAGGCCGGCACGTCATTGACCGAATGCAGGTGGCCGACGATGCCCCAGGCGCGGCCGAAGGGTTCCAGGCCATCGGCCAGGGCACCGGCAAAATCGCGCCAGGTAGCCGGCGTGGTTTCCGCGGTCAGACGTTCGATCAGCTCGCGCCCTGCGGTCAACAGCGATTCGATGGCCGGTTTCACATGCTCGGGCTGGACTAGGTCGAAACGCGGGAGGTCGGAGAAATCGAGGAGGGGATTGTCGGTGTTCATTTTTTTTCAGACGTGAGAAACGGGCGGTAGCGCCACCCGCCGGGTTGGCTGGGATTTCATTCGACAAGGTCGCGATAGGCGTGCCACGAGGCGTGGCCGAGCACGGGCATGATGATGACGAGTCCGAATAGCAGGGTCGCGAAGCCAAGCATGGTCAGGATGACGATGGTAACCGCCCACAGCAGCAAGGTGGTCGTATTGGCGACGAAGGCCCTGAGGCTGGCAAGAATTGCGGTGACGAAATGGGCGTTCCGGTCGAGCATCAGCGGCACCGAGACGACACTGAGGGCAAAGGTGACGAGGGCCAGCAACCCGCCGAGGACGAACCAGAGTATCAGGAGTACCGTGTTGTCGCTGTTGGCGCCGGTTTGGGCAATGAACTGCTTGACGTTGACGCCGGTGGTGCCGCCAAGCAGCCCGAAGCCGATCGACGAGGCGCGCTCCCAGAGCAGGGTGATTGTTCCCAGCACCAGGGCGAAGAGCGCGATCGAGCGCCCATTGCCGCGAAAGGCGGCCAGCGTATCGATGAAGGTGGGCCGGGTGCCTGCCGCATGCTGGCGGCTCAATTCGTAAAGGCCGGCGGCGAGCAGTGGGGCGAGCAGGAAAAATCCGGAAAGCGCAGCGGTAAACAGGTGCGGGCGGCCGAGGCTGGCCAGCAGGATCAGGTCGCCGCCGATGCCGAACAATAGCCCGTAGGCAAGGCTGGGGATCGGGTTGGCCACCACATCGCCCCAGCCGGCCGCGAGCCAGGCGCCGATGCGGCCCGCCGGCACGCGGCGGATGACTGGTGCCGCAACCGGCTGGCCTGCCGGGACTGACGAGTTATTCACAGAAGCACCCTCCCAAGATGTTATTCAGTTCGACCGCGCCCGGCTCCCCGGGTTCGTGGCGCCAGCTTACAAAGTCCGGCCGGTCAGTTTTTCGTAGGCCTCGATGTACTTGGCGCTGGTCCTGGCGATGACGTCGGCAGGAAGTTTCGGCCCCGGTGCCTTCTTTCCCCAGTCCAGCGTTTCCAGGTAGTCGCGCACGTACTGCTTGTCGTAGGAAGGCGGATTGCTGCCTTCACGATACTGGTCGGCCGGCCAGAAACGGGAGGAGTCGGGGGTCAACGCCTCGTCGATCAGGTGCAGCGTGCCGCCGGCATCGATGCCGAATTCGAACTTGGTGTCGGCGATGATGATGCCGCGCGTGGCGGCGTAGGCCGATGCCTCTTCGTAAAGGCGGATGGCTGCATCGCGTGCTTCCGTACACAGTTGGGCGCCGGTCTTGCCGGTTCCGGCGAGCGCTTCGGCGAGGGTGGTGTTGCAGTTGGCCGCGGCCTGTTCGAAGGAAACGTTCTCGTCGTGGTCGCCGACCTCGGCCTTGGTCGCCGGCGTGAAGATCGGGGCGGGCAGTTTGGCTGCCATTCTGAGGCCGGGCGGGAGCGCGATGCCGCAGATCGCGCCGGTCGTCTGGTAATCCTTCCAGCCGGAGCCGATCACGTAACCGCGCACGACGGCCTCGATCGGCAGCGGCTTCAGGCGCTTGACCACGACAGCGCGCCCACGCACCTGGTCGCGCTCGTTGTCGGCGACAACCGATTCCGGATCGATGCCGGTCAGTTGATTCGGCACGATATGGCCGAGTTTCTCGAACCAGAAATTGGCGACTGCCTGCAACACCTCGCCCTTGCGCGGGATCGGATCGGGCAGGACTACATCGAAGGCAGACAGGCGGTCGCTGGTGATAATCAGCAGTTTTTCGGCGTCGACCGCGTAAATGTCGCGAACCTTGCCCCGGGAGAGCAGCGGCAGGCTGGTGATGGATGACTGGAAAAGGGGTGCGTTCACGATCATGTTCCCGAGAGCAAAAAAGCGATTATAAGTTAATGCGCGCCCTCGCCTTCTTCGGCGGCGAGCTTCTTGCGCATCCGGCGCATTCCCCAGGCGACGACGCCGGCAATCAGCGGAATCGAAATGGCGGTGACGACGTCGATGTTGAGGTGGTGCAGGTCCTTGGTGCCCTTGGCCAGATACTGGACGAGCTGCGAACCATAATAGGTCAGTACGACGACCGACAGGCCCTCGACCGTTTCCTGCAGGCGCAGTTGAAGCCTGGCGCGGCGATTCATCTGCGACAGTACTTCCTGGTTCTGGCGTTCCAGTTCGATATCGACGCGAGTGCGCAGCAACTGGCTATTGCGTGCGACGCGGGCGGAAAGCTCCTCCTGGCGACGACTCATGGCGGCGCAGGTGTTCATCGCCGGCAGCAGGCGGCGATGCATGAATTCGCCGATGGTCGGCAGGCCGGGGATCCGGGTTTCCCGGAGTTCCTCGATGCGCTGCCCGACGAGTCCCTGATAGGCGCTGGAAGCGCCAAAACGAAAGGTCGTCCTGGCCACCGAGTGTTCGACTTCGGCCGCCAGTTTCGACAGGCTGGCCAGCACATTGCGCTCGTCATCCGGCGATCTGGCATGGCCGATATGATCCATAAGTTCGGCCAGCCCGGTTTCCGCAGTGTGAATCCAGCGACCGACTTCCTTGGCGACTGGCAGGCCGAGCAGCGCCATCATGCGGTAGGTCTCGATCTCGACCAGACGCTGAATTGTCCGGCCCGCCTGACGTTGGGTCAGCGCAACATCGAGCACCAGGAAGCGCGAGAAGCCATTGTCGATCTTGAAGTCGGTGAATACCCACGCCGCCCCGCCGGCAACCTGCGCGGCGACCATCTGCCGTCCGCCCGGTGCAATCGCGGCAAGTACGGACTCCGGCTTCATCTCGTTTGCCGAGCGCATCTCGACATGCGCGGCGACCATCAGCTTGCCGGGGATGGCGGCCAGCCACTCGGGAAGAACCGCATCGAAGGCGGTGGTGTCGGGGTGCAGCGGCTCGCCGGCGTTGAGCGGCCGGAAAAAGGTGTAGCTCGAAAATTCGGTATGGAGTTCCCAGAGCATCCGGAAACTGCCGGCGTCGACCAGGAGATGCGTGTCGGAGCTGTCGATCGAGTTGCAGACCTGTTGCTGGCAGAGGCGCGTCAGGTTCTCGCGCTCCTGTTCCGTGGTTGATTCGCCATGCTTGAATACCAGATGCGAGACCAGCGCTGGCCCGACAACCGGAAGTGGCGGGCGGGCGTGGAATTCGTTGTTGAGCCGCTGGCGCAGCGGATGTTCTTCGAGTTCGGCGAATTGAAGTCGGGGGTTCATCGATGTCTGATGGTGAGGAGCGAGAGGGCTAGCGGCGCTTGCCGGAAGGTTCTGCGCCGACATTTCCGGCACTGCGACCGCCACCGTCCCCGGGCAGGAATTCACTGTAATCGCGGGCCAGATTCAGAGCAGCATGTTCCATCAGGAACTGGCGGAACTGCTGTCCGGCCGGGAGCAGTCGCTTGCTGTTCATGTGTACTACATACCACGTGCGTTCGATGGGCGTGCCGACGACGTCGAGGATACAGATGTCGCCGGTTTTCAGTTCGAGCGGCAGGGTATGCATCGAGAGCAGGCTGATTCCCATGCCGGCCATCACGGCCTGCTTGATCGTTTCGTTGCTGCCCAGGCTGATCGAGCGCGCCGGCTGGAACAGATGATTCTTGAACATTTCCTCCGCCACGCGGCGCGAGCCCGAACCTTCCTCGCGCAACAGGACGGTTTCGTTGCGCAGTTCATGCAGGTCGAAGCGCCGGGCATCACGCAGGGGATGATCGGCCGGACCGATAACGACATAGGGATGGCTGGCCAGGGGGTCGGCGCGGGCGTCGATCTCGACCGGCGTGCGCCCCATGACCGCAAGGTCGATGGTGTTGACCTGCAACTTTTGCAGCAGGGTTTCGCGGTTGCCTACGGTGAAATGCACTTCAACGCCAGGGTGTTCCTGCGAAAACTGGGCGAGGAGCTTGGGCATAAAATACTTGGCGGTGCTGACCAGGCCGACCGAAATATGTCCGATTTCGGCGCCAAGCAGGGCGTGCAGGTTGCTTTCCGCGTCCTTGATCTCGCCGAGGATGCGCAGGGCATGGTGTACCAGCATTTCCCCGGCATCGGTCAGGGTCACGCCGCGACCAATGCGCTCAAACAAAGGGAGACCGATGTTGTCCTCAAGTTGCCGCAATTGCATGGAAACGGCGGGCGGACTCAAGTACAGCTCCTCGGCGGCACGCGCGTAGCTGAGGTTGCGCGCCGCGACGACGAAGATTTGCAACTGGCGCAGGGTGAGGGTGCGGACAAAATTCATTGTTAGCGATTGCGTAACCGGCGCCATGCTGGGTTAATGAAAGGTTTAACTCTAGGGGGCCGGTCAGGCGCTGTCAACGATAGGCAACCCTCTCCGCGATGAACGCATCAGGTTTCAACGGGTCAGGCTGAGATAGAGCAGGGGCAGTTGCTCGGGCAAACGCTCGATGCGGTCCAGCACCTGCCAGCGGCTGCCAAAAATGTCGCTGACGTATTCATCGGCCTTGGGGTCGAGACTCATGCAGAAGGTTGTGATGCCTGCGGTCGACAGCTCTTCGACAGCTTTTTTTGTATCGGCGATCAGGTGCCCGGGGTTGGCTTCGTCGATGTCCGCCGGTTCGCCATCGGTCAGAATCAGCAGTATCCGCTTCTCGGTCTTGCGCGCCCCGAGCAGATTCCCGGCATGGCGGATGGCGGCACCCATGCGCGTTGACCAGCCGGCCTCAACGGCCGCCAGGCGTGCTTTCACCGGGTCATCCCAGCCTTCGGAAAAACCCTTGATGTGGTGGTAACGCACATCGTGCCGGGTGTTCGAGTGGAAGCCGGCAATCGCGCAGGCGTCACCCAGCTGGTCGATTGCCCAACCGAGCAGGGCAACTGCTTCGCGTGCCGTCTCCAGAATGCTTTGACCGCTGCCGGGCAGCGTTTCGTTGAGCGATTGCGAGAGATCGATCAGCAGCAGCACGCTGATGTCGCGGCCGTCGGTGCGATGGCTCATGTTGATTCGGGTGTCAGGTGTGCTGCCGCTCTTGAAGTCGATCAGCGAGCGCAGCGCGATATCCAGATCAAGCTCGCTGCCTTCCTCCTGATAGCGGATGCGCACCTTGTCCTGCGGCTTCAGCATTTCGAGCAGGCGCTTTAGTTGTTTGGCCAGTGCGGCATGCTTTAGCAGCAGCTTGTCGATGTCGCTCGCCTTGCCAGATGCATGCAGCGCTTCATAAAGGCTGGCCCAGTCCGGACGATAGGTCTGGCTCTGGAAGTCCCATTCCGGATAGTGGCGTGGTGGCAGGCTGACAATTTCTTCGTTGCGCTTGGCGTTGTGGTCTTCGCTGACGAATTCACCTTCATCGTCTTCTTCGATAAAGCGCCAGAGATTCCGGTTGTCATCGCGGTAGTCGATGACCGTATTTTCGAAATGTACCTTGGCCAACTGGTCGCTTTGGCGACGGGTTTTGGCGACATAGGAGAGGGCAAGCGCGGCGATATCACTGGTCGTTGATTCGCCTTCTGCCAATAGCGCGTGGAAGCGGTCGACGAAGATATTCAGCGTCGGGTCGCGGTAGGCGTGAGCGGGGTCGAGCAGGGCGCGTGACAAAACGCTAAGTCGATGGCGCAGGCAGGATGTCGTTTCCGGGTCGCAGGCATCTTCAAGTGGCGCGGGATGCAAGGCCAGAAATATTCGACGCAAGCCAGGGAATTCGCGGCACAACAGGGTTTCGATACGGGCGTCCTCGAAAAACTCTACCGCCATGCGCTGGAAAGGGCTCCAGTTGTCAGCAACTAGCTGCGTGCTCCAGCGCCGGTGACCGACCATGTGCGCGAGCACGGCGCGGTAACGGTCAAGGCCGCTGACGCCGCGATCATCATCCATGACGTCAGGGATGCGCATGCCGAATTCATCGAAATAAGGCATTGCCTGTTGCCCGGTGTCGAACAGGGTCGAATAAGGCACCAGCTGCTCGCTGTCCTGCCATAACGCGCGCAGATACAGGTCGAGTGAGCGTTCGATATCGTAGAAGAGGGTGCCGTGCCGTTCGCGTTGCAATACGGCACGGCTGTCCGCCGATTCAATGCGGAAAAATTCCGTCTGGCGCTCGGGATGGTGAGCGTAGTTGCGGATGCCGTAATCGGCCCAGTTCTTGAGGCCGCCCGTCGACAAAAGGCCGAGCAGGCGTGGGGCCTGTTCGAAGAAAAACGGCAGGCCGGGGCTGGGAAAGGTGGTGTGATGGCCGTGAATCGAGACCGAGGTGCGAACCATCAGATTCAAGGCAATTTCGATGTAAATCTCAAGTTGCTCGGCCGATTTCAGGCGCCTTGCGACAGCCGCCAGGGTTTGCAGGAAGGGCGTAATGGCACCGCTGTTGGGCGATTTCTGCATGGCGCGAATGGAGCCCATGACTTGCGGTAGCAGTGGTTCCTGGTCGCCGCTGACCGAGCTGGCAACCGCTGGCCATTCTTCAAGGAAAGCCAGCAGCGGTTCGGCCCCGCGTCCCAGTTTGCCAATCACGCGCGCTGCGTCAATGTAGGCGTCGAGTTGCTTTTTGTTGAAGCGCGTCAACGCTTCGAAGACGCACTCTTCAAAGACATCGGCGACCTGCGCAAAGCCGCAATCGAGGGCTATCCACGCGCTTTGCACCTGCGGATGAGCAAATTCGCGGTGGCGCGGATCGGCGGCGGAGTTGTTTGCGGTGGCCATGGCTGGCTAGCGTTTTCTTAGGCCGGCAGGGCTTCGAAAACCGTGTCGATAGCGTGATCGAGGGTGCTGCGGATATCCACATCGTCAGTAATCGGGCGCACCATTGCCATGCGGCAAGCATCCTGTGGCGCAACGCCGCGCAGGATCAAGGTGGCTGCGTAAACTGTCAGGCGGGTCGAGATGCCCTCGTCAAGACCGTGCCCCTTGAGGTTGCGGGCGGCTTGGGCAATTTTTACGAGCTTGCCGGCGATGGCTGGATCAATGCCGGTCTCCCTGGCAATGATCTCGCTTTCCAGCGCAGCTTCGGGGTAATCAAAATCAAAGGCGGTAAAGCGTTGCTTGGTCGACTGCTTGAGGTCTTTCATCAGCGACTG
>Ga0105099_10001932_pt1 | contig 12560 bp, 15 predicted proteins | sample PPLLak3cmMay2015_2_FD_79138 | JGI IMG/M metagenome (GOLD analysis project Ga0105099, IMG submission 79138) | Freshwater sediment microbial communities from Prairie Pothole Lake near Jamestown, North Dakota, USA - PPLs Lake P8 Core (1) Depth... | ecosystem: Environmental > Aquatic > Freshwater >...
AAAAGAAAGCGGCAAGCCGCTCGCCCAGATCCGTCTTGACATCCCTGACATGGGAAGGCTGGACTTTGAACTTCGTATGATCGTCAGGAGCAGTTGCGTCCCAGTCATTCGTAAAGCTCATGAATAAAAATGGCATGAATAACTTTCCAAATAAGCCCATCATATTAAGCTCCTTTAGTTAAGCCCAGCCTTCCCTTGTCGGGAGTGAGCTATTCCTTGACTTCTAAGGCTTTGATCTTCCTGCAAAGATCCAAGAAGGCCGCCTCCGCAAGGATCTCGCCCTTCTTATTCTTCTCTTCAAAGCCGTCTTTTATCATCTCGATCTCCAGCTTGGAGAAGTCAAACTCCTTCTCTTCTCTGCCGTTCTCGTTCCAGCTGGTAGAGGCTCGCCCATCAGCAAGAACGGAAGTTTTGACACCATACTTTTCGATCTCTTCCTTCGAGACTTCGATTTTTTTCTTGATGTCCGCAGAGATCGTGGCCTTTTCCATGCCGCCCTTATTCGGCAGAAAGTCCACAAGCCTGAGCCGTTCAAACAAGTTGAGTGTCATCTTCATGTCTTTTCCTCCCTTTTTTGTGTTACTTCCCTGAGGGATAGAACTCTCTATCCCCTATCTCCAGCAAAGCGTGATTGACAAAACTGATCACCTGCATGTTCTGATTCTCTTTGGTAAACTCCCAGCGATCCGTTATGATCAGCTTTCCCAGATCACTGTCAGACCATGTGGGATCTATGATCCTAAGTTCGCCATCCACTATCTGCTCGATCCTGACATGCCGCTTACCATCCCAGCTGGCCTCTCCGAAAACCAGCTCAAAAGTCTCGCCTCTTTTCATCATGTCTCTTGCCACGATCGCCACTCTATGCCTGCACTTGAGCCATTTCCCATCCGATTTTAGATCTTTTGAAAAGGGCATCTTCGCATATTTCATGTAGATTCGCCCTGCATCCCATTCGGCCTGAGAGTATTTCTTGCACCCTCCAGCGATCGCTGGGATCAGGATCAACCCTGTCAGCAAGACAATAATGGCTCTCGATCTCTTCATGTTCCTCCCTTAATCCGTCAGATCAGTGGCCGTTACAGTGCCGTTGATAACTTCCACCCTGTAATATTTGCCGTTTGTCGTGTCCTTTACAATCACGCCTTTCCATGCGGCAGGAGTGTCATCATCATTCTTGCCGAGGTAGTAGGTGTCATCCGCTTTCGGGTAATGATTTTGCGAGGCAAGGTCTCCAACTATATCAAGCGTATAGGCTGGGGCATCCGTCCCTATCCCAATTTTTCCGTCATTATGAAGGACAAGCTGATTTGCGTTCTCGGCTGTTGCGGAATATGTAGTCAATATCAAGTTTGTCGGAATTTTCGCACCAGCGGCTCCGTCTTGAACAGCTTTTATCCGCACTCCATAGTCAATGACATTCCCACTGTCGCACCCTTTGAAACCTATCTCGCCCAAAATTTCAGTGTCAATCGTTTGTGTCAAAGTTCCAAGCGTGTCGTTATGCGATTTTAAAAGCTGAAAAAAGGAATAATGCCCAGTCGTATTATCGCTAAAGCAATTTATGCCTTGCCCTGTATAGTTATCAGCATTGTTGACTTCAAGCTGGTCATATGTGTAAACAGTTGCGTTATGCCCGATATAGACCTTGCCGTCATTATGGAGGACAAGCTGATATGTATTAACCCCAGATGCTGAATAAGTTTCCATCCTGATGTTTGTAGGGATATAACTTGCTCCAGAAACTCCATCCTGTTGTGTTATTATTCTGGCTCCTGCACCCCAAGCAGAGCCTGTTGTTCCACCATAAAAAGCCAATGCCCCTAAATATTCACCATCATCAGTCTGCCCAATAGTTCCTATTGTCATAGTGTCGCTTTTTCTAAATGTGATTGTGCCACAGTTGGCGGCAGTATCGCTATCGTAACTATCCAATGAAAGAGTTGCATTGTCATTTGCCACCACAACATTGAAGGTTCCGTTATAGCTACCATCAACCCAACTACCAGAAACAACTCCTGCTTTATTATTCCCAGCGTCAATGAAAAAGAAGTTTTCGTCTCCGTCTGTCTCAACTCTAAAATCAACATCAGCGGAGCCTTCGTTTATTATTACCTCTGAAGAAGTCAATCGTAGTCCTTCAACTTCAGCTGTGTCTGAATATGCCGACAGAACGAGACAAGCTGGAACTTTAGCACCTGCCGCACCTGTCTGTTTTGCGTATATAATTGCTCCCCTATCTCGAAGGTTTCCAGAGTCAGAACCACAAAATTCGATAAAACCAAGATAATCGTCCGTAGAAGTTGCCGAGTAAGTTCCTCTTGTCGCACTTCGGCTTTTTGCAATCGTAAGATAAGCAGAAAGAGCGTCCGCACTAAACTGCCCTATAATCAAGTTCGGGTTTGCGGATGTCCCATCAGCGAAAACTGTCAGCCGCCCTTCTGGAACCGCTGTCCCTATACCCATCCGAGAAAGTCCAGCGTCAATGAAAAAGAAGTTTGCGTCTCCGTCTGTCTCAATGCGTGTGTCAACATTTCTTGAATTATCGTTTATAACAAATTCAGTAAGACCAGAACCATGATTTATTGATGCCGCGGTATTAACAACATCTAACTGAGTTTTATAGTTAGCATCAGAGCCATCTTTTATTACTATGGAGGCTGTTCCAGTTCCGTTCCCTTCAATCAAAACAACAGTGTTAGCATTTGCGCTTTCGTCTGATTTTAAATAGAGACTTCCGTCACTCCACTTCTGGTATATATCACTACCATCAAACACCCATGACAATGTATCGGAGTTCTCAGTGAGTGTTACAGTATTGTCTACGGCATTGGCAAGGATTGCTCCGTTGGAAAGTGTCAAGCCTGCATCCGCATAAAGTATGCCGTCCACTTCCAGCTTGCCTTCGACATAGAGATCCTCGGCAGCCTGTGTCTGTGTCGGAGTGCCGTTGCCTATCTTGACCGCTGCTGCCAAGATGGAGATCAAGTCCACAGTCGCATCAGTAAAAGTGATGTTACCGCCTGATGCGATCCCGATCGTGTTACCTGTTGCCATGACAATAGATCCACCAGCACCCCTGACAAAAGTATTGAGGACAGCACCTGTGATGTCCTTGACTTTGTTGGTGTCAGCGGAATCGGCAATCAGAAAGAGATCTGCCGCAACAAGCGGAGACTTTGCCACTGTATCTGTTGGGAATATTTTGTTTGACATTTTATCCTCCTGTTAGCTTGTCGCTAAAACCATCAAGAAATTGCCGTCAACATCTTTGAGCTGATTGCCCTCCACATCAGTGAGCAGCCATGCAGCCACTTCAAACTCTGAATAATATTGCAAGAGCATGTCATTGATCGTGCCAGTATATCCATAATCGCCTTGCAGCCATGCTGTCATGCGATCCATGATCGTGCCAAGTGATTCGGGATAACCAAGCATCCTGAGGAACACGCTCCAGAGATCGCAATTCGTCTCAAGGCCTGTCAGCGTTACATACCCACTGACCTGAGCGGCCAGCCAGTCGTATTCAAGATCGTCAATGTTCTTGCCGCAGTTATACGGAAGGCCAAGAGCTGTGCAGTAAAACTCGTATTTTTCATCATTGATAGTGCCGCTCATCTCGCCTCCTTACATCTGCTTTTCGATCTCTTTGATCAGTTCCTTGACCAGCTTTTCCTTATTGCTGAGTGATGCAAGCTCGCCTCGCAGCTCTTCCAGCGTATGCTTTTCTCTATCGTCAGGCATGTAAATGTCTTTGCCGTCAATGTCCTTGTCCTTCCTGCCCCAGATCACCAGCCAGACAGCCTTCTCAGGATCGGGATCCTTCTGCAAAAGCTGGACAACAAACTTCCTGATGCTCGATTGAGTGGATATATTGTTCGGCATTATGCTTCCTCCACATGAGATCCAAGCTCTTCTTCCATGTATGTGCCATCCAGCTCGGCCATCATGTCCTGAGCGATCGCCAGCTGAGCCTTGCCTCTGGACTCGTCCTCTTCGTAATCGTGATAATATATATGTTTCGTCAGTGCCTTGACAGTGGCCAGCACTGTGTCGTTCCCAAAGAATGTGTCTGTCGTGAGGATGCTTGATACTTCCTTAAAGCACTCGCAATATATCGTCCTCGCCTCTTGACTCTTGACATCAAACTCCATTGTCTTGCCGTAGATGCGATAATATGAAGGATTGCCTGTGATCCCTGTTGAATAGATCTGCCTGAAATTGTCTGCCTGATACCGCTGGATGATCTCCCTGTGTCCTCCGTCAACATACCAGATTGACTGATCAGAGACTTCTTTGATGAACCCAGTGGGCAGCGTTATGCTCTGGCCGCTGGCAGCAAGCGTGGCCGTCTCAATGCCGACAAGAGTGCGATCTCTCGCACCCAGAGGGAGCATCCGCAAGGCTCCCTTCATAAAACCCAAAAGCAGCGTCCCCAGCGTAGTGTCCGCTGAATCGCCTCCTACCTCAAGTTGGATCTCTGCTATAATCTCGGAGATCAGCATGTTGTCTCCTTATCGTCAGGATCTGGGGCAGGACACAGATCCCAAAGATCTGCCCTGCCCCTTAGTCCTGCTCTGTTTTATTCCTCGGCAGTCTTTTTCCCTTTACCCTTACCGCTGGCCTGAGCCGCTGCCTCTCTCTCGGCCACAGCTTTCTCTCTTGCAGCGATCTCGGCCTCTTTCCTGTCGATCTCGGCCTGCTGCTTGCGTATATCTTCCCTGCCCAAAAGCTCCGTCTTGGTATGCACCAGAATGACCTGACCAGTCAGCTTGGATCCGATCTTGCCTTCCGTCAACGCCACCTGATCATGAGGAACATTCATGTCCCTGATGTCCAGCATCTCATTCGGCTGGAGCGTCCGTTCCTTGCCGTCCCACCTGATGACCACTGCTTTGTCGCTGATGTTCTTTATCATGATCTTCCTCCCCTTCCGCTTTCGTTTTCGGTGTAAAATATTCTCCGTTGTTACACGCCCATCCGCAAAGTGATCTTCCGTCTTTCTGGATCCCCATGCCGTTATATTCGCACTCACCGCAGCAGTATCGCTGGCCGCTGCCCCAGATCCGTCCCTTTACTTTGGCCGCAATGTATGTTGCGGCATCTTTGGCTGATTGATGCACTTCCTTGTCAGCCCACTCTTTTCTCTTCCTATGCTCGGCCTCGGCCTGTTTCAAGAGCTTTTTGCCGCCCTCGATCGCCTCTGAGTTTACATACCTGCCGAAAGCAAAGTTGTCATCCTTGATGTTTCGTGTGTCCGCTCTTCTTAATGCCTTATCGTCTGCCATCTCTCCCCTCCCCTTGAGAGAGCTGGGAGAGGATCCCCGAAAGGATCCCCTCCCAAGCGATCCCTTGAACTATGCCGTCTGGCCGCTCAACCTGCCGCTTGACTTGAACTTCAAGCCGACAAGATTGAAGTAATACTTGAGCGTCCCTTCCCAGATCGTCCTGTTCGTGGCCGATCTCTTGAGTATGCCGCCATAAGCGTCAGCCTCAAGCCATGCGAAAGGCTGGCTCATCTCGGCCATTGTCAGAGCGTCAAAGTCGATCATCTGGACATAGCCATCCCAGCAGTCATAATCCAGCATGACTCCGACATCACCGCCCATGAACTCCAGACCCTTCCAGCCGCCACTGAGGACTTCCTTGAGATCTCTCGTCTTTTTGAGGCTCAGGAGCAATGCCCCATACTTGGCAAAGAGAGTCTTGCCCATAGTGATGACTTTCGCCCCACCATACTGTCTCGTCCTGAGGTAGAGATCAATCATGTTCGCCTCAGTCAGAGTCGTGCTGGTGTCGTAAGTCGGACTGTTCGCCCAGTTGTAGCTCGCCCTGAGTATGTTCTGGATCGTGGCCACATTGTCCCCATCATCTATGATGCCAGCTATACCCATAGGCTCCGCATCATAGGCTTTGGTGATCGTTACATCATTTGACCATGTAGATCCAGCGGCCAGAGTCGCACCAGTCGTGCCAACAAGAGCCTCGATCTGGGCAGTGGAACCAGTCCCAAACTGGATATACATCCCCTCGGCCAGATAGAAGTTCCCATCAAGGCCAGCAGGGTTTCCGTCCACAAGGAGAGTCGTGCTGTTCGCACCAGTGCCATTCGTCAAGCAGAGCTTACCAGTGCCAGCTCCGTTGAGCATCCTGTTGAGATCGCTCTTGAAGTCATCCTTCAGGGCAGAGATCTCAGTTGACAGTATGCTGGCAATCGCCTTGACATCTCCAGTCTTTGCCGCCTCGATCGCCTGATCCGTCAGCTCAAGCGTTCCAAAGCAGTAAGTCATGTCGGTGTAAGGCTGCTCGTATTTCGCCTTGCCAGTGAACGGCTCGGAACCTTCCGCAGCGGAATATATGCCGCTGTGCCGCCCAGTCCTTGCGGCAATGTAGATCTGATTGTTCGCTATCCTCACGCCCACATTCTTCTGGATTTTGTTGAAGAGAACATTCTCTTTCGGGAGCTGATCCTGAATCGTGGGTATGATTATCTTCTTCAGGACTGCACCTATATTGCTGATCGTAAGTGCCATGATTCACCATCCTTTATTTTGTTTTTAGGTTTTCGCCATCTCTTCTTGTAACGCCCCAGCGATCGAATCCTCAAAGGCAGCCCTGCTGTCGGCTGAGACAATCTTGTGATCGTCTTTTTTTCCTTTAGGCTTGCTTTCCCCTTCTTCGGAATCCGTTGACTTTCCCTTTTTCTTGAGATAGCCTGCGATCACTTCTTCTGAGAACTTGCTCAGGGAAGTATGACAAGCTCGGCCAACATCCTTCAGGGTATTCACAAAATCAGCCTCGTCCTTGTAGTCCTTCGGATTGTCCTTCATGTAGCTGGACACAAGGGACTCCCAGATCTTCCTGCTGGATTCTGCATCAAACTTCAAGCCCTTCGGATCCTTTTCGTCAGTCAGCGTGTCCAGTGTCGTGCGATAGACTTGCTGGGCATGAACCACCTGAGCCTTATAATCCTCCTGAGCCTTCCGTTCTTTCGCCTCATTCGCCTCTTTGTCGGCCTTATCCAGTCTCTCTTGGAGGCTCTGGATCTGATCGAGTGAGGCCTTTACAACCTTATACATGGGAGACTCTGGATCCAACTCTTCCAGTTCTTTCGACAGCTGGATCTCCTGAGCTTTCAGCCCAGTCTTGGCTCCCTCCACTTTATTCTCTAAAGCATTGTTCAGCCGATCAAGCAGCTCTTCGTCATATTCGCCCTTGTTGTTCATGAGCTTGGATGAGAATTTGATCAGATGCTCCACTGCCTTCTTATTGCCTTTGACAACCTCAGCCCAGTCCTGAAGTTCCTTGACGCTCTTCTCCTTCTCGGACAAGTCCTGAGTCTTTTTCGTGTAATCCTTGCCCTTCTCCAAGAGATCCTTCAGCTCGCTCTTCTTGAGCTTGCCCAGATCCTTGAGATCGAACTCTTCATCTTCGGGCTTGGGATCTTCCTTCTTCTCGTCTTTCTTCTCAGCGGCTTTCTCCTTGCCCTTATCTTCTTCGCCTTCCTCTTCCTTCCCTTCGTCCTCGTCTTTCTCTTTGGGATCCAGAAGATCCTCCAGCTCCTTCTCTTCTTTGTCGGAGCTGCCTTCGCCTTCATCCCCTTCGGGAGCAAAGCTCATGAAAAGTTTTGGCATCAAGAGATCAAATATAAACATGTGTTCCTCCTTGTTTTGGCCTGATTGCCACTCGCTGGATCAGGCAGCTTGTTTTAAGCCTTCACCTTATTCACAGCCTCCTGAAAAGCATTGCCTTTCCCAGAAGGTTTCCATCCATTCTTTACGGCCTGAGCCACTCTTTCAAAATCGTCTCTCTTCTTGGCCGTCTGGAACATCCTCGTCTCTCCGCTCGACATCTTGAGTCCTCTTTCGCCTACCTTCATGCTGGCATCCCTCCACCTGCTGGCGGCATAGCTGGAGCTGGCAGCGGAGGCTTGCCCTCGCCACCTGAGGCAGCCGTTGACTCGGCCAGCAAGAACTGTTGATGCTGTTTCATGTGTTTAATGAACTTCTGCTTGACTGGATCTGGCAGTTTCATCCAGTCCGCTGTTTTCATAAAATCAGTATGAGTCTTGAGATGCACAGGATGATCTTCCCACAGCTCGGCCTGAACTTGGAACTGATCCCCGATCAAGTTGTTGTTCTCTTCTTTGGCCGCCTGCTCGTCAAGCGAATGGTAGATCCCCTCGACATCCCCGAACTCCAAAAGCTCTTTTGCCTTCTCTTTAGAGATGAATCCTCTCTTCTCAAGCTCAAGGATGAATGTCTGTCTGGCCTGCTTGCTGTTGGGCATGGATGATCCCAGAGATACCCTGACCCTGCGATTGCCTATGATGTCGGCTCCCTTGAATGACTTGACCTCTTGGCCGTATAGCTCGCCAGTGATCTCAAGGAACCTGCCCTCAGCGTATTTCGTCTGCATGATCTCCAGCACAGTCTCCATGAAGAATGACAGCTTTTGCTCCATGCTCACAAGCTGGGGAGCCAGCTGGCTTGTGTCCAGCTCGGACAAGTTCTCGATCGCCACGCCTGACTTCGCCTGCTGAGGGATCCTGCCCAGTGATGTGTCATGGACTCCAGCAATATCTTCCATGTCCCTGCGGATCCTCATGATGTCCTCGCCCAAAAACGCTGGAGGGGCAGGAGGATTCATGTATTGCGGAACCCCGAACCCTGTATTGAAAAATATCAGCTGGCCAACTTCGTCATCCCACTTGCTGGAGATCTTGCTCTTCCTCGGAATCATGACCTTGCCAGCCATCCACTTCTTATATCCTGCCAGCCTTGTGATCGTGTAGTTATATTCTTCCTGAAGGCTGACCAGCTGCTCCACCATGCTCTGGGCATAGGGAACCATGCCGAACAGGAGATCCAGATAATCGAACTTCTGGAGCGGCAAGCGGCCTTTATACTCTTCGGGGAGATCCTCTTCCATCAGGATCGCCTCTTTTGCCGCCACTATATGCCGCCCTTTCTTGAACTTGGATGAGGGCAGCTCCCACTTCTCATAGACTCTGGCCGCTCGATCATACTTCACATCATAGGATCCCTCGATCATGTTGACCAGCCTTGAGGCATAGTCATCCAGCTGGAGCTTTTCATCTTCGACATCCATGCCGTAAAGATCTTTGATCTGCTCAAGGCTCATGATCCGCTGCCTGATCACATACCGCCTGAGCGGATCCGCAAAGACATCAAAATTGTGCAGCACCTCAACCTCAACCTCCCCGATCTCGACATCCTCGGAGATCTTCCCAGCAAGGAACGCCTTTGTCCTCGTCTTGGGATTGAAGAAAGGATATAGCCAGCCGTTACCCATTGAGAGACAATAAGAGAAAAGCTGCTTGAGGATAAGCTGCATGCTCGCATAATCTTGGCAGAGGATCGGATTGTTCTTGTTACAGTTCTGGAAAAAGTCCTCGGAACATTCCTGAGCGATCTTGGCCGCTCCCCGATCCCTCTCAGTGTTTGTCGTGGCCTCGATATTCACTGTTGACTTCATCATCATCATCTTGGAAAGCAGCGATCTGTAAAGCGGCAGGATATAGTTGGAGACTCGCCTCGTCTTTTTCTTCCGCTCCATGTTCTTCAGTTCCCAGTAGATCCGCTCGTCAAGGGAAGAGACAGGCTTTTTCTCGATCGTGAAATATTGTTTGCCGTAGAGGAACGCCAGATTGATCAGCCATTGCCGCTCAAAGACAGTCCGATTCTGCCTGATCGTCTCAACCTGATCCGTTATCTTCTTGATTTTCTGGAGATCCTGAGGGGATGCAGCGGCCTTCTTCTTTGATGCGGAGACTTCTTTCCCTTCGCCCTTCTGGACTTCTTTCAAAGCGGCAGAGATCGCCTGTTCTAAGGCCATAAGTTACGCTCCTTTTTCTCGCTCATCCTCAAGGCCTTCTTCGATCTGCTCTTGCACATTCTTTCCTTTGGATGATTCGGGGAACCGCATGGCTCTTACTTCAAACTCGTATTCAAACTTTTCCTCTTCGGGATTCTTCTCAACTCGCTTGCTCTTCACATAGAGCTTGACCTCGGCCTCAAACTCTTTGCCCACCTTGTCGCTGGGAAGATTGAGATCCGTCCTGTTGATGCAAAAATAAGGATAGATTGTCCTCTTCTTGCGATCGCTGACTGGAGTCGGGGAGCAAGCCTCGATCTCTTTTTCCAAGCGGCCTAAGCTGATATACTTTCTGGATGCCATGTGTCCTCCTATTGTCCGAACTCTTCGGCTGGATCCTCGGATCCTTGTGCCTCTTCTTCGTCAATGATCTTCGGGATCTGATCGGCCAGAGACTTGTCAGCTCTCGCTGGATCCGCACCCACATGCTTGAGAAGGCTGTCAATCACTCGCTGCAAATATTCGTTGTGCTTTTCCAGTGCTTTGCACTTCTGGCATCCGAACATGATCCCCTCCCTTTTGACATCAAAGATATACTATGAAAACAGATCTGTCAAAAAAAATCTTTTTGTCTTTCCCCATAGAGACCAGTTTTTGCTTTTCGTTTTCGTCTTAAAAGTTATCCACAGGGAGAGGGGAGGGCATAGCCCTCTCTCTCTTTATCTTTATCTTAATCTTCATCTTCAGAGCAACTAAATTTGACGCTGTTCATACCTTGTATGAACAAAGTATTACTTCAATGAATATAATGACTTACACATTTTTAACTATTTATCAAGAAAAAAGTGAGATTATATAAAGAAAAACGATTTTTGCTGTTTTTGCCGATCCCATAATATTATTACAGATTATTAGAGACTTTTCGCTCGGGGAGTTATCCACAGATCACACTTAACATTTAGCACTCGAAGGGATAGGGTGCTAATCCTCCAGCCGCTCCGCACCCTCTTCCATGATCTCGATCTCATCCTCTTCGACATCAGCATCCCTGTTCTTCGTCCGCTCCATGTCGGCCTTCACCACATCCCAGAACCGCTGCCCTGATGTCTTGGGCTTGTCCTCATGATAGACCTCATACAGCTCACCAAAGAGTCCCCAGCAGGCCAGCATCCCTGCCGTTACACAGTCATCATGCTCGCCTTCAGGGGATCCGTATATGATCCTGCGGCTGGCCGTCAGCTCGGCCTTGTAGAGCTTATGCTCTTGGATCCATGTCCTCATCAGCTCGGAATCGTCCTCGCTCAGATCCTCAGGATCAGGCCATGAGACCATCTTCTCTTGGATCGCCACAGCATACCGCTCCACCATCTGATCCTTCAGGGTATTCGTGAACTTGATCCCTGCATGCGGCTTGTCCTTCTCGCAATATACCCTGAGGCCTGCTCTCTGGAGATCCTCAACGATAGGATCGCCCACGCCTGTCGCATCAATGAATGTCAGGGCATGCCTGAACTTCTCAGCGATCTTGAGGATCCGTTCCTTCGTCAGGCTCCAGCTTGTCTTGTTCCATCTGGCAATATAGTCAAAGTGCTTTGTCCTCGCATTGATCACCGCCACCACATTGTGATCATGAGTCTTGGCCAGATCCACGCCCATCAAATACTCAACATCTGGATCCAGCTTGTCGGGAGCCATGAACACGCCATGCTTGATCCTGTCCAGTCCCTTGAACACTGCGGCATCCACTTCCGCTGACCAGTCATTGAGGACATATCTGCGATACATCTCAGGCTTTTTTACCTTGATGATCTCAAGATTCTCAAGGAAGTCTTTGGGCAGATTGTTGGCATTGTCCATTGTCATGGCCTCAATCAGCTTGAACTTGCCCTGAAGATCCTTGTTCTCAACCTCGCCTGACTTCCAGATCCGCTTGATCCAGTTATCGCCAGCCACATTGCCGATCAGGAAGATTGACCGCTGCGGCAGATGCCACCTGTTGAACTCTTCTGTCGGATCCACTGCTCGCCTGAGCCTGCCGAACAAGAGCCAGAAGGCTCGATCAGTCTCCAGTTCCTCGGCCTGCTCGATCGCTGCCCAGCCCAGATTGACATTCTGGAGATTCTTGTGTCCCTTCGTGCCAGCTTGCAGCAGCTCTTCAAAGTGCCGAAAGCAGATCATGGATCCGTTGGGCAGCTCAACTTCTCTTTTGCTGTTGACCTTCATGCCAGTGTAGTTCTCAAAGTCTCGGATCGTAGAGTCTCGGAGATCCTCGAACTCCCTGCGGATAATAAACCCCAGATTGTTGGGGATCATCTCGGAATAGATCAGCGATCGTGCGATCAGGCAGAGCGTCTTGCCAGTTCCCCAGCCGCCTATATAGGCAGGGAACGGAGATCTGCAATAAGTAAACTCGGCTTGGAAAGGCTGGAGGGTAAAGTCTCGCTCTTCGAGAACCTTCATTCCTTCGGCCTCCAGTTGGCAGGGACTTTGAATGTCAGCTTGACTGGGATCGTCTGCTCTTCGTCATCCATGCGATTGAACATACCCTTGAGCTTGGCAGCGATCTCAACGGCCTTGAGCTGTGCCTGATTGTCGGGGACATCAATGAAGTCTTTTGTGCAGCCATTGGCTGGAGCCATCTCGCCATCTTCCTGAGATGTCGGAGCATCCTTCTTGATATAGACATTACAGCTGATCGGCTTAGTGGCCTCCATCTGCTCGAT
>Ga0105099_10001934_pt1 | contig 12556 bp, 11 predicted proteins | sample PPLLak3cmMay2015_2_FD_79138 | JGI IMG/M metagenome (GOLD analysis project Ga0105099, IMG submission 79138) | Freshwater sediment microbial communities from Prairie Pothole Lake near Jamestown, North Dakota, USA - PPLs Lake P8 Core (1) Depth... | ecosystem: Environmental > Aquatic > Freshwater >...
GCCGCTATGCCGGGCCCGACTGGCTGACCGGGGGCATGTTCGGTCCGGAAAGTTCGCTGCTGGTGATCGTGTCGACCACGGTCGCGGTTGCGCTGCTGCTGCGCGCGGCACGGCGGCGTGGGGACTTCCTCGTGCCGGCGACCTAGACCGGCAGGCGCGCGCCTTCGGTATGCGGCGCGATGCTGACGAGGCGGTTGGGAGCTAAGCGCACCTTCAGGCTGATCCTTCGGTCGCGTCCGTCACCCGCCCTGCCGGTGCGGCCTAGTTCATTCAAGCCGAAGCCGCTTCGCGGCTCGGCTTAACGCAGACGTTGAACGTCTGCTTTGTAGCGGGACAAACTTCTGCTGTGGGTCGATTCCGGGCTTAGAGGGTCCGCTTCCGGGAGCAGATTCGAGAGCGCTGGCCGAGGCGAGTGGCGGAGTCAGGCAGGCGCAGTGAGCAGGCTCGCACGATTGCCGATCACGCCTCGGAGGCGGTCTTGCAGGGAGAGGCACCGCAGTGGCAGCGACTACGGCGGTTCATCCCCGCAGGAATGACAGCAGCGCGTCGTTGAACGCCTGCGCATGCGTCAGATTCATCCCGTGCGGCGCACCACTCACTTTCACCAGCTTGCTGTGGGGCACGGTGCGATGGGTGCGTTCGCCCGAGCCTTCGATGGGCACGATCGCGTCAGCGTCGCCGTGGATCACCAGCGTGGGCACCGTCACCTTCTTCAGGTCGGGGCGGAAGTCGGTCGTGCCGAACGAGTCCATGCAAGCCAAGGCCGCATGCTGCGCCGACTGGAGGCACAGGGCGATCGCTTCGCCGCGCTGCGATTCGGTGACCTGCAGCGCTCCGTTGGCCGAGAAGAAGTCCCGCGTGAACTGCTCGAAGAAGGAAACGCGGTCCTGCTCGAGTGCCTGCTTCTTCTGCTGCGCCTTCTCGGGCATGAGCGGCCCGTCGGGGTTGTCGACGGTCTTCATCAGGTACGGCGGCACTGCCGATGCAAATACAACGCTACGCAGGCGCGATTCGCCGTGCCTTGCGATGTAGCGCGCCACTTCGCCCCCGCCCATCGAGAAACCCACCAGCGTCACGTCCTGCAGGCCGCATTGGTCCATGACGCGCTGCAGGTCGTCCGCCAGCGTATCGTAGCTGTAACCCGACTGCGGCTTGTCCGAGCGGCCGAAGCCCCTTCGGTCATAGGCCACCACGCGATAGCCGGCGGCGCGAAGCACCGACACCTGCGGCTCCCAGGCCTGAGCCGACAGCGGCCATCCATGGATCAGCACCACCGGTCGGCCGTTGCCACCGCTGTCTTCGACGTGCAAGCGCACACTGTTCGCGGGCGCCGCGCCGGCGCCGCCCGATTCATCCTCCGGCTTCACCGCGGCCGCGGCGGCAGCACCACCCAGCGCACCGGCGACCCCACCCAGCGCGGCCCCAACCATCGCACCGGCCGGGCCGGCCACTGCGGCGCCGATCGTGGCGCCCGTGGCCGCGCCTGCCACCACGCCGCCACCCATTAACGCCGAGTGGACCTCGTGCTGAGTGTCCTGGGGTTCCTGCGCAAACTGTGCCGCGGGATCCGGGTCCTGCGACGGAATGCCATGGCCGGGGTGTGCCTGCTTGGCAAGGTCTTCGTCGTCCGGTGCGGTGTTAGGCGGTGCGGCGGTGGATGGGTTCATTTGGCTGACCTGATTGGATGGCCGATTCGACAAGCGCGAGACTCGCGCCGCGAAGGACTGAGCAACTGTACGTTCGCGTACGGGTCCCGTCCGTGCGGTAGCGGACGCTCGCGGATCGGTACTTGCGGGGCTCCAGGCCCGCGTCGTTCCGCTTGTGCCTGAGGTGCAACCACGCCAGGCCTGCTCGGACAACTTGATGTGGCGCAGCGGTCTGCTTAGGGTCGATCTTTCGCCTAGAAGGTCTGCTCATGGGAACGGTAAGATCGGCCACTGGCAGTCACTCGACTGGACGTTTGGGCCTCCCCAAAGCATCGTGCGCAGCGTTCGGTGATATGTTGGCGAGCAAGCGTTGCTCGCTGGCTCTACAGGTCACCCAACATGCGCATTGCTGCTCTTCTCGCCTCCCTGCTCGGCGCCTTGCCGAGCACGGCAACTGCCCAGGAGCGGATGGCGCCCGTTGATCCGCAGATTCATTCCGAGGAAGCGCGGGTCCTCGCCATCGAAGACGAGTATGTCGCTGCCGAGGTCACCGGAGACGAAGCAACGCTGCGGCGCATCGTCGACGAGGAATTCCGATTCAACTCCGGCCGCGGCATTACGACGGGCAAGGAAGAACTAATCCAAGGCGTTTTGAAGATGAGCATGGTCGGCCAGACCATCACCGAGCGGTCGGTGCTTCTGGAGGGAGACGTAGCACTGGTCTTCGGCACCTCCGAGATCGTGTTCGCCAAGCCCGGGCAGGGCCAGTCGACCTCCCTGCTGCGATACACAGCCACGTACGTCAATCGTGAAGGGCAGTGGCGGATGCTGGCACTCCAGATGCAACCGCGTGCCTCGAAGTAGCCACGGTACAAACGGATGGTCTGGGACTGATCAGTGATCGGCGCCGTCGTAGCGGACCTACGTGTTCGGATGACTGGTTAGGGTCGGTTCCTCGCTTAGACCGTCCGCTTTAAGTAACCGGGTACTGGGCGTTGCGAGCCGCGTCAAGATTGCGGACAGTCCTGTAAGCGAAAGATCGGCCAGGAGCGGTCTTAATCTCAGTTCCCCGAAAGCGGACGGTCAGTTGCCTCGTAGACCCTCAGAGGACGTCTGTTGTGCGAGACCTGGCTGCACCGCCGCCGTCGACACGAGTGCTGCTGACAGGCCACATTGCAACGCTGTCAGCGTTGCCGCGACCGCCAGGCTTCCATTCATGGTGATCTCCTGCGTTCGTTCAGGTCCGGCTCGACGACGACCAGAGAGGCCCGCGAACTCGCCTTATTTTGGGTACAGCAGCGTCAACTGCACCCTCAAGCCCCAATCCTCCGGGCCATCATCCGGTGACTCGGCCCAATACTTAGCGGCGACCGCGAGTTGGAGTATCTGTGGTCCGATCTTGAATAGTTGCCCGACCTGGAGAATCAAAGGAACCTGCCACTGTTCGCCTTCCCAGTCGTAGGCGGACTCCGTATACGCACCCATCGTCGTATGCGTCTTGGTGGTGTAACTGAAGAAGGGTTGCAGGGTGGTGGCACTGACGTCGGCGCGGTCGTCGTCACCGGCCACGGACCAGATGTGACCGGCCAGGATGCCGACCGTCCAAGGTCCGGTTTGCTTCAGGGCCACGCCCGTCGGCCCGATTCCCCACTTTTCGGTGCCGAGCGCGTCCTCGGTCGCTGTCGGCAGCAGCAGGACCGGACCTGCCCCCCAGATCCAGCCGCCCGCCGTCGGTGCCTTCGGTGAAAAGAAGAAGCTGGGGGTGATGTCGCCGAGACCCGATTCGTTCAGCGCGTCCAGAGGGAAATCCTTCTGGTCGACGAGCGGGATCAGCGTGCGCGTGATCAGGTTCCAGTCCTCGTTCAGCGAGAACGGGATCACCGGTTGGATGACCAGCTTGCTGACCGCGGCGCCGTCGTTCGCCCCGCCGTACTCGTCGTAGTTGTACTGCAACGGAACGCTGATCAGCGAGGCAACCGGGTTCGCGAGCTTCTTGGCCAGCTCGGCGGCCTGATTGTCCTGTGCCCGCGCCGGAACCGACAGCGCCAACGCGCTGATCGCCAGTGCAGGCATCCATTCGTAGCGACTCATCATCCTTCGAACCTCCGCTGACATCAGATTTCGATGACGCGCTACTCGCTCTTCAGCCGCTTCGAGCCTTCGATGATCGGGTGCCACCCGGAAACCAGCGAGATCATGAACACGTCCATTTGCAGGTCGTCGGGTGCGTTGTCGCTGGCCGTCGACTTGTAGCTGAACGTGAGGCCCAGGTTGTCGTTGATCTGGTAGCCGAGCGTGAGGCCGAAGCCGTAGTTGTCGAGCTTCTCGCCCTTGACCCCGTCGACGGTCGCCTCGCCGCCGTTGTACCAGGCGGCATCGAACGACCCCCAGAGGTGCTCGGTGAAGTCGCGCGTCAGGTGCGCGTCGATCTGGAACAGCGGGTCGGTCTCGAGGGTCTTGCCGACGTAATCCGTGTTGTCGCCAAACATCCACAGGGCCGGCAGGAACTCCAGCGTCGTGCGACGGCCCGGCACCCAGGCGCCCAGTTGCCAGACGATGGGGAAGCCGATGCGCCCGTACCACCGGTTCTGGCCGACGTTCAACGATTGATCGCTGTCGTATTCGCCGATCGGAATCGCGAGGTCCGCCAGCACGTCGAGCGAGAAGCCCGGCTCGTACCGGAGAGTATCCGGAATGGTCTTCTGGGCCTTCGGGCCGATCAGGTTGAGGTTGAACTCCACAGTAGGGTCGCCGAAGCCGCTCACCGACTGCGAAACCGCCTGGCCGCCCGGCGTGATGACGTCGCCCGAGATCCGCCCCATGGGCAGCAGGACGGCTGCCATGGCCGCGCGATCGAACAGCGCAAAGGTACGCGCATACCCGGCCAGGGCGAGCGTGCCTTCGAAATCGGCACCGGGAGTCACGGTGTGCGCGGCGTCGAACGGATTGGTGTTGCCGCTCATGGACGTGACGATCAGGGGCACCGCGTTCGCGCCGGAGAGTGTCTTCCAGTAGAAGCGTGGCGGCACCTGGGACATGGCTTGCAGCGGGCACAGCACGCCGACCACGAGCAATGTCATCGCGACTGAGCGCAGGCCGGCGACCGGATTCATCAGACTTCGCACGATGTTCATGGAGTGGCCGTCCTCTTTGTCTCGTTGATTCGCGCTGTCGGTGCTCACGGCTTGGGGTCCGCCATCATGTCCGGCGGCGGCACGAACTGCCGCTTGAAGATCATCGGCGGGAAGCCCGCGTCGACCGGCACGCGCATCGGCAACTGGTCTTCGAGCGTCTCGAACGGCCCCCGGCTCGGCAGGATCACGTTGTTGGCCTTGACGAAATCGTCCCAGAGGGCCAGCAGGTTCTTCACCTTGTCCGGATTCTGCGCGGCAAGGTCCTTGCGCTCGGCCGGATCCTTCGCGACGTTGAACAACTCCCAGTCGCTCTTGCCGTACGGCTTGATCAGCCAACGCAGCTTCCACTCGCCCTGCCTGACGGCACGGTTGCCGAAGACCTCCCAGGCGAGATAGTCCTGGCCGGTCCGCACCGACTCGACCTGCCCCGCCAGCACCGGGCTCCAGGACTTGCCGATCAACGGCGGCAGGTCATGCCCGTCGCGAGTCTTCGGATAGCTGGCGCCGGCGATCTCGAGCAACGTCGGCATGATATCGGCAACGTGCATCAACCCGCCGTTGATGCCTCCCTTCGGCCGCTTGACGGCCGGACCGCTGACGATGAGCGCATTGCGGATGCCGCCCTCGGCCAGCCAGCCCTTGTACTGGCCGAAGGGTGTCATCGACACCTGCGCCCACATCGGACCGTAGCCGACGTAGGAGCCCGGGTCGCCCCAGGCGTTCGGATTGGTCTGCGACCAGTTGATCGCCGCGAAGAGGAAGTCACGCGTGCCGGGCGAACCGGCGATCATCTTGAACAGGTCGGTGCCTTCGGCGCCGTTGTCGCCGAAGACGATGAAGATCGTATTCTCGTACTCGCCAATCTTCTTGAGATGGTCGATGAGCCGGCCGACGTGGTGGTCCATGTTCTCGACCATGCCGGCGTACAGCTCCATCTTCTTGCCGAGGATGGCGCGGCTGGCCGGCGCGAGCACGATCGGATCGGGCAGGAACCACATGCGCTCGGCGAGCTCGGTGCCGGGCGGCATGATGCCGAGCTCTATCTGGCGCTTCAGCCGCTCCTGGCGCACGGCGTCCCAGCCCTTGTCGTATGCCCCGACGTGACGATTTCGCCAGTCTCTAGGGAGGTGGTACGGGTCGTGCGGCGCCTGGTGAGCGACGTATGCGAAGAACGGCTTGCCGTCGCCCCGGTTTGCGTCGATGTAGCCGATCAGCTTGTCTGTGTAGGTCTTGGTAGCGTAGTAATCCTTCGGCAGGCGGGTGAGGTAGCGCCCGTCCTCCGTGAAAACGGACTTCGGGGCCGCGGCGGTGAAGTTCGTCATGTCCCAGTAGCTGCCCGCCCCGTCGAGCAGCGAAAAGTCGCGCTCGAACCCGCGTGCGCGCGGAATGAGGTCGGGTTGCTTGCCGAGGTGCCACTTGCCGACCATGTAGGTGTGGTAGCCGGCGTCCTTCAGCAGCTGGGGCAGCGTCGCCACGCTCCTGTTGAGGTAGCCCTCGTAGCCCGGCACGCCGTTCTGATTTGGCGCCGTCCACTCGTCCATGTTGCCGAGGCCGTTGCGGTGCGTGTCCACACCGCTCAACAGCATAGACCGCGTGGGCGAGCAGCTGGCGTGCGTATAGAAGTTCGTGAAACGGACTCCTTCCCTGGCCAGCGAGTCGAGGTTCGGCGTGTTGATCTCGCCGCCAAATGCGCCCATGTCAGCGAACCCGAGGTCGTCGCCGAGGATGATCACGATGTTCGGCCGCTTCGGTGGAGCTTGTGCCTGAGCGGGCGCGCCCGGGGCGAATAGCGCCGCGTGAAGGCCCGCGATCAAGGCGACGGAGACTCGGGTCACGTTGAAATCCGCCATGAGGGATCTTTCCTGTCTCGGTTGCGTAGAATTGCCCGACGGACACACTGGGCCGCATCCTCGGCCCGACGGCGATGGTGGCCAGCCGGTACCCGGCGTGACCACGGTGAAGTCTCCGACTGTATGCTCGTCGCTGGCTATCGGAAATCCGCAGAACGAAACGACGATGGGGCAATCCACTATCTCAGCTCAACCGACGGTCACGGCCGTCGACATCAGCGACCTGGCCGCTGCGAACGCAGGCATGGACCTGATCGAACTGGATGGGATGTCGCTGCAATCGCTGCCTCTTCAGGCGAAGCAAGTGATCGTGCGCCTGGATTCCGCCACGGTCGTCTACCACTCCACGAACCTGCGTCTGCGAACCCGGACGAAAACGCAACAGGGTTTGCTGGCCTACGTCACGTTCGGCCCCCGAACCTCGGGCACCGTGGATGGCCTGCAGGTACGACCCGGCATGCTGGTGATCGCGGAACCGGAGACCGAAGCCGGGTTCGTCGCCGATCCCGGTTACGAAAGCGTCTCGCTGCTGGTGCCGCCGGACGACATCCGGGACCATCTGTCTGCCCGCCGGCGCGAGCCCGATTTTCGATGGCCGCGCGGGATCGAAGTCCTGTGTACCGATCCGGTGAGGGCCCGAGACCTTTTCCGCCTGGGCAAGCGGCTCGCCACCACCGCGTCCCGGGCGCCCGCGATGTTCGACTATGGGCGTCCGGAGCGGGACGCCGCCGAGGACGAATTGCTGGAAGCGCTGCTCGCCGCGATGGGCGAGGCCGATACGCTTCAGCCCGTCGGCACAGAGAGGACACGCCGCGCCCACACCCGGATCGTCAGGATCTCGGAGCAACACCTGCTGACCCGTGCCGGCGAACGCGTCCACGTCTCCGACCTGTGCCGGGCTGCCGGCGTCAGTGAGCGCACGCTCGAATGCGCGTTCAAGGAAGTCATGGGGTTGTCGCCGATCACGTACTTGAATCGATTGCGACTGCACCGCGTGCGCGCGGCCCTGCTCGCTGCAGAGCCTGGCTCAACGTACGTCTCGACGCAGGCACTCATGTGGGGCTTCTGGCATTTCGGCGAGTTCTCCCGCGCGTACAAGCAGTGCTTCGGCGAGTCGCCGTCGGTGACGCTGCGACGTCGGTGCGGCAAGCGCGATCTAGGTAGCAATACGGTGGCAAAGTACTGAGCGCTGCACTTCACTAGGCACCGTGCCGATCCCGGCCACGTGTGCAGTATCTTGTGAGCTCATCGAATCAGCCCCCCGCTCGAGGTCTCGACAAGTACAGCGCCCCGCAATGGCTCGGGGCGCGCGCCCCTCGGCGCTTTCACGTCATGGCCAAGCCGGCCGGCTCGGCCTGCAACCTCGACTGCACGTACTGCTTCTATCTGGGCAAGCAGTCCCTGCCCGGCGGGCCCGGCGGCGGGCACATGTCGGATGAGGTCCTCGAGCGATTCATCCGCGATTACATCGAAAGCGTCACCGCCGACGAAGTCGTGTTCTCGTGGCAAGGCGGCGAACCCACATTGATGGGCCTCGGGTTCTTCGAGAAAGTCGTTGCCCTGCAGACGAAGCACGCCAAGCCGGGCCAGCGGATCGAGAACGACCTGCAGACCAACGGCACCCTGCTCGACGACGACTGGGCCCGCTTCCTCAAGGCGCGGAATTTCCTGGTCGGCCTGAGCATCGACGGTCCGCGCGAGATCCACGATCACTACCGAATTACCAAGCGCGGCGAGCCGACCTTCGACGCCGTCTGCAACGCGGCGCACACGCTCAGGAGGTTCGGGGTTCGTTACAACACGCTGACCTGCGTGCACCGCTTCAATGCTTCGCGGCCGCTCGACGTGTATCGGTTCCTGCGACGTGAACTCGGCTCGACGTACCTGCAATTCATCCCGATCGTCGAACTCAAGGGCTTCGAGAAGACCGCTCCGCAGAAGTGGGATCCAGCGTCGTTGCCCCAGCTGGGCGATCCGCGCTGCCATCCGGATCATCCGGATTCGATCGTCACGCCCTGGTCCGTCGTGGCTGAGGAATACGGCTCATTCCTCTGCAAGATCTGGGATGAATGGCAGGCGCGTGACGTCGGCAAGGTGCTGGTCAACCTCTGTGAGACGCTGGTCGCGCAACACATGGGGCTGCCCTCGCAGGTCTGTGTGCACAGCGAGTTCTGCGGCAAAGGCGTCGCGCTGGAGCACGACGGCGATGCGTACAGCTGCGACCATTACGTCTATCCGGAGTACCGGCTCGGCAACGTTCGCGAGCGCTCGCTCGGAGAGATGGTGTTCTCCCGGGATCAGGTGCGCTTTGGTTACGCGAAATCGGAGACGTTGCCGTCGTACTGCAAGCAGTGCGCGTTCGTCAAAGACTGCTGGGGCGAGTGCCCGAAGAATCGCCTGTTGCGCACACCCGACGGCGAGCCGGGACTCAGTTATCTCTGCTCTGGGCTCAAGCGCTACTACTCGCATGCCGTGCCTGCCGCCAGGAAGATGGCGGACCGGATTCGCATCGGCGCGGTTACCGCCTGAGCAACGAGACGAGTAATTACTTCCGGCGGTTGCAGCTGCGAGTTCCAAGGGCCGTTCCTGGCCGATCCTGCGCGTACGCAGCATGGCTGCTTACAGAGAGACGAATGGCCGGCAAGGGTCGATCGCGGGCTTACAGCGTCTGCTATCGGTGCGAAATTCTCGCGAGAGTGGCGGTTCGGCGCGCGGTCACACGTCAATCACACGCGGGACCGTCGCCGTTCGTAAGTGATTGATCCGGCGGGCGACGCGGGGCGACTCACGTGTGTTCGATTCCCATCACCCGCTCCAATTCCTCGCGAGGCTGAGGCCACATCAGCCAAATGGAAGCGGAACGTCCGCAATACGTCTATCCCGGATGCGAGTGAATTCGCGGTGTTGTACGGTCGTTCCTTGCCCCTGCGGAGAAGGAAATGGCTACGGCAACGGCGTCTTTCGGTGCATTGAAGGCTGGACTGCTGGCGGCCGTCATGTTGACGGTGGCCGCGGAAGCGTCTTTCGCACAAGGAACGCCTGCGGCGGCGCCCAACAAGGTGCTCGCCGACGGTGCCGGCGCGAAATCCGGTCGTTTCGACCACATGCACAAGACTCGCTTCATCGAAATCTTCCTCGCCCATCGCGATGCGCAGTCCGGCAAGCTGGTCGCCGAGTGCTACAACAGCATGTTCACGACCAAGGGCATCCCTGCGACTAGGGACACCGCTCCGCAGGCACAGGTCGAGGGTCTCGACTTTGCCAAGATGAAGGCGGACCTTGGCGTCCTCGGCGCGTCGTTGAACGGACCAAAGCTCTGGCTGCCCGATTGGACCGAGATCGATATCGGCGTGGAGAGGGACTTCAACGGCATCAAGGCCTCGTGGGTTGCCCAACTGAACATGGGCGACAACGCGGGCGGTGTCTCCGAAAGCACGCCCTACAAACCCATGGCCATCGCACGCAAGAGCGGACTGGGTTGGAACAAGGGCACTACGGTATTGCTTCTCGACGATGCGGAAGGCAACACCTGGATCATGAAGGGCTTCCAACAGGGCCTCGAACCGCAGCACACCTACGAGCAGTTCGTTGCCGCAGGCGCCGGCAACTTCAAGAAGCTTCCACCGGGCTGGAAATTCCGGGTCAAGACGCTGGACGAGGACTACATCGAGGTGCCGGTCACCGGCGTCGCCACGATCATGCCGGACGAGTTCTTCAACGTGTACGACAAGACCGGCCCGGGCATGAGCAACTACATACCCTGAAGACACCGAAATGAAGAATCCGCTTTCCGCCGTACTGGCACTGATCGGGCTGGCTTGCCTCGCGATGAACGCAGCGTCGGCGGCTGACAAGGTCACAGTCGACAACTTCGTCCGCGCCGAGACCGACACGACGATGAAGCGCTACGCCGCGCAGGGCGCTTTCGGGAAGTTTCTGCACATCCGCGGCATGACGCCCATCGATAAGCAGGACGTCATCCGGATGAACCGTGACACTCTGTATTCAGCCGGCGTGTTCGACCTCACGACCCCGGTGACGATCGTGAAGCCCGACCCCGGCAAGCGTTTCCAGTCGATGCTGGTCATCAATCAGGATCACTCGATGCTCCCCGTCGAGCATGGGGCGGGCAGATTCACATTGACCCGCGAGAAGGTGGGGACGCGGTATGTCATGGTGCTGTTGCGTACCTTTGCCGATCCCACCGATCCAGCAGACATGAAGGCTGCAAACGCCCTGCAGGATCGCGTCCAGGCGGAGCAGGCCGGCATTGGGACCTTCGAGGTTCCCGACTGGGACGAGGCCTCTCTGCATACAGTCCGAAATGCGCTCAACGTGCTGGCTGCGACCAAGGCCGACGCCTCGGGCATGTTTGGCGACAAGGCGAAGCTCAACCCGATCGATCACCTGCTCGGCACGGCGTATGGATGGGGAGGCAACCCGAAGGAAGCCGCGGTCTATCAGAACGGCGTGCCGCCGATCAACGACGGTCAGACACCCTACATCCTGACGGCCCGCGACGTTCCCGTGGATGGCTTCTGGTCCATTACCGTCTACAACGCGAAGGGATTCATGGAGCCGAACGACCGCAACGCATATTCGGTCAACAACGTCACTGCGAAGCGGAACGCCGATGGCAGCGTCACCGTTCATTTCGGCGGCGACCCTTCGGCCGCAAACTCCCTGCCGATTACTCCGGGCTGGAGCTACGTCGTGAGGATGTATCAGCCGCGCAAGGAAGTTGTCGACGGGACGTGGAAGTTTCCGGACGCACAACCCGCCAAGTAAGCAATGGAGTCCGGCGCCGCTTCTGGTCCGTCACCGTGTACAACGAAAAGGGCTTCTATGAGGCGCTCGAGAATGCGATCTCGGTCAACAACGTGACGGGCAAGCGCAACAAGGACGGATCGATGACGATCCACTTCGGCGGCGATCCGAGTGCCGTGAACTACCTGCGCATCATGCCCGGGTGGAACTACATCGTGCGCCTGTATCGGCCGAGGGGCGAGATTCTCGAGGGCACGTGGACGTTCCCGGACCCGATGCCGGTTCGCTGATCCCGGGCATCGTTTGCGACCTGATCGCGACAACGGAAGCGGTCATTCGCGAATGGGGCAGAACGGCCGAGGCTGTGTGAAATCTCCCCGGCAGGTTAGCATCGGCCTGCGTTCCAGCGGAGGCCTTCCATGCGCCGCTTCATCACTGAAGCCGACCGGACTCAAGGCGCGTTGCCAGCCGTGTCGATCGACGAGTACGTCGCAGAGGAGAACCCGTTCAGGTATGAGTAGCAGCATCGGGATTGGGATGGTTGTCTTGCTCGGCCTCATTGTTGCGGCCGTGATGCGCGCGCGCGCGATTTCCAACCTGAAGCCCGTGATTGTTGCCGCAGCCAGGAAGCACACGGCCGAAATTCACCAGTCGTACCTGGGTATGCCGCAGATCATCAAGACTTTCCACGGCTGGGCAATCCGAATGATGCCAATGAATGTGTCGACGTCATCGCCAGAAGGCGGGGGTGAGATGACCTGCGTTGACTTCGGGCCAAGTAGTTCCGATGCGTCAACAGGCGACTACGCCGACCAACTGTTTGCTGCAGGCCAACGGCTCCGACGGGCTGCAGCCTGAGTTCCAACGACGAGCTTCTGCTTCGGAGGCGCATCGTGCCGGGGACTTGCAGACGGACGGTCGTGTACCGGTAATATCGGCCGCCAGCGGGTACTGACGATCGGCGGCACCTTAGATGGCGCTGGCCGCGAACACCGTGCTCGGCGAAGCGTTTGGCAGCTCTTGGCAGGAGGCATCGGTCATGAAGGAACGTCGGGTCGACATCGTCATCGTCGGCTCCGGCAGCGCCGGACTCAACGCCATGGCCCAGGCACGCGAGGCCGGCCGCTCGTTCGTGCTGATCAATGGCGGCACGGCCGGC
>Ga0105099_10001935_pt1 | contig 12556 bp, 10 predicted proteins | sample PPLLak3cmMay2015_2_FD_79138 | JGI IMG/M metagenome (GOLD analysis project Ga0105099, IMG submission 79138) | Freshwater sediment microbial communities from Prairie Pothole Lake near Jamestown, North Dakota, USA - PPLs Lake P8 Core (1) Depth... | ecosystem: Environmental > Aquatic > Freshwater >...
AAGTTTAAACTCGCGGGTGTACGACTTCCTCTTCGATACCATGACAGTCCCTCCTGCTACGTTTGTAGCAGCTTTTCAGACTGTCCACAATACCGGGGGAGATCCAGACAGTTGAACAGGGAAACAGTGAAACAGTGAAACAGTTGAACAGTTAAACAGGGAACAGGGGGTAGTTCCCTCCCCACTTGCGGGGGAGGGTCAGGGTGGGGGGGACGTTGCCACTATATCGGTAGGCTGCATCTTCACCGGCCCCCTTTAGGCCCTTTGGGTCCTCCCGCTTGCGCGCCGTAGCGCTTCAGCGCGCAGGCCCGTCAAGGGCGGGGGAATGGCTTTTTGTGAAGCCTTTACTATTGATCTGCAGGAGAGCTTTTATGAAAAAAATTGTGCTATTTGTCCTGTCGCTTGTTCTTATGGCCGGGTCTGCCTGGGGTGGCGATTATGTGGTCGGTGAGGGTGACTCGCTGGACATTTCCGTTTGGGGTGTGAAGGAGCTGAACTTTACCGTCAAGGTCCGACCGGACGGCAAAGTTACCGTCCCCGGTTTGGGAGATTTGCAGGCTGCCGGATTCACCCCCGTGGGCTTGCAGGAATCCCTGACAGTGAAACTGAAGGAACTGGTGAAGAATCCGATCGTCACGGTCAGCGTGCGGGATTTCACCAACAATAAGGTCTACATCTTCGGCGGCGGCGTTGCTTCGGGTGTCTACGACCTGAACCGCCGGACCACGCTGCTGCAGCTTCTCTGCTCCATTGGTGGCTCCGGGGGTGGCGAAGGGAAAACCGCTGGGGATGTCGGCGCCGCGGATTATAAGCAGGCATATGTATTGCGAGGCGGCAAGAAGATCAAGGAGAATTTTTACAAACTGTTCATCAACGGCGATATCAGTGATGATGTTGCCATTGAGACTGGCGATGCAATTTTTATCCCCCGTTTTCCGGACAAGAATGTCTATGTGGTCGGTGCGGTCAATGCCCCCCGGGTTATTCCCTACCGGGACGGTATGACAGTGCTGGAGGCGATTCTGGAAGCAGGCGGCTTCACCAAATTTGCCAGCCAGAACAGCACAACAGTCATGCGGAAAGAAGGGGGAAAAGAGATTTCCCTGCCGGTCATGGCAAAAGACCTGATAAAAGACGGCGACCTGGCCCAGAACCGTAACCTTCGGCCGGGCGATTACGTAATTGTCAAAGAAGGAATTTTTTAAGAGGCAGTTAAACAGTTAAACAGTTAAATAGTGAAGCAGTTAAACAGTTAAACAGTTAAACAGTGAACAGGGAACAGGGAACAGTTAAACAGTTAAACAGGGAACAGGGAACAACAATTCGAGTACTGTCCCCTGTCCCCTGACCCCTGACCCCTGACTTCTGTCCCCTGTCCCCTGTTCAACTGCTCTACTGCCCAACTGTTCTACTGCCCAACTGTTCAACTGTTCAACTGTTTTACTGTCCCCTGTTCAACTGCTCTACTGCTCTACTGTTCTACTGCCAACTGTTCAACTGTTTTACTGTTCAACTGTTCAACTGATTTAAACAACGGAGTTTTTGATGTCTTCTGAATTCGATTACAAACAGTATCTGTCCCTTGTCAAGAAGCGGAAGCTTCCCGTGGTCATCGTTGCCTTGCTGGTGATGACGGTTGCGGTTGTTGCCAGTTATCTTCTTCCTGAAAAATTTGAGGCGCAGAGCACCGTCTTCATTGAGAAAAATGTTATCAGCGAACTGGTCAAGGGTATTGCTGTTACACCCTCAAAAGACGACTCAATCAAGGTCATCAAGTACGCAACCACCAGCCGGACACTCTTGCTCAAGGTTATCAACGATCTTGACCTCACCAATACACGGGCCAAGACGGATGAAGCGCGCGAAGAGCTGATCCGTACCTTCCAAAAAAATATCGATGTGAAGGTGAAGGACAATAACCTCTTCATTATTTCTTTTACCGACAGCAGTCCCCGCGTAGCCAGAGACTTTGTCAACATGCTTGTGCAGCGTTACATCGAAGAAAATCTTTCTTCGAAGCGCGAGGAGTCTTATGGTGCTACCAAGTTCCTTACGGAGCAGATCGGCACCGTCAAGCAGAAACTTACCGATGCCGAAACGGAATTGAACAAGTTTAAAGCGGACAAGGGTGGCGTGATAAATGTTGATGAGGCGAAATTGTTCGAGGAGATAAACCTGGCGCAGCAGAAGCTCTATGATCTGCAGTTGCGGAGGCGTCAGCTGGAAGGGCTCAAACCTGTGGCCAGAATGGCCGCTGATCCCTTGCAGGCGCGACTCATTTTTCTCCAGAAGCGCTTGGAAGAGTTGCGCGTTGAATATACCGAGAGCTATCCAGAGGTAATCAAGGTAAAGTCTGATATTGAGACCGTGCGCGAGCAGATGAAGGGACGACGCGGTGTTTTAGCTGATATGCCGGATTCGGAGGAGGCTGGACGGGTCCAGGCGGAACTGACTGCCGTAAAGATGAGTGAGGCGAGTCTGCAGCGCTACATCGGCATGAACCAGGCCCTTCTGAAAGGTATACCCACCGCCAAGGCCGGACTGGAAAAACTCGAGATGGAGAAGCAGAGCCGCAAGGAGCTCTACGACAAGTTGCTGTCCCGTCAGGGACAATCAGAGATGTCGCAGCAGATGGAGGTCCAGGACAAAACCACCACCTTCCGCATCATTGACCCTGCTGTCATCCCCAGTTTCCCTGCCAGCCCCGATCGGGTGAAGGTAATCCTCCTTGGAATACTGGCAGGGCTGGCCGCCGGGATTGGCATCGCCCTGCTGCTCGATAATCTGGATCACTCGGTTAAATCCATTGACAGCCTGAAGAAACTCGGTTTTCCGGTGCTTGCGTCAATTCCCACCATCCAGGACCCGGAGGAATTAACCCGCCGGAAAAAGAAAGACACAAAAATCTTCTTACTTGCAGCGGGGTACTTTTCCCTGGTTCTGATGGTATTGGCCTATGAGGTGGTTGATCGCTACCTACTGTAATCACGCGTTCTAAGAGTTGATGGGTTGATGCGTTGATGGGTTTCAATCCATTTAAACATTGAACACTTGAACTCGTTAACTCTTTCTCTATAAACGAAAGGATCGTACATGAGCAGGATTGAAGAGGCCCTGGAAAAGGCTGCCCAACTGCGGAACAATAAGCGTGGCTTTGATGTGCCGGGTAAAATTTCGGCGCCTGCACCCTCCATGGTATCGCCCACCACCCAGTATCCCCCCCTGACAGAGGCGGCAGTCGCCCTGGCAAGTCCGATGCTGGTCACCGCCACGGATCCCCACTCGCCGAGTGCCGAAGAATACCGCAAGCTGAAGTCGGTCCTGGTCTCCATGACACAGCAGGATACCTTCCGGAATACCCTGATGGTTGCCAGCTCGGTGAGCGGAGAGGGCAAGAGTATCACCGCCTTGAATCTCGCCATCAGTATGGCTCAGGAATTCGACCATACCGTGCTGCTGGTGGACGCTGATTTACGCAAACCGTCACTGCACACATATTTCGGGCTGGAGCCGAAGCTCGGGCTTTCCGATTGCCTTCAGGGTGGTGCCGATCTTGGTGATGCGCTGATCAAGACCGGTATCGGCAAACTTACCCTGCTTCCTTCGGGAAAACCGGTGAGGAATCCGGCGGAGCTTTTTTCTTCCCAAAGAATGAAAGAGCTTATTCAGGATATGAAATACCGCTACCCGGATCGTTACATCATTATCGATACGCCGCCGGTGCTGCTTTTTGCGGAGACGCTTTCCCTCAGCTATCTGGTGGACGGGGTGGTTTTCGTGGTGAGAGAAGGAATGGCCTCTGTTCAGAATATCAGCGATGCGCTGGGAAATCTTAAGGGCTCGCTGGTCCTCGGAATAGTTTATAACGATGTGAAAGAAGAGAGTCTCGATAGCCGTTATTACTATTACAATTACGGAGCCCGGGCAGGGACTGTCCCTGGCGGGAATGGTGGGGCTGCCGCTCGCAAGGGGTTATTTGGCAGATTGTTCACTAGGGGTTGAAGGGTTGAAGGGTTCATGCGTGGAAGCGTTTATGGGTTGAAGAGTTCACGGGTTTACCCCATCAACCCTTGAGCGAAGCGAACCCTTAAACCCTTGAGCGAAGCGAACCCTTAAACCCTTGAGTGAAGCGGACTCATCAACCCATAGACGCGTCAACTCTTGACACACATAAAAATGACGAAGTGAGTGCACGTATGTACGAAGCATATTTTAACCTGATCTCAAAGCCTTTCGAATTGGTGCCGAACCCGGATTTTCTCTTTCTGAGCAAGGCACACCGCCGCGCCAGAATCTACCTAGACTACGGCATCAACGAGCGGGCCGGTTTTATTTTGCTCACCGGAGAGGTGGGATCGGGCAAGACAACCCTCATCCGGGATCTGATCAAGAAGCAGCGTCCGGGCGTGGTCCTGTCCAAGGTCTTCAATACCAATGTAAGTTTTGATCAGCTCCTGGCGATGGTGAACGATGATTTTCATCTGGAGGTGGCCGGCAAGGACCGGATTACCCTGATGCGCGATCTGAACGATTTTCTTATCGAACAGTACGCTCTGGGAAACAGGCCAACCCTGATCATTGATGAAGCCCAGAACCTCACCGCCGGTTTGCTGGAAGATATCCGCATGCTCTCCAACCTGGAGACGGATGACGCCAAACTGCTGCAGATAATCCTGGTCGGCCAGCCCGAGCTGCGCACCACTCTCTCCCAGCCGGAGCTCCTGCAGCTGCGCCAGCGCATCAGCATCAATTGTCACATCAGCCCCCTGACGCGGGAGGAAGTGGAAGAATATGTCCTGCACCGTCTTGAGGTGGCCGGCAACCGGCAGGCGGTTTCCTTCCTGCCTGAATCACTGGATATCATCTTTCGCTTCAGCAGGGGCATTCCCCGCTTGGTGAACATCATCTGTGATTTCCTGATGCTGTCAGCATTCGCTGAAGAGGTGCAGGTGCTGGATGAGGTCATTACAAAAGATGTCATCGGTGACCTGGATTTTGAAAACCAGTTCTGGGAGAGCGGACTGCCTTCAACAGCGGCGATCCCGCAGCTTTGCAGCGATCCACCAGTGGAACCGGGCCAGCAGCAACAGGTACTGGAGATGCTTCAGGGGATAGCAGCGCGACTCGATACCTTGGAGAAAGAGTCGTCCTTGACTCATGAAACTACCCTGAAAGATCTGGGCAACAAATTTACCACCTTGGGAAACGCCTTCCGTCTTTATGCTGGGGAGACCGATGCGTTGCTCTCCGATCTTCGCGACAGATTAGCAAAAGTTGCCGACTCTCGGCTGAACGAAAATCCTTCCGAACCGGACCAGGAGTCATTGCTGCGGCGGGGGCAGCAGGTTCTGATGGCTGCTTTGAGGACTAAAGGCAGTTAACTGCAGTTGAACAGTTTTAACTGCAGTTGAACAGTGAAACGGTAAGGCAGTGGAACAGTTTAACAGTGAAACAGTTGAACAGGGGACAGCGATTAGCGTTTAGCGGTTAGTTGAACAGTTGAACAGTGAAACGGTGGTGATGGCATTGGCAGATATGCGGAAATCAGTTGTGCGGGATTACAAGGAACTGATTGCGTACCAGAAAGGTTACGAATTAACCATCCTTATCTATCGGCTGACAGATACTTTTCCCAAGGAAGAAATGTATGGGCTCACAAGCCAGATCCGTCGGGCGGCTGTGTCTATCCCCTCGAACATTGCCGAGGGATTCATGCGGGGCGCCAAGGAATATGCCCAGTTTCTGAAAATAGCCTTGGGTTCCGCCGCTGAAGTCGAGACACAATTATCATTAAGCCAAGACCTTGGGTATTGTAAGTCAGAAGATTTTTTAACCGCCCAAGCCTTAACCTCAGAGGTTCTACGTTTGCTGACTTCCTACATAAAAAGAGTAAACGAAAAAGTAAATACCAGCAAAAGTAACAAGTGACAACTGCTCCACTGTTTCACTGTTCCACTGCCTTACGGTTTCACTGCAGTTCAACTGTTTCACTATTTCACTGTTTAACTGATTTTAAACTGTTTCACTGTTTAACTGCAGTTCAACTGTTCAACTGTTCAACTGCCTTACGGTTTCACTGTTCAACTGCCGTACTGTTTCACTGTTTAACTGCAGTTCAACTGTTCAACTGTTTTAGAGAGGTTCTGGATGATTTTTTTTCGAAAAGTATTGTTCCGTGTCTGTGGAGTGCTGGGTGTGTTGCTGCTTGTGGTGTTAGTAAGCTCTTCAGTGGCCCGTGCCGGCGAATTCAGCTTTCATCCCTCCGTTGCTGTCAGTGAGGAATTCACCGACAACGTATTCGAAACCAGAGATAACCAGCGGAGCGATTTTATCAGCCGCTTTATGCCGGGGCTGGCCCTGAAATACAACGCGCCTCTCTGGGACTGGGATCTGGCCTACAACTTTGACTACCGCCTCTATGCCCGCAATAGCCGCGGCGATGACAGTACGCATAACCTGGCTGCAAAGGGGCATATCAAGATTATTGACGAGTTCTTTTTTCTTGATCTGTCTGATACCTTCAAGCGGGTTTCCCTCGATGTGAGCCGCGACTACACCCAGGAGAGCCTTTCTGCCAACCAGACCGATTCAAATACTTATAGCGCTTCTCCCTATTTCGTCTTTCATCCGGGTACCCAGACCACGATCAAGACCGGTTATCGCTACAGCAACGTCTGGTACCGTGATCCGGCGGCCATTGACAAGCGGGAGCACAGCGGCTTTTTCAATGCCAGCTATGAGTATTCATCAAAACTGACCTTTAACGCCGATTACCTGTACACCAAGCAGAATTCGATCAACCCGTATAACCGGAACACCCCGTCAGCCGGAGCACGCTACGAATATGCTGATAAATGCTTTGTTTTCGGCAACGGCGGCTATACCTGGCTTGACTACAAAAATTCACCCGACTCTAATAATTCCTACTGGAATGCCGGCCTGACCCACGCCTTTGACACCTTTACCCTATCTGCTACCGCCGGTGTTCAGTACCCCGAAGATCCCCTTACCGGCTTCACCAAAGAAACGAACTACACCCTCGCATTGGACAAGCCTCTGGAGCGCGGCAGCATCGGCCTTTCCGTGTACTATTCCGACTATAGCGGGGAAAGTGTTGACCGGACAAATAAATATGGGGTTGGGGTCACGGGGAAATATGATATTTCCGAGAAACTGAGCTCCCGCTTCGCTGCCAACGTGGAAAGGTATGACTACCGGGATCCGTCCGGAAACACCCGCCGTATCTACATAACTCCAGGACTAACCTATTCGCTGCCCTGGGAAACCAGCCTTTCTTTGTCCTATTCCTTCATCAACTACCACTCTGCTTCCCTGTTTGAGGACAACTACTCGGTGAACCGGGTGGTTTTGGAAGTGCGGAAGCAGTTTTAACTGCAGTTGAACAGTTGAACAGTATGGCAGTGGATCAGTGGAACAGTGAGGTAGTGGAGCAGTTGAACAGTTTGGTGGAAAAGGGGATGTGACGGCTTTGGCAGAGCTTCTGAAAACTGCGGTTCGGGACTACAAGGAACTGATTGCATACCAGAAAAGTTACGAGTTAACCATCCTTATTTATCGGCTGACAGAAACTTTTCCCAAGGAAGAAATGTATGGGCTTACAAGCCAGATCCGTCGGGCGGCTGTTTCGATCCCCTCGAATATCGCCGAAGGGTTCATGCGAGGTGCCAAAGAATATGTGCAGTTTTTAAAAATAGCCTTGGGCTCAGCAGCTGAAGTAGAGACACAGTTATCACTAAGCAAAGACCTCGGGTATTGTAATTCAGAAGACTTTTTAACCGCCCAAGCCTTAACAACAGAGGTTCTTCGTTTGCTGACTTCCTACATCAAAAGAGTAAACGAAAGAGTAACTCCCAGTAAAAGGAACAAGTGACAACTGCTCCACTGTTTAACTGCAGTTCAACTGTTTCACTATTCAACTGTTTTTAACTGTTCAACTGCTTAACTGAGGTTCCATGCTCAACGCCCTAACAATCGACGTCGAAGACTACTTCCAGGTATCAGCATTCGAGCGGCACGTTTGCAGGAATGAGTGGGACAGCTACGAGCTCCGGGTTGAGAGGAATACTCGCCGCATCCTCCAGATGCTTGATGAATACAGTGTCAAGGCAACGTTCTTCGTTCTCGGTTGGGTTGCAGAGCGCTGCCCTCAGCTTGTGAAAGCTATCGCTGCCGCGGGTCACGAGGTGGCAAGCCACGGTTATGGTCACCAGCGGATTCCCTGCTTGTCTCGTGGAGAATTTCGGGAAGATGTGCGGCGCAGCAAGTCACTGCTTGAGGACTTGACCGGTGCGCCGGTGTATGGCTATCGGGCGCCCAGTTACTCGATTTCCCGGACCACCTTCTGGGCCTTTGATGAACTGCTTGCCGCCGGTTACCGCTACGATTCGAGCGTTTTCCCGGTCCGGCATGATTTTTACGGCATACCCGACTGGCCCCGCTTCTCCGGCTGGGCCGTCCGGCATGAATCGGGAGCCTGGGAGTCGGCCTTGACGAAACAGGGTGACCGGGACAGCCTCTTCGAGCTGCCGATAACCACCTTGCGACTCGGGGGGCGGAATTTGCCTATTGCGGGAGGCGGGTATTTTCGCCTGTTCCCCTATGCTTTCAGCCGCTGGGGACTTCAGCAGATCAACCGGCAGGAACGAAAGCCCTTTGTCTTCTATCTGCATCCCTGGGAACTGGACCCTGATCAACCACAGATTTCCGGTGCTGGGGCCAAAAGCCGGTTCCGGCATTACCTGAACCTGCATAAGACGGAAGCACGCTTCCGGCAGCTGTTGCAGGACTTTTCCTTTGCACCCATTAGCCAATCGATGGATTTGGAAGCCATGAGATAGCTTGGCACCGGTCACGATTGTCAGCCACGAAAGCACAGGGACCTGGACTGGACGCGGACTGTTTTTGTTTCATCCGTGCTAATCCGTGCCCATCCGTGGCTAATTTTTTTCTGATTATTCAGGCGGCGAAGAATCAAAGCAGGTATACATTCGCGATTTAGGCCCGACTTGAATTTAAACAATTGTTATCACGACGAAATTTGCTCCATTGCGGAAAGTGCTGAACGTTTCCTGAGATCATCTATGTCATTGCCGATTGAAAATTTTACTGGAGATGGTGCTGATTGGGATGCCTATGTGGCAACTGCTCCCCAGGCGTCCAATTACCACCAATACAGATGGAAAAAGGTCATTGAAGAAAGTTTCGGGCATCGAACTTTCTACCTTGCTGCCAAGGAGGACAGCGGGCGTATTTGTGGCGTACTTCCCTTGGTTTTCATGAAAAGCGCCCTTTTCGGTAAATTTTTCGTTTCGCTGCCCTTTTTCAATTACGGTGGCCTACTGGTCGACAACGATCAGGTTGCCGACTCTCTCCTGCACGAGGCGCAGTGCCTCGTACGGAAATATTCTGCAGAGTACCTGGAATTACGCCATGTGGATTATACAAAAGAGGGATTGGCGGGCAAGGAACACAAGGTGACGATGATTCTTGAATTGTCCCCGGATAGTGACAGTCAGTGGCATGCCTTTAATGCCAAACTGCGCAATCAGATCAGAAAAGCGGAAAAGAGCGGTTTGACGGTAAAAATCGGGGGGCTTGAACTTCTCGATGGTTTTTACGAAGTGTTCGCGCGAAATATGCGCGACCTGGGAACCCCGGTCTACGGCAAGTCATTTTTCAAGAATGTCCTGACCCTTTTTCCAGAATCGTCCCGCATCCTCGCGGTTTTTCACAAGGAGTCAGTTGTTGCTGCTGGAATTATCAGCTGGTTCCGGGACACGGTGGAGATGCCCTGGGCTTCCTCGAACAGAGACTACAAGGCCTTTTGTCCCAATAATCTCCTGTATTGGGAAGCCATACGTTTCGCCATCGACAAGGGATTCAAAAAATTCGATTTCGGCCGCTCAACTCCGAACGAGGGTACCTTCAAGTTCAAACAGCAATGGGGGGCGGAGCCGGTCCAGCTCCATTGGCAGTACCTGCTTGGGGCAGGGCAAGCGGCACCGGAACTGAATCCGAAAAATCCGAAGTTCCAGCTTGCCATCAGAGCCTGGAAAAACCTGCCGCTGAGTGTGAGCAGGTTTCTTGGTCCGCATATCGTGCGCAATATCCCGTGAAGGCTTGTTTATGCATTTTTCAGTCATAATCCCTGCAAAAAATGAAGAATCCAATATCGGACGTTGTCTGGATTCTCTCCGGAAACTTGACTATGACGGCAGCCGCTATGAAGTGATCGTTGTCGACAATGGTTCGAGTGACAGGACGGTGGAGATTGCCCGGCAAAAGGGGGCGCTGGTTTTTGTCCAGCCCGATATGACCATTTCCGGGCTGAGAAATTTCGGAGCTGCCCAGGCACGTGGAGAGATCCTGGCTTTTCTTGACGCCGATTGTACTGTCCTGGAAAACTGGTTGAATGAAGCAGCCTGCTATCTGCTGCGCAAGGAGGTTGCGTGTTTTGGCTCGCCCCCGATTGTGCCTGAAAATGCAACCTGGGTGCAGAATGCCTGGTTCCTCATAAGAAAAAGAGAAAATCCGGTGCAAGCCGCCGATTGGCTGGAGTCCATGAATATGTTTGTTCGCCGGGAAATATTTGCTGAAATTTCCGGTTTTGACGAAAGTCTTGTTACCTGTGAAGATTACGATTTGTCACTCCGACTCAAGACAAAGGGGCTTTTGCTGAACGATAATGGCATCGTTGCCATCCATCATGGCGAGGCCGCGACCGTTGCAACTTTCTTCCGTAAGGAGAAGTGGCGGGGGCTGAGCAATTATCGAGGCTTGATGAGGCATGGATTCGTCTGGAAAGAAATCCCCAGCATTGTTGCACCACCGGTACATTGCCTGTTGGCCCTCGCCGTTGGGATGACGCCGCTGATTAAGTACCCCGGTTTGGGCAATGTCATAATTTTTCTTTTTGTAGTTTGGCAGAGTGTTCTGTTTTTTCTCAGCGTCAGGAAAAATCGTGCACAGGTGGATATCGTAAAGATTATGCAGCTGTATTTGCTGCTTAATGTCTATTTTTCAGCTCGGGGACTTGCAGTTTTTGGGGGACGTAACAGGTGAATTCAGTCGCTCTGGATAGTTCAAAATGTGCGGAATAGCAGGGTTTTTCAGATCATCAGCCCCTGTCGCCGATGTGTCCGTACTCAAACAGATGGGGGAGGTCATCCGTCACCGCGGTCCTGATGCCGGTGGTGAGTATTTGGATGAGTATGTCGGCCTGGCTCACCGGCGCCTGAGCATTATCGACCTTTCCTCCCAGGGAAATCAGCCGATGATTTCAGCTGATGGCCGCCTGGTAATCGTCTTTAACGGCGAGATTTATAATTTTTTGACTCTGCGGGCGGAATTGGAGCGCGCCGGTGTTGTCTTTCGGACCAAAACGGACACGGAGGTCATCCTGGCACTGTATCAGCAGCAGGGTGTAGCGTGTCTGGAAAAACTGAACGGGATGTTTGCCTTTGCCCTCTGGGATACCGTAGAGAAGACCCTTTTCCTCGCTAGGGACCGCGTCGGCAAAAAGCCCTTGTATTATTACCACGCCGGTGGTGACCGGTTGGCCTTTGCCTCGGAGATTAAATCATTACTGCAGCTGCCGGGCATCGCTCGAGAGGTGGAACCGACAGCCCTCGCGGATTATCTCAAGTATTTGTATGTTCCGGCACCAAAGACTATCTACCGGAAAATTTTCAAGCTTCCCCCGGCACATTACCTGGTGCTGCGTCCCGGCGGGGAACCTCGCATTTCCGAGTACTGGGATGTGGACTTTTCCACCGGTACGGCTTTTTCTCCGGCCGAAGCGGAAGATGCTTTGTTGGAGCTGTTGCAGGACAGCACCTCCTGCCGGATGATCGCCGATGTGCCCCTTGGGGCTTTTTTGAGCGGCGGCGTGGATTCCAGCGCCGTGGTTGGCCTGATGGCGAAGGTGTCCCGGGAAGCGGTGCGGACCTGTACCATCGGCTTTGCCGATAAAAGGCATGACGAATCGCGCTTTGCCCGTGAAGTGGCGGATCTTTTCACAACCAACCACAGTGAATATATTGCCCGGGAAAACCTGCCGGAAACGGTAGCCCTCATGCCGAAATTTTTCGACGAACCATTTGCCGATTCATCGGCGGTACCCACCTACCACGTTTCCCGTCTGGCCCGTCAGGCGGTCACTGTTGCGCTGGCCGGCGACGGTGGGGATGAGAGTTTCGGCGGCTATGGTAAATACTCCATCGAGCTCAAGGAGGATCTGGCGAGGCGGAAGCTGCCCCGGTTCCTGTTGGCTGCGCTGAATGGCTGCTTCCAGGGCTTTGCCCACCCGCTGGCACGAAAGGTCCGCTCCCTCACCGGCAGTGCCCTGCTGGAACCAGCGCGGGCCTTCTACCGGACCAATACCTTCATCGAGGACGATATCCTGACCGAACTGTTGGCACAACCGGTACGGAATGCCTGCTCCGGCTATGACCCGGGCGAGCACACTGTCCGCTACTGGGACAAAATGCGCGGAGCGGACCATGTCACCTCTATGCTCTACACCGACCTGAAAACC
>Ga0105099_10001936_pt1 | contig 12554 bp, 12 predicted proteins | sample PPLLak3cmMay2015_2_FD_79138 | JGI IMG/M metagenome (GOLD analysis project Ga0105099, IMG submission 79138) | Freshwater sediment microbial communities from Prairie Pothole Lake near Jamestown, North Dakota, USA - PPLs Lake P8 Core (1) Depth... | ecosystem: Environmental > Aquatic > Freshwater >...
ATTGACGATTCGCCTGACAATAACCAAAATAAAAATTTAAGGGAGAAATAAATGCCAAAGAAAAAGATAATCATTATGGGAGCGGCCGGAAGAGATTTTCATAATTTCAATGTTCTCTATCGCGACCGGACCGATGTTGAAGTGGTTGCCTTTACCGCCACACAAATTCCCGATATTGAAGGTCGTGTCTATCCAAAGGAATTGGCCGGCCCGAATTACCCGAAAGGGATTCCGATTCATGCTGAGGAGGATTTGCTTAATCTTATCGTCGATAACGGGGTCGATGAAGTTATTTTTGCCTATTCTGACGTTCCTTATGAATATGTGATGGACAAGGCGGCCTATATTAATTCATGCGGAGCCCGTTTTGCACTTGAGGGCAGTACACCGACTATGATTAAATCATCCAAACCGGTCGTTTCGGTTTGCGCCATCAGAACCGGGTGCGGCAAATCGCAGACCAGTCGCCGGGTGGCAGAGATATTAATAAATATGGGATTAAAGGTGGTAGCGATTCGCCATCCCATGCCTTATGGCGATCTGGTAAAGCAGACCTGTCAGCGTTTTGCAACCCTGGCCGATCTGAAAAAACATAAATGCACCATCGAGGAGATGGAAGAATACGAACCGCATATCAATCGCGGCGTGATTGTGTATGCCGGGGTAGATTACGAAAAAATTCTTCGCGAGGCCGAAAAAGAGGCTGATATTATTCTCTGGGACGGCGGCAATAATGACATGTCATTTTATCAGACCGATCTTCAGATTACGATTGTTGATCCGCATCGTCCCGGGCATGAAATCAATTATTACCCCGGTCAGAATAATTTGCTGCTGGCTGACGTGATTGTCATCAATAAAATCGACACCGCCGCACCGGACGGTATCGAAGAAGTTCGACAGAATATCGCCTATTACAATCCGGACGCAATCGTCGTGGATGCCGCTTCGCCTCTTAAGGTGGAAAATCCGGAATTGATTCGCGGTAAGAGGGTCCTGGTCGTCGAAGATGGCCCGACCACAACACACGGCGGGATGAAGTATGGCGCCGGAATGATGGCGGCGACTAAATTCGGCGCCGCGGAAAAGGTAGATCCGCGCGGCCGCACTTTCGGAAAAATAACCGAGACTTTTGAGAAATATCCCGAAATCGGGACACTTCTGCCGGCGATGGGATATTCCGGACAGCAATTGGCAGATCTTGAAAAAACGATTAACAATGTGGACTGTGATTCAGTCATTATTGCGACACCGATCGATTTGCGCCGGATCGTTAAAATCGATAAACCATCGGTGAGAGTTTACTACGATCTTCAGGAAATCGGGCAACCGACTCTTGAGGACATTCTAAAAGATGCCTTTAAGCCGGCCAAGAAGGCGAAAGGCAGGGCAAAGAAATAAAGCGATGGTTTCGCTAAACGGCAGGACGGCTGTAATTGCGCTGGGTGGTAATGCTATTACTCATCCTGATGTCGAGGATACAATTGCTCAGCAATTTCTCAACACGCGCAATTCTCTCGACGGGATAGTCGAGTTAGCCAAAGCCGGATATAAGCTCGTAATAACTCATGGTAACGGCCCGCAGGTAGGCAATGCCATCCTGCGGGTGGAATTGGCCAGAGGCAAGGCTCCAATCCTGCCTCTGGGCATATGTGTTGCGGACACCGAAGGCGGCATGGGTTATATGATAGAGCAATCGCTGCAAAACCGGCTGAAAAAAGAAGGGATAGATCGTCAGGTCTTAACAATAGTTACGCAGGTTTTGATAGACAAGAATGATCCCCAGATTGCCAACCCGACGAAATTTATCGGTCAGTTTTACTCGGAAGATGAAGCGAAAAAATTCGCCAGCGAAAGGGGCTGGGAGGTAAAAAAGGACTCAAATCGCGGCTGGCGAAGGGTTGTTCCATCCCCAAAACCATTGTCAATTATAGCCTCGGGAATTATCAAAACGCTGGTTGAAAGCGGAAATATTGTTATTGCCGCCGGAGGAGGAGGAATCCCGGCATATATCGACGATAAGGGTAATCTCGAGGGCCTTGACGCCGTAATCGATAAAGATCTTGCGTCGGCGGTGCTGGCCAGAGAGATATCATCGGAGATATTACTGATTTTGACATCTGTCGATAAAGTATCTCTGAATTACGGGACCGACCGGGAAATACGACTTGATTCATTAACGGTCGAAGATGCAGAAAAATATCTCAAAGAGGGTCAATTTCCTCCCGGTTCGATGGGTCCCAAAATGAAAGCGGCTTTGCAGTTTATTAAGGGCGGGGGAAAAGAGATGATTATCACCTCCATAAACAATGCCGCCAGGGCATTGCATGGCAAAGCCGGTACAAGGATAACGCTCAATTGATCATGTGTACTATTTCAGATACGGTGGTTTCAGAAATCCTTCAGCAGGGACACATCTATGAAGTCGGCGGTGCGGTTCGCGATAAAATCCTTAACCGCGTCATCGAGGCAAGTGACCGGGATTACCTTGTCTGTGGTATTCCCTATGGCAATCTTTCGAAATTATTGAAGAATCATGGGAAGGTCGATCTGGTTGGCCGATCTTTTGGCGTGATCAAGTTTACGCAGAGGCGACCAAGCGGGCAGTATACTTTTGACATCTCGCTGCCGCGTCGCGAGCATTCAACCGGAATTGGCCACAAGGATTTTGAGATTTCTTTCGATCCCGGTTTAAGCGTTGAAGAAGACCTGACGCGCCGAGATTTCACCATAAATGCAATGGCCCTGTCTTTGAAAAACAGGGAACTCATCGATCCGCTTAACGGACAACTTGATCTGAAAAAAAAGCAGATAAGGATGGTTTCACCTCAGGCTTTTCTCGATGATCCATTAAGAATGATCAGGGCTATTCAGCTGGCCGCCAGACTTGAATTTGCCATAGAGCAGACGACACTTGAGGCGATAAAAACTAATGCCGGGCTGATAAATTCGGTATCACCTGAACGGATCAATGAGGAGCTGAATAAATTGTTATTGAGGGCAAAACAGCCTTCAATCGGTTTCCGTTTAATGCAATCGACCGGTTTATTGCATGAAATATTACCCGAACTGGAAGAAGCGGTCGGTGTCGATCAGCCGGGTGGATATCACAAGTATGATGTTTTTGAGCATATTCTGCTTATGACGGATGTGGCTCCAATGGTGCTTCATATGAGGCTGGCTTCGCTGTTTCATGATATTACAAAACCGCGGGCAAAAAGAGTTGTGGAAGGCGGCGCCACTTTTTATGGGCATGAAAAATCAGGCGCCAAATTGGCCGCCAAGATTTTGAAGCGGCTGCGTTATTCATCAGAGATCATTCAAAAAGTCACGATGCTGGTCGATCAACACATGTTTACCACGGCGGTAACCGATAAGGGAATGCGCCGTTTGATCCGGCGTGTCGGACAGGATTTGATATTTGATCTACTCGATATCCGGCGCGCCGATGTAATTGCACAGGGAATGGGCGGCAGGACCGACGATGTCGACGAATTTGAGCGGGCTATCCGGGATGAGATAAGCAAAAAACCGCCATTTGGACTAAAGGATCTTGCCCTGGACGGCAATGATATAAAGAGCGAGTTTGGTCTTCCGCAATCGCCAATTGTCGGCGAAGTGCTTAATTATTTAATGGAAAAAGTTCTGGATAATCCCGAGGATAATAATCGCGATAAATTAATAAATTTGGCCCAATCATTTCTTGTCAATAGAGGAAAAAATTTTAAATAATAGACTGTTAACAACTGGAGAGATGAATGAAGATACATGAGTATCAAGCCAGAGAGCTTTTTGCCAGAGCCGGGATGCCGGTTCCAAGAGGCAATGTGGCTACGACTGTTGCCGAAGCGGCCGCAATTGCGGAATCGCTGGCGCGTCCGGTTATGGTCAAGGCGCAAGTGCATGTAGGAGGTCGCGGGAAGGCCGGCGGAGTAAAATATGCCGAAAATGTCGAGGCGGTTCGGGTCTGGGCTCAGAAAATTCTGGGCATGGATATCAAAGGATTAACCGTCAAGAAAATACTTATTTCCGAAGCGGTAGATATTGTTACAGAAGCCTATGTCGGTATAATTATCGATCGGGTTACAAAACGCCCGGTAATTATGGTTTCGGCGGCCGGCGGCATTGATATTGAGGAGGTAGCCGCCAAAACGCCGGAAAAAATATTTAAACTGGCAGTGGATCCGATTTTGGGTTTAAAAGGTTATCAGGCCAGAGATCTCGCCTCAAAACTCTATAAGGATATTAAACTCATTCGGCAGGCCGCTGATATAATTTTGAAATTGTATGATGTGTATTGGAAGGCGGACGCATCTCTGGTTGAGATTAATCCCCTGATTACAACTCCGGATGGCAAAGTCCTGGCTATTGACGCCAAGATAAATATAGATGATAATGGTCTCTTTCGGCAGAAGGAAATTTCCGCGATGCGCGACATCGATTCGGAAAATCCGGCCGAGGTGGCGGCACGTGAAGGCGATTTATCATTTGTTAAGCTCGACGGCAGCATCGGTTGTATCGTCAACGGGGCCGGATTGGCCATGGCAACGATGGATCTGGTTAAACATTATGGCGGTGAACCGGCCAATTTCCTCGATATAGGAGGCTCATCCAATCCTCAGAAAGTACTGACCGCGATGCGAATTATCCTGAGTGATCCCAATGTCCGCTCGGTCCTTATAAATATCTTTGGGGGTATTACCAGATGCGATGACGTAGCCAACGGCATTGTGATGGCATATGGAGAACTAAAACCCGAGATTCCGATAGTAGTGCGTCTGACCGGCACCAATGAATCGCAGGCGCAGAAAATCCTGAAGGAAGTTAATCTTAAATCGGCTGATACTCTGGATAATGTGGTTAAAGAGGCCATCAGGCTGGCGAATCAGGATGAAATTGGGACGGGGAGGATATAATGAGTATATTTATTAATAAGAAAACGAAGGTTGTGGTCCAGGGCATTACCGGCCGTGATGGCTCATTTCATGCCGCCCAGATGAAGCAATATGGCACCAACGTGGTAGCCGGTGTCACACCAGGCAAGGCAGGTACAACTGTTGACGGTATTCCGGTATTCGATTCGGTAGCCGACGCTGTCAGGGCCACCAAAGCCAATACGTCGGTGATTTATGTTCCACCGGCATTTGCGGTGGATGCCATATTTGAAGCGGCCGATGCCGGGGTTTCTTTGATTGTCTGCATCACGGAAGGTGTCCCGGCCAATGATATGATGAAAGTTTATGATTATATTAAGACCAAAGGCATCAGAATGATCGGCCCAAATTGTCCGGGATTAATTTCGACAGGACAGTCCAAGGTCGGCATTATGCCGGGAAATATTTGCGTCAAAGGTCCGGTCGGAGTGGTTTCACGCTCCGGCACCCTGACCTATGAGGCAATTTGGGCGCTGACCTGTGCCGGATTGGGACAAACCACCTGTATAGGTATTGGCGGTGATCAGATTATCGGGACCAATTTTATTGATACCCTCAGGGAATTTGAGGCTGACAGTGCGACCCGGGCGGTTGTTATGATTGGCGAAATCGGCGGTTGCGATGAGGAAGAGGCGGCCAAATTTGTCAAGAATCATATGACCAAACCGGTTGTCGGTTTTATTGCCGGACGGACCGCACCTCCGGGAAAACGGATGGGACACGCGGGCGCCATTATTTCCGGTGGTTCCGGAACGGCTGCCGAAAAGGTTAAAGCGCTTGAAGCGGCCGGAATCCCGGTGGCGGCTTCGCCGACGGAATTGCCGATGCTGATCAAGCAGAAGATGAGTGAAGCGAGAAAGCATCAGGCCGGCAAAACCAGAAAAGTAACCGGCGCATTAAAGGCGAAAAAGTCAGCCAAAAAAGCAACTGCCAAAGCAGGGCTAAGAAGAGCGGCCAAAAAGGCAATAAAGAAGACAGCAAAGAAGAAATAAATAAAATATAAACGTCTATGATAGTCTCCAAAGGAGAATAAGCATGACTGATAAAGAGCCGAAATCCGAGTTGGCTGAGAAGAGCTCCGAGGTTTCGGAAAAAACCGAGTCGCAGGCTGAATCCGATATTAAGCCTGCCAGAAAAAAATATAAATATGACGGGAAAACTCCTCCTCTGCATATATATTTGCATTGGTGCAAAGGCTGCAATATCTGCATTGCCTTCTGCCCCACCAAGGTTCTGGAGCCGGATCGCGACGGTAAACCGATTCTGGCTCATCCTGAGAAATGTACCCAGTGTGAAATCTGCTGGCTCCATTGTCCGGATTTTGCCATAACCTCTACTTTTAAGTGATGGAGTTGGATGATGAATAAAAATGGATCTAAAGCAAGGCTTTTGCAGGGTAATGAGGCCTGCATGCTGGGTGCCCTTTATGCCGGCGCCGAGTTCTTTGCGGGTTATCCGATTACACCATCGACCGAAATTGCCGAGGGGATGGCCCGCATAATGCCCAAACGCGGGGGTAAATTTATCCAGATGGAAGATGAAATCGGATCGATAGCCGCCATCATTGGGGCCTCCAATGCCGGACGCAAATCAATGACGGCGACGTCCGGCCCCGGATTTTCCCTGATGGTCGAAAATATCGGATATGCCTATATGACTGAGACGCCCTGTGTCATAGTCAATGTCCAGCGCGGCGGCCCATCGACCGGTCTTCCGACAAAGATTTCACAGTCCGATACGATGCAGGCCCGCTGGGGCACTCATGGAGACTATACCGCCATAGCAGTGGCCCCTTCAACCGTGGAAGGATGTTTCACCGAAACCGTGCGCGCCTTCAATCTGGCCGAGCGTTTTCGGACGCCGGTAACGATCCTGCTTGATGAAGTCCTTGGACATATGCGCGAAATGATGATAATTCCGGAAGAAGGCGAACTTGAAGTAATCAAGCGTACTATCCCCGATGTTCCAAGCGAGTGGTATCGTCATTTTGAAATGACCCCCAATATGGTCAGCCCGATGGCTTCCTTCGGTCAGGGTTATCGGTACAATATAACCGGTTTGACTCATGACAGAAGCGGCTTTCCGACGGCAGTCGCCAAGGAAGTTGAGGAAAAATTATATAAATTGCGTTTTAAAATTGAACGATTTATCGACGAAATCACAAAGATCAGAGTCGATAAAATGGATGATGCACATATTGCCGTATTCTCTTATGGAACGGTCGCTCGGACGGCGCTGCAGGCCGTTAAAATGGCCAGAGAGCGGCGAATCAAAGTGGGGGCCATTCAGCCGCTGACGATCTGGCCTTTTCCTGATGAAGAATTGAAGAGGATACTGAGCAGCGTCCGGAAAGTGATAGTTGCCGAATTGAATATGGGTCAACTGGTTAATGAGATACAGAGAATTGCACCTCGCCATACCGAAGTGATTTCTGTGCAAAGGTATGACGGAAACGTAATGACTCCGCAGGAGATATTCGATAAAATCAGAGAGGCGGTGAAATAATGGAAACAGTTGTTTCGCAGTCCAATAGTGTTCACCATTATTTGCGATCCAAAAAGGCATTCCCAAATGTCTGGTGTGCCGGATGCGGCAATGGTATAGTGATGGGGGCTTTGATTCGCGCCATTGATACGCTGCATCTGGATAAAAATAGAGTCGTCGTTGTTTCGGGGATAGGTTGTTCAAGCCGCATGCCGGTATACCTCGATTTCAACACGCTTCATACTACCCATGGTCGCGCCCTTGCTTTTGCGACCGGGGTTAAAGTGGCCCGGCCGGAACTGACGGTGATTGTAATTACCGGCGATGGCGATGCTCTTGCCATCGGCGGCAATCATTTCATTCACGCCTGCCGCAGGAATATTGATATCACGACCATTTTGATTGATAATAAGATTTACGGAATGACCGGCGGCCAATTTGCGCCCACAACACCTGGCGGTGCAAAAGCTACCACGGCCCCGTACGGCAATTATGAGAAACAATTCGATCCGGTAAAATTGGCTATCGGGGCGGGGGCCTCATATGTCGCTCGCGGGACGGTATATCATGTTCAGGCTCTGGAAAGACTGATAGTCGGGGGAATTCAGAAAAAAGGATTTGCCCTTGTTGATACAATTTCGAACTGCCATACCTACTATGGGCGTTTCAATAAAGAAGGCGATGCCGTGGCCATGATTCAGGATATAAGGAAAAAAGCCGTTTCCATAAAGACTGCCGCTGACATGACGGAGGAGCAGCTGAAAGGAAAGTTCCTGACCGGCGTCATTCATGAAACCGACGCGAGTGAATTTTGCGATGAGTACCAGGCCCTGGTGGATCGTTTGGCGGGAAAGGAAGGTGAGTGATGAAGACTTCCAAATTAGAAAAAAACAAAATAAAGAGCGACCATAAGGAAGTCGACGATCGGTTTGAAATCCGATTATCGGGTTCCGGAGGCCAGGGTCTGATTCTGGCTGGAGTGATTCTGGCCGAAGCAATTGGTGTCGGTGACGGCAAAAACGTGGTGCAGACCCAGTCTTACGGTCCTGAGGCCAGAGGCGGCGCCAGCAGAGCGGATTTGGTTATATCGAACGAGGAAATTTATTATCCGAAAAGTATGAAGCTTGATTTGTTGTTGGCTCTGACGCAGGAAGCTTGCGATACCTATTATCCGGATATGAAAGAGCATGGCCTTCTGGTTGTTGATTCAAATATGGTAACGCAGATACCGACCAAGCGGTATCACGGGTTTCCCTTTACCCGATTGGCGCGGGAAGAAATCGGCCACGTAATGGTGGCGAATGTAATTGCCCTTGGGGCGATTGCCGAGTTGACGGGAATTGTTTCAAAGGAAGCCATAAAGAATGCGGTCTTGTCCCGGGCACCGCGAGGAACCGAGGAGAAAAATACCAAAGCGCTTGAACTGGGCGCTAAAATTGCCAGAGAGGCAATGAAAAGTTGATTTGCCTGATATGTCGATGGAAAATACTCTATTGATAGTCAAACCGGATGCTTTCGAAAGGAAGCTGGTCGGTAATATTATTAATCGGCTTGAACGGGCCGGATTTGATATTATCGATATGAAGGTCGATCACCTGACGAGTGAACGGGCGCGAAAATTCTATGCCGTGCATGAAGGGAAGCCTTTTCTTGATGCGCTGGTAGAATTTATGTCATCGGGGCCGGTTGTGCCAATACTGTTGAAAAAGGACAACGCCATAGCGGATCTTAGAATCCTTATTGGCGCTACCAATCCAAATAATGCCGCTTGCGGAACCCTCAGGCAAGAGATTGCTCTGGATGTCCAGAGAAATTCGGTACATGCCTCGGACTCGCCGGCAAGCGCCGAAACTGAGATTGCCTTTTTCTTTGGATAAGCCTTATGCTTATCTCAATAAATTATGGCGAAGAAATGCTGGAGTTGAAATTGCCGGAATCGGTTGAATGTGATATATACGAGTGCAAGGCGGTATCGAAGGATATTGATGAGCATGCTTTTCTCGGCAGAATTAGTATGGCCGAAAAAGAGCTGTTTTCCATATCCGAGGCTGATCTGCTTATTGTCAATGATGCTTATCGCCCGACACCTACTTCAGATATTCTCGATAAGCTATTTAAGTCCGGCCGAATAGGGAAAAAGGCATCATTCCTGGTTGCCACCGGTTGTCATCAGCCGCCGGATAATAAACAGCTTCAGAAAATATTCGGGGCATTATATGACAGACTGAAAAGCAGGATTTTGCTTCATGATGCTCTTGACAAAAGCCAATTGGTCTTTCTGGGTAATGATGCTGAAGGAAATCCGGTATATATCAATAAGGCCTTTCATCAGGCTGATAAAACGATTGTCGTCGGTTCGGTGGAGCCACATTATTTTGCCGGATTTACAGGTGGGCGCAAGGCAATTTTTCCCGGATTGTGCGATTATGATACGACAGTCAGGAATCATTGCCTGGCAGTCAGCTTTGATGCCTCTCCGGGGAAGCTGGAAGGAAACCCCATCGAAAAACATCTGCAGCAATTGATGAGTCTTGTCTTGGACAAAAAAATCTTAAGTATTCAGGTCGTCCTGAATAAAGAGAATAAAATGCAGGCCATATTTTGCGGCAATATAACCACCTCATTTAAGAGGGCCTGCGAACTTTCGCGGAAGATTCATTCGATTCGGGCGGACAAATTCTATGATTTGCTTCTGGCCGAGGTCAGACCGCCTCTTGACAGCAATTTATATCAATTGCAAAAATCACTGGAGAATTCGCAACAGGCTGTTGCCAATGGCGGTACAATTTTGCTTTTTTCGCCATGCCTTGAGGGAATCGGTCCTGACAGCTTTTACAGGCTGGCCGATAACTGGCGAAAAGCAGCGGATTACCCCGGACAGATGGCCAACGATTTTGGTGTTCATAAACTCTCCAGAGTGGCTCAAATAGCGCAAAGAATAGATGTTCGCCTTTATTCGGAATTGCCTGACGGAATTCCCGATAAGGTGTTTTTTAAGAATGAAAGAAAACCGCAAAATAAAATACAAGAGTTGATTGATATTAATAGGAGTATCAAGATTGCCTTGGTGCGCGATGCGGCACATACGGTGCTTCGACCGCACTGAAAATCTGATACAAATAATTAAACGGAGGAACAATGAACAGGAAGATTTCTGTTATCGGGGCCGGCAATGTCGGCGCCGCATGTGCTCAGTATCTGGCTGAAGCCAATCTGGCTGATGTCGTCATGATTGATATCATTGAGGGATTTCCCCAGGGCAAATCTCTCGATTTGACCCAGGCCGCTTCAATAAGAGGGTACAATTGTGCAGTCACCGGCTCGAACGACTATAAGGATATTAAGGGTTCCGATCTCGTAATTATGACGGCTGGATTGGCCAGAAAGCCGGGGATGTCACGCGAAGATCTGCTTAATATGAACGCCGATATCGTCAAAACGGCGGCTGTCAATATTAAGAAACATTGTCCCAAAGCATTTGTGGTCGTGGTATCCAATCCCCTGGACATCATGACTTATCATATGTTTAAAGTTACCGGATTTCCGACCAATCGCGTTTGTGGTCAGGCCGGCGTTCTTGACTCAACCCGCTTCCGTGCTTTTGTGGCTATGGAACTTGGCGTGGCGCCGACCGATGTTCAGGCGATGGTGCTTGGCGGTCACGGTGATACTATGGTCCCGCTTCCCCGATATACAACCGTGGCCGGAATTCCTATCGGCGAGTTGATTTCAAAAGAGAAAATAAAAGAACTATCCGAAAGAACCCGCTTTGGCGGCGGCGAAATCGTAAAGCTTTTAAAAACCGGCTCGGCCTATTATGCACCGGCGGCGGCCACGGTTCAGATGGCTCGTTCAATCCTGCTTGATGAGAAGAAAGTCGTTCCGGCGTCGGCCTATCTGACTGGCCAGTACGGCATTAATGATATCTATATTGGCGTTCCGGTTGTCCTTGGAGCCAATGGTGTGGAAAAGATAATTGAGCTCAAACTCAGCAAAAAGGAAATGGATGATCTCCAGGCGTCAGCCAAGCAGTACAAAGGCGTTCTGGCAGAAATAGGATATTAAGAAAGGTAAAAAATGGCTCCTAAATTTAAACATATTAAAATCCCTGCGGACGGACAGCGGATAACAATCAAGAATAAAAAACTGGTGATTCCTGACAGACCGATAATTCCGGTTATTGAAGGAGATGGCATCGGAAGGGATATCATGAAGGCGACCCGTCGAGTAGTCGACGCAGCTGTCGAGAAGACTTATAAAGGGAAGAAGAAAATCGCCTGGATGGATATCTATGCCGGTGAGAATGCTAACCGGATCTATAAGGAATGGTTGCCCAAGGAAACGATTGACGCCATTGAATATTATTATGTTGCACTGAAGGGTCCTCTGACGACCCCGATCGGTGGTGGGTTTCGATCGCTTAATGTCAGCCTTCGTCAGATAATGAATCTTTATGCCTGCGTGCGGCCGGTTAGATACTTTAAGGGCGTACCATCACCTGTGTCTACACCGGAAAAAATGAATGTCTGTATTTTCCGTGAAAATACGGAGGATGTTTATGCCGGTATCGAATGGCAAAAAGGGACCAAAGAGGTCAAGAAGGTAATTGACTGGCTGAACAAAAACATGAAGACCGGAATAAGGACTGACTCCGGAATAGGGATTAAGCCGATTTCGGTGACTGGTACGAAGCGTCTGGTCCGCAAGGCAATTCAGCATGCTATCGATCGCAAGCTGCCATCGGTGACATTGGTGCATAAGGGCAATATCATGAAATACACTGAAGGCGCTTTTCGCGATTGGGGGTATAAGCTGGCCACGACCGAATTTCGCAAGCAATGTATCACCGAAGATGAACTCTGGGCCAAGTACAAAGGCAAAATTCCCAAAGGGAAAATTGTTGTTAAGGATCGGATTGCCGATTCAATGTTCCAGCAGATACTTACCCGCACCGATGAGTACAGTATCCTGGCCACGCCGAATTTGAATGGTGATTATCTCTCCGACGCCTGCGCCGCGCAGGTCGGCGGACTGGGCATGGCCCCGGGAGCCAATATTGGCGATTATATCGGGCTTTTTGAGGCAACTCACGGAACGGCTCCAAAATATGCCGATAAGGATATGGTCAATCCCGGC
>Ga0105099_10001937_pt1 | contig 12553 bp, 11 predicted proteins | sample PPLLak3cmMay2015_2_FD_79138 | JGI IMG/M metagenome (GOLD analysis project Ga0105099, IMG submission 79138) | Freshwater sediment microbial communities from Prairie Pothole Lake near Jamestown, North Dakota, USA - PPLs Lake P8 Core (1) Depth... | ecosystem: Environmental > Aquatic > Freshwater >...
AATGGCGCAGGGCGCAGGGCAAAGCGTATGGGCGCCGGCTGGCAATGCCATGTGTGGAAGCTGCTCTCCGCCGGCGAGTGACAAAAAAATCTCAACAAAAATATGGTTTCTGGTAAAACCCCGGAGGGGTAAAAGAAGCGCAGGGCGCAGGGAAAAAGGGCGGCAGGCTGCGGGCGACAGGCCACAGGCCACAGGCAATGCGTCGCGGCGCCGGCGGGCAATGCCACGGCAAAAAAAATCCAAAATCAGAAGGCTACCACTGTTCACTGCTCACTGCTCACTATTCACTGTTCATCTTGGTTCCTGGTAAAACCCCAGCGGGGTTGAATATCCATAGAAGATGTGGCCCCCATTAATTCTTGCCGCGCGAAAAACCATTAATTGCATCCTGAACCGACCCTTGCGCGGCGACGAGGCGGAATTGCAAATTCCGCCTAACGTTGCAAATTCCGCCTAACATTACAGATGCCGCCTAACATTGCAAATTCCTGTTTGGAAGTATTTACATTTTTACGTATATTTGTAATGTAATATTTACAGATATGAAAAAGAGATTCCTATATCATGAGATTGTGAGGTATCTTGATCACAAGAACGCGCTTGTAATCACCGGTATGCGTCAGGTGGGAAAAACAACCCTCATGAAGCAGATCTATGATGATGTAAAAGGGGCCAGGCTGTGGTTCGATTTTGACAATCCGCTCGACACAATGTTATTCGAAAGCGACGACTTTAACGGGATATTTCAGGATTTACTCAGGCAGTGTGGCGGCGAAAAACCTGTGATCTTTATCGATGAAATACAGAACTTTCCAAAGATAACGAATATCATCAAATACCATATAGACAAGTACAACCTCAAATACATCGTTACGGGTTCGTCAAATTTTTACCTCCGGAACCTTTTTCCGGAATCGCTGAGCGGACGGAAATTTCTGTTCGTTCTGAAGCCCCTCGATTTCAGGGAAATAATTTATTTCGCCCAGCCGGAAACCGAAGCACCGAAAGGAGATCATGCAGTCACAAACCCAACATTCAATCCTGATGCATTATGCAGCAGGTCTTTAACTGAATTCAAGCCGCTGGAAGGACTTTATGAAGAGTATATAGAATATGGGGGGTTCCCGGAGGTTATAGTGACAAAAGATAATAATCTTAAGAAGATGGTACTGAGGAATATCTTTGCATCGTTCTTTGAAAAAGACCTTACCCTGCTGTCGGAGATCAAAGATATACGTGAACTGAGGAACCTGATACTGTTGCTTATACCACGCACCGGAAACATCCTCGACATAACCCGGCTGGCCTCTGAACTTGGGATAAACCGCGTAAAGGTTTATGACTACCTGGAGTTCCTGCAAGGTACTTTTTTTCTTTATCTGATACCTAGATTTTCACACAGCATCGACAGGAGTGTTGCCGGAGGGAAAAAGGTTTATTTCTCTGATACCGGCCTCCTGAACATAATCGGTAAGGTCAATGACGGACAACTCTTTGAGAACACTGTGGCTAACCAGCTTTCAATGTATGGCGATTTATCATTTTATAACAAAAGAAACAGCGCTGAAATTGATTTTATACTCAATAAGAAGATTGCCCTTGAAGCAAAACTTAACGCCATTGCAGCGGACAGGGGTAAAGTCATGAAAACAGCCTCAAAAACCGGGATAAATAATTGTTTTGTAATTTGCAAAAACTACTCCGGTATGGAGGGGACGATAAATGGGGTGTTTATTTAGGGGCGACGGGCGGAATTGCAAATTCCGCCTAACGTTACAGATGCCGCCTAACATTACTGATACCTGATTTTACCGCCAACTATTGTATAGAGTACTTTTGTGCCCGGTATCTCTATCGGGTCAATTTCCAGAATATTTTTGTCAAGAATGGTGAAGTCGGCAAGTTTTCCTGTTTCGATGGAACCAAGAATTTCATCCTGGAAAGCGGCATGCGCTGCCCAGATAGTGAATCCCCGAATTGCCTCTTCCATAGTCAGCCGATGCTCAGGGTGCCATCCTCCGGGAGGCTGTCCGTTGTGATCCTGACGTGTAACGGCAGAATAGATGCCGTAGAGGGGATTGACCGCCTCAACCGGGAAGTCGGAGCCCATAGGAATTGTGAGTCCTGCATCGCGAAACCAGCGCCAGGCATAGGCCCCCTCAGTCCGTTTATCACCCACCCTGTCGGCCACAAATCCCATATCGGAAGTGGCATGTGTCGGCTGCATTGAGGGTATTATATTAAGTATCCTGAACTTCTCAACGTCCTCAGGGCGAACTATCTGTGCATGCTCAACGCGTAGCCGGTGGTCTGTGACGGGAACAGCCTTCAGGGCCTCTTCATACGCGTCGATGCAAAGTCGGGTGCCCCTGGTTCCTATACAATGCGTGTTAACACCCATGCCAACCTCAAGGGCCGCTTTGGTGACTTTAACAATGTATTCGGGGGTAACCCTCAGGAGACCCGTATTGCCCGGATCGTCGGCATAGGGCTCAAAGAATGCCGCGCCCCGTGAACCCAGAGCCCCGTCGAAGAAGAGTTTTATACTCCGCACCGAGAGCATGTGGTTGCCATATTCAGGAAGCTTGTGTTCGGCAAAATAGCTGACAAGGTCACCCTCCAGCACCGGCTTTTCCTGTTCGCCCAGCATAGCGTAGAGGCGAATGTCAAGTTCTTCACGGTCGATAAGACTTTTGTAAAGCTCTATCTCTGCCGGGCCAATGCCTGCTTCATGTATTCCGGTCAGTCCGGCCTCAATACAAGCCTGAACTGCCATTTTGAATTTTGCCTCCTTCTGCTCAGGAGTGTTCGGGGGAAGTACTTTCTTGACAAAATTCATTGCCTGATTTATAAGTACGCCCGTCGGCTCACCATCGGCTCCTCTGATGAACTTGCCACCGGCCGGATCGGGTGTGTCGCGGGTTATGCCCGCCAGCTCCATCGCCTTCTTATTTGCGAAGGCAGAATTGCCATCGACACGGGTCAGATAGACAGGATTATCGGTTGAGACCCGACTGAGTGCTTCGTGGTGTGGAAACTCCCTCACAGGCCACTCGTTCTGGTTCCACCGTCCCCCAATTATCCATTCACCGGGCTGAAGAGTTTTTACCCTTTCGGAAACGAGCTCAATAATCTCCTCATAGCTTTTTGTCCCGTTTATATCGAGATTCGCCAGCTGTTCGCCGAGGGAGTGGAGATGGGCGTGTGCATCGATCAGTCCCGGCAGAACCAGCTTCCCACCGAGTTTCAGCACCTCTGTTTCAGGGCCGATAAGCTTTTCTGCTTCTTTGTTGCTGCCCACGAATGTAATAATGTCGCCGGTAACAGCTACAGCTTCAGCAAATGAGAAATCCTTATCAACAGTAGCCACACGTGCGTCCATAATTACCATATCGGCGTGGCCCCCTTTTTCACCGCGATTGAGATTCAGCATAAGCACTATCAGAATGATAATAGTGATGGCAGGTACCAGAAATTTTCGGTAGGTGGTTTTTGGTGTCATGAGTTATTGTTTTGGGTTGGAGGGGTAAAGATAATTAAAAGGTGTGAGTTGTGGGGTATGGGGTGTGGGGAAAAGGTTGCGGGGTGCGGGTTACGGGTTACAGGTTAAAAAGGGTGTGAGATATGAGGTGTGGGGTGTGGGGGAAAAAGCGCAGAGCGCAGGGCGCAGGGCGGAATTGCAAATTCCGCCTAACAAGGGGCGCAGGGGAAAAAACTAGCGGATTTTCTTCAGGAATGCCATTGGTATTTTCACCACTATATTTTTATCGAGGTTGTCGATACGGACAACGACTCTTTTTTTGCCGTTAAACTTTATGAGTTCGCCGGTAAGTCCGATAAGAGATCCTGCCACAACTTCAACATTGCTGCCCTTTTCAAAATTCTCGGAGGTAACCTCCAGCTCAGCATTGCTGTCGATTAGAAGTCGCAGATTGTCAATCTGTTTCTGCGGTATTGGTGGCTTTTTCCCTTCCAGGGTAAGGAACCTGATGACACCAAATACTTTAGTCACCACCGGAAAGTACTTTGCCCTGGTCTTTACGAATATATACGATGATATAAGTGGTATCTCTACAAGCTTCTTCCTGTCGGTCCAGACCCTGTACGTCTTCTGAAGGGGTAGATAGGTCTCTATGGCAGCCTCAACAAGCCTCTGATATACCTGCTTCTCAGCCCGTGGCCGGGTGTAAACAGCGTACCATTTATTTTGATCTTTAGGTTCTTTAGCGGTCATTGGGTGCGACATGAAGGACAAAGATAAGAAAAAAGTTGCTGGTTAGGGGTAAAAAAAAGGTGTGAGTTGTGTGGTATGGGGTGTGGGGAAAAGGTTACGGGTTAAAACCCCGGAGGGGTTCAATAACCATAGACGATGCGGTCCCCAATAATTCTTGCCGCGCGAAAACCCATTAATTGCATCCCGAACCGACCCTCGCGCGGCGACTGGGCGGAATTGCAAATTCCGCCAAACATTACAAATTCCGCCTAACATTACAAATGCCGCCAAGCAAGGCGGAATTGCAAATTCCGCCTAACACTACAAATGCCGCCAAGCAGGGCGACGGGGCGCAGCATCGTGGCGCCGGCGAGTAATGGGTATAAAAGAATGCCGGAAAATGGTTGTTCGGAAGGTATAAAATGACTATATTTGGGTACATTATTGAAAACATGAAAAATACTGATCTGAAAGCATTTATAAGAGAAAAAAGCTCTCTTTTCTGGTACACCCCCGACGAGAAAAAGGGCGAGATCAGTCATGAACTATTGGTCGAAACAATTTTGAACTATGGAAGTCTTGAAGATATACGTAGACTTGTAAAATTATTGGGCAGAGATGAGGTTTCGAGAGTGTTTTTTAGTGCCACAGGCAGGAAAAAACTAAATTACTATCCCGAAATCCATAACTTTTTTACTTTGGTTTTTTCCAAACATGCATAAAGAGGTACTTTCACCGGAACAATTGAATATACTCAGTCTGGTCAGTAAATTCAGGAGAGAATTTTATCTGGCAGGAGGGACTGCAATAGCTTTATATATTGGTCACAGGAGGAGCATCGACTTTGATCTTTTTAAGCAAGGCCAACTTAATCACAAGAAGATACTTGCACGGATTGTTGACTCAGGTTATCCGTACTATGTAACCAGAAGGACTGATGATCAGCTTAATGTAATCGTTGGAAAAGTGAATTTTACTTTCTTTGAGTACCCTTTTAAAATTGAAGCAAAAAAAAGTCCTGATAATATTTCCCGAATTCCCAGCCTTCTTGATCTCTCAGCCATGAAGGCATACGCTCTGGGTAGAAGATCGAAGTGGAAAGATTATCTCGATCTATATTACATTCTCAAACAATACTACACAATCGGACAGATTTCACAGAGGGCCGGTGAAATATTTGAACAGCTCTTCTCTGAAAAGCTCTTCAGATCACAATTGTCATATTTTAAAGATATAGACTATTCAGAGGAAGCTGAGCTTTTAGCAGATGTCGTTAGCAATGAGGAAGTAATGACATTCCTGACTGATAAAGCTGTTGAAGACACCCTAAAATAAGGCACCAGGGCACAGGGGCGGCATTACAAATGCCGCCAGGCAAGGCGGAATTGCAAATTCCGCCTAACGTTTGAAATTCCGCCTAACATTGCAAATGCCGCCAAGCAGGGGGCGAGAAAGATTCAGAGCGCTTTAAAGAATTCGGGTGAGTGAACGATCCGCTCGCTGTTATGCCGGTTGAAGAGGAGGTGTTCAAAATCAGCTCTTTTCTTATTGAGATCGACGGTTTCGAACATTCTTGCGGCGGCAGATTTGAGTTCATCGAGGTTTGTTATTCCGCACCTTTCTGAAAGAAATGGATAGTCGGGCGGTGTCTGCGACAAAAGAAAAATGACATCATAAAAATCCCTCCCCTTCTGTCTGCTGAGCATCGCCGAAATTTTCATTGCGCAGATAACAGGAACAGGGGGTACCGGGAAAGGAAAAAAGAAGCCACACCCTCTGATGTTTGTCAAAACCGGGCTGTACTGTACCTTTTGATCCTCGCTCTCAACCTTTATAAGAAACCGCTCGTCGCGGTGGCCTGTTAAACCCATTTCAAAAAGGAGTTCCGGGAAATAGATGCTGCTGCGATATGCCTTAAGCCTGGAAATATCCTTTTCTCTGGCTTCAACTTTCAGACCGTTTCGTTGCAGAAATTGAATTATGTCGCCCGTCATTAGCCTGAACTGATCTATTGTTAAGTCCTTGCAATCAAAGTCAATGTCCTCTGAAAACCTGTCAATTCCCGAGACCAGGCGAAGGTTGGTTCCTCCAATAAAAGTGAGTTTCCGGACATAAGGCGTATTAGCCAGGAAGTCGAGTATCATGAGTTGCAAATACTCTTTCAGAATGTACTTGTCGAACGATGCATTCTCCCTGATATATGGAGGAAAATAGCTTTTGATGGTTTCAATCCTGATCATATTTCATACGATTTAAACAGCAATTTCACTCTTCTGCTCAATGCCTCAGAGTTGAAAACCTTCAGATACTCATCGATGAGTCGGGTTTGCAGTTCATCGTGAAGCCAGTCGGTGTCTATTCGCAAGGCTTTCATTTCATCGGACGAATCGTAAAATGAATATAAATACAGCAGATCGAGTAATGCCTTTTCAGGTGTGGCAATAAGAAAGGCCCGTCCGTCGCTCAGAGGCTTATCGAAATAACCAAACATAAGCTTCTCTTTCACCGATTTATAGGAGTAAACTCCCAGTTCATTGGTAAAGAAATTCGTTTTCAATGAGGTGATGCTGGTCTTCTGAAGAACCGCCTCAGGAATTATCCCATAGAATGACAATGCAGAGTGCAGGCTGACGTATGATGGCTTGTATATCCGGTTTGCAAACCAGAGTGGGTAATCGGGTTTTTGTCTGTATTCGGGGAAGGTATAGTACCCTTGTCTTAGTCTTATTAACAGTCCTTTGCCTGTCCACCTGGTAAGATTATTACGGTCAAAACCGGGGTGCCATGTATAAATCTGATCGACGCTGAAGCATGCCAGGTCAATGAATCTGTTTCTGAATTCTATGTAATTCACCTTGTTTTGTTTCCGTTATTCAGCAAATATAGTGCATTGTGGAAATATAAACAAGGGAGCGGGTAAAAAAGAGCACAGGCGACGGGGCGCAGGGCGAAGGTGGTATGGGGTAAGAGATATGGGGTGTGGGGGGGAAAAGGGTTACTGGGTACTAGTTACTGGTTTAAAAAAAGAAAAAATACTGGCGGCGGGCGGCGGGCGACAGGTGACGGGGCGGAATTACAAATTCCGCCTAACATTACAAATTCCGCCTAACATTACAAATGCTCTGCTGCCCAGAGATAGTATGGTATAACTTTTATGGTTTTTCCACCGATTACGAAAGAGTCGGACTGATCGTGCGTAATTAACATCCCCTTTTTAATGCCAAAGAAGTCCATTGCTTCTTTCATACCATCTAATTCCCGGTCGAGATTGTCGCGGTCAAGCTGCCAGCAGACCTGGTACAGAGAGGGTTTTTTCTCGTTGCCAAACACCACGAAATCACACTCTTTCCTTTCGGCAAAATAGCAGATTCCTGATGTCTGCCGGCGAAGATGCAGGAAAACCATATTTTCAAGCAAGCGACCCTGATCGTCACTGAATGAAATTGAGTTCGCCGATATCAGACCAGTGTCGATGGAGTACACTTTTCTGGCATTTACTATCTGAACCTTTTGTGAATAGCTGAACTTCGGAACAAAGAAAAACAGATATGCATCGCTCAGATGCGACAGGTATTCCATAATGCTCGAAGAAGAACCAATGTCAAAAACCTTTTTAAGACTATTTCCTGTTACGGGCTTCCCGGCATTGGATATCAGCCAGACAGCCAGTTGCTTCAGCCCTGAAGTGTTCCTGATTGCGTAACGCAAAGCAATATCCCTTGTCACAATATCATTAAATATGTGCATCAGTACTTCAGGCATACCTGTCTTAAGCATTTCAGGAAACCCACCCATTTTCATGTATTTCGCAGCTGATGCAGCACTTGCCGGTTCCCCAGTATAAGCCAGATACTCTGAGAAGGAGAATGGGAGAAGCTCTCTGGGAATATGACGTCCTGTAAGTTTGGATCCCATTTCTCTGCTCAGCATCGAGGCATTCGACCCGGTTATAAAAACCTTATACCCCTCATCAAGTTTGAAACGGACGTAGTTCTCCCATTTTGAAACATTCTGTATCTCGTCAAAAAATAGAAAATCAATCTTTTTCGAATTGAGGTATTCCTGAAGACGATCGAAATCGGTCAGGTCGAAGCCTGCCAGACGAGGATCCTCAAAATTGAGATAAAGCGTTTCTCCGGTGGCATCTTTATTAATCTGCTGCAGCAGAGTGCTTTTGCCACACCGCCTGATTCCGGTTACAATAAGTGCGTGCGAAGGGAATGACAGTACGCCCGGAACCTCACGTTTCAGTCCGGTATCCATTTGTTTTAGCCGCTCGCGCTGTGACTCTATTACCTGCTCTAAAATAAGTTTTGAGATCATTAAGTCATAGTTTTCGTTAGTAAAGTTAACTATCTTTTGTTAATAACAAAAACTATTGAAGGAAAAGTTACGGGGTACGGGTTAAAAAAAAGGGCGACAAGGTACCAGGGCGCAGGGGCGGCATTACAAATGCCAGGCAAGGCGGAATTGCAAATTCCGCCTAACATTGCAAATGCCGCCAAGCAGAGCAACGGGGCGGCAGGCATAGATTTTGCCTGCTAACTTTTTGCGAATGTTTTGTGTCTACGTTTCGCTTTATGCCTTTTCCGTATCTCAGATAATCTTTTCTTTCTTAACTCCGGATCCTTCTCATATTTACTCTGCAGTTTCGCCCTGATAGATCTCATCATCTCCACTGCATCAAAATCTTTATTTGTTCCCATATTCTTCCTCTATTAAAATATCTCGCGGACTTCTAATTTCAAGGATATTAAATCCTTGAGCAAGATTAACTGAGTTATACTTTCGTATTCTATCAAGATTTACAATGTGTTTGAAGTTCCAACTTGACAGGACAGTTACGTTGAAATATGTTGCAATGGATATGTAATGCATCTTGATAAAATTTTTCTGAGACTGCACCACTAATAATATATTGCTTTGCCAAATTTTCAGTCTCTGTATTGGATTCTAGGACCTCTAGGAATTTTGATGGTATTTGTTTTAAAATGTTTTGCACTTTCTTCGGTGCAAATTCTAACTCATCAAAAGTAATGTCAGATACTACAGCTATTTTTTTGCCGCTTGTAAACTCAGAGAATAATTTAACTGACCATTTTTCAAATTCCAGATCAAGGCATCCTCCAATCACTGAAGTATCTATGTAAACTCGTTGAATCATCGGTAGTTGCTAAATTATCAATTAGTCAAAGGTATGAAAGTAATTTGTAGGGTGCAAATCGAGAAGGCTCCATTGCATCCAAAGCAGAGCGTGGGGCGCCGGCTGGCAATGCCACGTGTGGAAATGGCTATCCGCCGGCGAGTGACAAAAAAATCTCAACAAAAAAGGCAACAGGGCGGAATTGCAAATTCCGCCTAACATTGCAAATGCCGCCAAGCAGAGGCGGAATTGCAAATTCCGCCTAACGTTTGAAATTCCGCCTAACAGGGATAATCTCTTTTTTATATGTTTATTTGTGATTACGATCTCTTTTTAGTATGTTTGTGAAAATATCCGGACAATGATAAGAAGAGACCTCCAGGCTGTAATCAGCAGCTACTTATTTAAAAATAAGACCATTATCGTGTATGGTGCACGACAGGTGGGAAAAACCACAATGATTCAGGAAATGATAGCCGGGCTCAACAGGCCGTCATTGTTTCTTAATGGCGATGATGCCGATATCCGTGAGCTTTTCTCAAATTTAAGTTCCTCAAAACTTATTCCTGTTTTTGCCGGTTATGATATAGTTGTTCTCGATGAAGCTCAGAGGATCCCCGACTCCGGTCTCGTTTTAAAAATTATACATGACAATTTCAGGAAGGTTCAATTAATTGCCACCGGCTCGTCAGCTCTAGAAATTGACAGCAAGATAAAGGAACCGATGACAGGCAGAAAATATGAATTCTTCCTCCATCCACTCTCTTTTAATGAAATGTCCGTCCACCACGGATTTCTGACAGAGAAAAGAGCACTTGAACACAGGCTTATCTACGGATTTTACCCCGACGTCGTAACCAATCCGGGTGGCGAAAAAAAAATATTGACAACACTTGCATCTGATTATCTGTACAAGGATATTCTCTCGCTGGGACAAATAAAAAAACCGCTGCTACTGGAAAAAATACTTAAAGCTCTGGCTATGCAGATCGGTAATGAGGTATCATATCATGAGCTGGCTCAACTTCTCGATTCGGATAAGGGTACAATTGAAAAATATATCGATCTCCTCGAAAAGACCTATATCATTTTCAGGCTGAATGGCCTGAATAAAAACGTCAGAAATGAGATTAAAAAGGGGAAGAAAATCTATTTCTGCGATAATGGGATACGCAACGCTATACTTGGCAACTTTCAACCAATAAATTCAAGGATTGACACAGGGGCTTTATGGGAAAACTTCCTGATAAGTGAAAGGCAGAAACTCCTGTCGAAAAACGAAACAGACGCCAAATTCTATTTCTGGCGCACAACACAACAACAGGAAATAGACTACATCGAGGAACAGAACGGCCATTACTATGCGTATGAGTTCAAATGGAACCCTTTAAAACAATTCAGGCTATCAAAAACTTTTCAGGAGGGTTACCCGGGTTCTGAATTTAAAGTGATCTCTCCTGATAATATGCATGAATTTGTAATTTAGAGGCAACGGGCGGAATTGCAAATTCCGCCTAACATTGCAAATGTCGCCTGACTGGGCGGAATTGCAAATTCCGCCAGGCAAGGCTGCAACTGTTCACTGTTCGACTCTTGTGGCGACAGCCGGGCGAAAGAATTCATATGCCGGTACCACGACGATTCGCTTGCCTTTATCGAGTATAGTATCTCTCTGGTTCATTGTAATGATAGTTCCCTGCTTGATTTTGAAAAAATCCATAGCGGCAAACAGAGATTCAGTTTCTCTTGATTCGTTATCCGTATTCAGGCTGTAGCAAACCTGTATAAGCTGAACGACCTTATTGTTCCTGCATACTACAAAATCACACTCTTTAGCGTTATCATTATAGTAGAAAATATCATACTGCTGCCGGCGGAGTTCCCAGAAGACCATATTCTCAAGTTTCCGTCCGGAATCATTGCTGAATGAAGCAGCCATCCCATTCAATATGCCATTATCAATAAAGTAGATCTTTCTCGGATTTACTAACTGAACTTTGTATGACCAGGAAAACTTGGGTACAAACTGAACGAGGTACGATTGCTCAAAGTGACTAAAATATTCCAGAACTGTGGCTGCACTCTTTATTGCAAGAATATGGGTAAGTTTTGTTGCCGAAATGAGGTTCCCCACATTGGCTGCCAGAAATGTGAGAAGATGTTTCAACGACTTTACATCACGAATATTATGCCTTACGGCAATATCTCGATATATCAGATCGTCAAGCAAAGCAGCATGTATGTCGGGGTTCCCCGTTTTAAGAAATTCAGGGAAACCTCCATCAGCCATATAGCCGCTTAAAGATGATTCGCCTGGCTCAGCGTTGAAGTAACCACAGTATTCATAATATGAAAAAGGGAAGAGCTCACGGGTAACATGACGACCTGTCAATTTTGTCCCCAGCTCCCTGCTCATAAGAGAAGCGTTGGAACCGGTTACCACAACGCGGAACCCTTCGTCGAGTTTTTGCCTTACATACAACTCCCATCCTTTAATCACCTGTATTTCATCAAAAAAAAGAAATTGTGCCTTTGTTGCTGCGATACGGTTATCTATTAATCCAAAATCCTCCATCTCAAAGTTGTAAAAGCCCGGAGTATCAAAATTCAGAAAGAAAACATTTTCGAAAACTTTATCAATTAACTGCCTCAGTAATGTGCTCTTACCGCAGCGCCTGATTCCAGTGATAATCAGAGCGTGATTTGGCAGGTTCATATTCAATCCGGTTAACAGATCACGCTTATAACCGTTGTCGCTGCCTGTTAGCCGGTCCTTCTGAAGTTCAGCGATACTCTCAAAAACCGATTGTTTAATCATTGCTGTAAGATGTTGATTAATAATGATTCAAATATAAGTGTTTATTTTGAATGAACAATATTGTTTGTTGGAAATGAATGGATGAGAAGAAGAAGGCGCAGGGTCGGCGGAATTGCAAATTCCGCCTAACATTGCAAATTCCGCCTAACATTGCAAATGTCGCCTAACATTGCAAATTCCGCCTAACATTACAAATGCCGCCTGGCAAGGCAACGGTGGTATGGGGTAAGTGTTATGGGGTGTGGGGTGTGGGGAAAATAGATACGGGTTACGGGTTGCGGGTTAAAAAATGGGGGCGCTAAGGCGCTGGGGCATCGGGGCGTGACGTTACGCCATTTTTTCTTTGGCCTGCAGATTTTTCAGGAAAAAGAACCGGAGC
>Ga0105099_10001938_pt1 | contig 12550 bp, 15 predicted proteins | sample PPLLak3cmMay2015_2_FD_79138 | JGI IMG/M metagenome (GOLD analysis project Ga0105099, IMG submission 79138) | Freshwater sediment microbial communities from Prairie Pothole Lake near Jamestown, North Dakota, USA - PPLs Lake P8 Core (1) Depth... | ecosystem: Environmental > Aquatic > Freshwater >...
GAAAACGAAGATGAAAACGAAGATGAAAACGAAGATGAAAACGAAGATGAAAACGAAGATGAAAACGAAGATGAAAACGAAGATGAAAACGAAGATGAAAACGAAGCGGTAAAATTGTCACGCAAATGTGATACTTGTGTGCCAAAGACATTAATATGGTTACTATCAAGTGTAATGTTTCTTCAAATAATAGGTCTATATTTTAATAACTCTTAGAGTAATTCAACTCTAATTCGTAAACTTCGTATGTTACAGAATACAAAATAATATATATTATTACAGATTACTTTATGGAGAAATTTTAATATCATAAGTTTTGTGATTTATACCACAAAATTTATAATACAACGAATAATTGTACCGTCTCAATGAATATTGAATTTCTAAACAACTCCGCGAATAAAATTATTTTTACATATGGAATTTTAAAATTTACAACGTGACAATAGTCAGTCGTTTATCATATAATATTTGCTATTTTCATAAAATATGAGTATTACTCGTTCAAAAAAAACATAAAGAGTATTATTTATTAATAAATATAAATCATTTTTGATAATGTCACAACAAATGGAAAGTAGAGAACAACGCGTGATACGCCCATTACTCGAATTTTTTTCTAAGGATGCAAATTTTAAATTATTTATGGATATAGTTGTTCTAAAAACAAATAATATACCATTGAGATTATTCGATTGGTTTGTAACCAATTATGCTAAGAAAAATTATGTTTGCTATAACATTAAAAGACCAAATAATACGATTGAAAATTTTTGTGTTTTTCGCAGTTACAGAGCACAATTGAAAGGATGTAAAAAGAAAGAATTTGATCCGTTTTGTAGAGGTGCTCCACTCATGTTAGAATACGAATCCCCTACTGATGGATCAAAGATTGCTTTTGAGACTGCCACATGTCAATTAAAATTTTTCAAATGGGCTATTGAAAATCTTATTTTAAACTATGTCGAAACAAATTATGAACAAATTTATGAAGATATGAAAATTAATTCAAGTAAATCACAAAAAACTGATAGTCAGTCACAGAAAAAAATTAAAACGGAATTGTCCAAATCGATTTTCCAACAAATTCATATCTCGGATCAACCAATAACAATGCAATTTCAACGAAATAAAACATGTTAATTGTACATAATTTGATAACTTCATATACAGTAAAATACATCAAACTCAGATCTGAGGATAAATCCGTAAATATTTTCCATCATATGCGAAGTAAAATACTACTCAAATTGATAAATGTTATTCAATTTGATCCACATTACGTTGGATTCAAATAAGAGGGCATCCAAAAATTCAATAAATAAATTTATTTATACAGATTTTTATACCTAAATAATTTGCTAGTAAATATAACATGTATCATAAAAAAAATTCATAAATATTCCAGTGGAATATTTATGAATCTATTTCGAATCATCTAAATATTGATATTCCAACTCGCATGTTTGATCAACAGTCCCAATAAGATACAGTGACTTTCACTGGAAATCATTTTTGGTGGAAATCATTTTTGGTAAAACTAATTATGGACTCATCTCTAAATTTAAATCTAAATCTAAATATACGACAGTATATTAACGAAATCACAGTAATATAGATTGATACATTGGTTTACTTTTTGTTAAATTGTTTGTATAGTAACAATATATGTCTGGATTTATATCCGATTTGGACGACACTACAATTATATGTATATGTGTGATATTCATTATTATCACTTGTATTTGTATTAGTTATTATATAAAAAAATATAAATCATATTATGAAATTCAATATTATCCTGTTGATCTGACAATTGAACAACATATTTTGCGTATTCCGATGGAAGATCGAATCGATTTGGCAATCGAGGATAAACACAATGTTCATAATAGTTGTTTAAAAAGAAATGCGCTACATGTAATACAAAAATTGAAAAACTCTGATAGTCACGCGTATTCAATTGATCAAGCATTGGAACAAATTTTTGATCTGATTGAAATGAGTCCTGATACTGATTTGGATAAATTAGATAATGCCACCACATCATTGACATTAATTTGTTCAATTGATGCTTATTATCATTCTGGTAACATATCAGAAAAAGACTTATTGCGACTCATATGGGATCGTATTCATCATCCAGTAAATGCTGAAATTATTGACCAACTTAAAGATAACTTAATTGAACAATTAGCAGATTGCCGAAACAGTTATTCTGGTGTACATTGTTGTGAGGGTAGAATTATGAGAATACTACAAATATTGGAAAATTGTGATCGTGAAAATATTGTTAGTTTGAGACCAATGTGGGCATATAAGGAAGAAATAAGTAATAAAATTTGCGTATATCGCCAAAAATTACTCAACAAAGTGTCACAAAAATATAGAGACTTAGAAAAAAAATTGGAATTTACAAAAAATGATTGCGAATTATTGAATACATTTAATCATTGTTTAATTGAGAATTTAACGAAGAGATTCGAAATAGATTATATATCAACAGGATTATTAACCAAGAATGAATTAAACGATTTAACACAAGTATACTATGAAAGTTTGTATGATTATGAAAAAATTTGATTCAGATACATTATTTAACATATTATGATATATAAACACAAATGAATCACTTTCCCTTATTCATGATAATACCACACAATGTATATCATCAGGGAAATCATTCAATTTATGAATATATTAATTATGCCATGAATTCATGTAGTTTGTCGCCAACCAATCGAACCTATGATTGGTATTCTATTGGAGGACAATGGAATTTATATTTCGCAAAGTCTCTAAGTATGTGTGAATATGTCAATCTTCAATTGGAATTGGTTTCCACTCTACAGTATAATATTATCTCTGTCGCCGAATTTATCAAGGACAAATGTTTCAATACATTAGTTCTTGATAAGGATTTGAAATTACATAATTTTGATAATCCAAAATTATCAATTAATTATGAATTTTTACACTCAATTAACAATGACTATATAGTCATTATTGATTGTCATATATAAAAATATGATAGTATTAATGAGCCATATAATTCCGCAAGTGTTCAAATGGATTTGGTTTCACTGATTGATACCGTTCAAATGAAATTTTAAATGTAAATGATGTTTCATTTTCTTCTTTGCTGACATTCATGTTGTAACCAATACTTTTGACATATTGATTTAAGCGTTCGAATTGTGTTTCATTAAGGTCACAGGGCGTAGAATTTTGACCAAATAAATTTCGCATACAAGATAATGTGAAATCTTTCACCAAATCAAATTCAATACTCGAATCTGCCTCATGATCCATGACGAGTTGTATGCTACATGGTAATTTGGGTGAGTCGGAACAAATTTGTTTCGCTATTTCTGAAATATTTGTTTCCAATCCATCATCACACATAATAGTATCGGGTTTGAACATTATTATATTCTTTGTAATATAAAGATAAATATAAATCATTTTGGACAAAATATTTCATTTATATATACATATATGTTCACCTTGTCCAATTTACTCAAATATCCGATTGGATCGATCATTATTTCATTAATGGTTTACATAATAGGACGCAATAAAATAACATTAGCTGAAACTATTCTTGTCGGTTTTACTGTGTTAGTTGCGTTTATTGTCATTGATTTAATTCACGCATTCATTATACAACAAATACAACCCATACCCAAATCTCAACCACATTCCAAATCACAACCATCTTCTAAATCACAACTCGCACCCAAATCTCCATTAGGTCCCAGTTCAATCGAACAATCGGAAACTAATATACCGTATCAATTTTCAACTAAGTATCCACTACAACCCGAACCCGTAACGACGAATAGTCGTCAAATAACACCAATTTCCAATATTCATTCCAGATGGATGAATTGGACCATTCCAACCAATCCGATTAACTCTAATACTAATGAATACATGATCTATCCCAGTTATTATTCCAATTTAACAGTAAAACCCGGTTACCATAATAATATTACCACGGCAAATACTGATCATTTAAATCAATTATCACCCAAAATATGGAACACTATTAATCCATTGGATAGGAATACATGTAATTATGGCGGATACAATAATATCATGACTGGAGGTGGCAATGTTAATGGCAATGTTAATGACAATGCTAATGACAATGCTAATGACAATGCTAATGACAATGCTAATGACAATGTTAATGGCAATGTTAATGGCAATGCTAATAACAATGTTAATGGCAATGCTAATGACAATGTTAATGGCAATGTTAATGGCAATGTTAATGACAATGTTAATGGCAATGCTAATAACATCAATCACATCTCACACGGATCCGCGGATAATGTTCGCCTAAATGATGTAGTGTATTCTGGAGATTTAATTGAAATAACTTCTGGATTGAATGTGATACAAAGAGCAACGACTAATAGTCAATTACTTCTTGATAAACCATTACCACAGATTAAAACAAATCTTTCAAAATTAAGAATAGAGAATGCTATTAAACATACACCAACATCCCCTATAAGATATGGGAATATAGTTCATATTAAACACAATGCTTTAATTGATAATGTAAACCAAATTAGATTTATCAAATATGGTGATAGATTACAAAGTCATCAAAATGGACCCATGTATGAAGTGTTCAAATTATTCAAGAAAAATAGTATGGATAGTACTGATTATGTAAAATATGGTGATGAGATTCTAATTGCGTGTGGCGATCAGGTGGGAGATAAAATTTTCTTAAAATTGGAAAATGATCGCTCAATTAGTGCCGAAGCAATTGCCAAAGAGAGTATTTCATTCAACATCAAATTATTAAAACAATTTTCCCCAATAAATTTATGTGTTTGTCCAAATGACACTATTTATCCATAATTAGACATTCATCATTAATTTAATTGATGGATGATAAAAATATCCAAGTAATTCAAAATCATCCACATTAATTTCTTCCCATGTTTTATTTTTTATGTCTTTTATTTTCAGTTTGGGAAATGGGTATGGTGTCCTTGCCATTTGTATTACAAGAGCATCAATATGATTATTATATATGTGTGTATCACCCGTTGAAATAATTAAATCCTTAGGAAGCATATCAACCTTCTGAGCGATTAAATATGTTAAAACAGAATAACTAACAATATTAAATGGTAAACCACATCCACAGTCAACACTTCTTTGAGTCATATGACAACTCAAATATTTATGATCATTGATTACTTCAACGTAAAATTGAACGTAAATCCCATGACAAGGATGTAATACACCCTTATCTAAATCTGCCACATTATATGTAGTCATTGCGATTCTACGCGAAAAGGGGTCTTGTTTCAGCAATTGTAACACAATTGCTAATTGGTCAATACCTTGACCTGTATAATCTTTAGAACAACCTTCATATTTAGCACCAAAATGTCTCCATTGAAAAGAATACATGGCTCCTATATCTCCTACTTGATAATTTGTCAATCCACGTTGATCCAAAAATTCACGTGTTGTATTACCATCCCAAATATGAACTCCTTGATCTTGTAAAATTTTATTGTCCGTCTGTCCTTTTAGAAACCACAAAAGTTCCTTAATAACCATCTTAAATGGTACAAATTTCGTAGTCAAGATCGGAATTACTTGTGATATATCAAAACGCATTTGCCGACCAAATATGCTAACGGTACCTGTTCCCGTCCGATCATCCCGTGAATTTCCATTGTCCAATATATCCTGCAAGAGATTTAAATATTGATATTCTACGTGTTCTTTCTCATATTTATACACATATTCCAAAAAACGGTAATTACATTTCTCTGTTTCTGAATAATAATTGTCTGAAACAGATAGCAATTGACAATGTTGTGGAAAGACAAAATGTATATCACATTTATATTCTTTGTCAATGTATGTGACGTATAATTTATGAAACGATACATCAATTAATTGCTTACAAATCGCTTCACCCCCGATGATAAACACAGTTTGTTCAACTTTAGATAACCAATATTCTTGTAATTGAGTAAAATTCATAAACACAGGATGATCTGTATGCTCATATTTCAATGGATCGTCAGTTAGTACAACATTGACTCTATTTTTGAGTGAATGCTGTTGATTTGGAAGAGAAAAATATGTTTCCCATCCCATCACTATTAGACATCCCTGCGTTAAATTCTCACACGGATTCCACGGAATCCTCGTTTGATAAGGAATTCCAAAATTTTTACAAAATGTGACAATTATATTAAGTTTCATTTATAATTTGTTATAATTTTTATATAACAAAGTACAAATCACTCATTCAATTTTTTTAAAAATTCATCACAATTTGATCCACAAATCGTTGTACTGCTGGGTTGTGTTCATACTTCAAATATTTCCAATGTGATTGTAAAATAGGTGATTTTAACCATGTTCTAAAAGTATTAATCCACTCAATTGAATCTTCTTCATTACTTGTTTCCAATTGTTCACAGAAGTATATATCTGCAATTTTTTGAAAAATAATATTAGCCATGTGTTGTTCTTGTTTTAACATATCTGGTGATTCTTTTGGAATACCTTTTAGATGTTTAATTTTCTGAATGTGCGGTGTATGGGAATACATTTCGTAATATAATCTATCCAGTAATGAATTACTCATAAACATTTTATCAATATCATTGATCGCATTCTGGGTCATGTTGACATATTGAATTGATGATGATCTCTGACGGTCATCAAGATTATACTTAAAACTCATAATGTTGATTAGACTTGTAATTAATAGGATAAAAACTGTAATTATTTGAATATATATACTAATCTTGCCCATCATTTGATCGCCAGTTGTCCAATAATAATAACTAAATAAAATTAATAAGATAATTGATATTGTACAAACATAAACTAAGTAGTCATAACACTTTGTACCAATGTGATACATTATTATATAATGTATGTTTTTAAAATAAATTTACACAACTGTTACGAGTATCTCTTGGATACCATATGATATATAAATTTTATATATATATATATATATATAAATATATAACATGAATACATGGGCAATTTTTCTTAGAAAAAATAAAGGTATGGGACTATCTATATCACAATTATCTACGATGTACCGTAAAGAGAAACAATTTGGTGGTAGATTTATGTGTTGTAGTACAGTACAGGAAGTAGAATTCGTCACCAATTATATTAGAACCCACCAGCGAGAATTCGTTAGAAATCTATCACATTTAGGTGTTAGAAGTGTTGTTGTAACAACAACACACAGGAGTGAAAGGGAGTTGGGCAGATTCATTATTTCTTTCAAAAATAAAAATGATAGGGAATTATACCATTTCACAATTGTTTGTCTGTTTCCCCATTGGGATGAAAGACATGATCTGCGGGAACCGCATTTTACAATGAATGGAGAGCATTACTTCTACATATTTGATAAACATCGCCATGTTTTAATTTTGCGTGATAGACAACCAAGTCCAATTCCACCAGAAGTTATTAATGCCATGGAGCAAATGTTGACTGAAATTCCACCAGAAGCATGTCCAAGACAAATATCCCCACCACATAGGGAGATTAGGCAAGGGGATACTCAACCCAGTGGACGAAAATTAAATATTAAACGTAGGGAGATACTACCCAAAACAGTCTAATTGAGAATTTCAATATTTGTTAAAATATGATGCATCATTGTAAAATTATTTTTGACGTTTTTTAGTAACACGACGAGTAAGGAGATTCTATATGGGTTCATGACAAATATTTCTAATAAAATTAATCAAAATCCAATATGTCTTAGTACTTGACTCTGGATGATACATTGAGAAATACCATGGTTTGTTCTTGTATTTGTAAGATAATGGAATACCATAATATCGGGTTAGATCCCATGCCGTTTCTATAAAATACTCTCTTGAATATCGCGTAGGAATTGGCAAATCATTAAAACCGACATGTAGATATTCACGCGTACGATTATGTAATATGTCAATGTGCGTGTTGAGTTGAGTATAAACATTATGATAATATAATGAAGGCAGATGATACAATGATCCACCATGAATTACAGTTGCTAATTGGCAACTAAAACACATACCATAAATTGGTATAATTGTGGGTAATTGATAATCTGTTAAAACATAGATACTAGTCAATGTTTTGGGATGATTATAATCACTTGAGATGCGTAAATTACTACCAGTCATAATAATGCCTTTAACTCGGTGACGCTCAATTTTGTATAAATCTGGTATTGAATTACAAATTTTATATTTAATATGACATTTCTTCATAAATTTGACCAATTTTTTTAGATTAATTTGTTCATCCGATAATGATATACAATTATTAACTATTAAAATCATGTGTGTATATGTATATATATACAAGCGAAATATATATACATGTGAAATATTTCTAATCAAATTCATATTTTGATTAGAAATATGAATTTGATTAGAAAAATATAACATATAAACTTTGGTTTATTGATTCGTTTGGAATCCTCCAAACCCTTCAACTTCATTAGATACACTACCACACTGACCATTTTGCTCATCACATGTAAATTCTTGACCCGCAATTTCAGGTGTGCCATCCTGTGATGCCACATTGGTATTAGTATTCGATTCTTCAATTGGATCACCCATACCCACCTGATGATAACCAATTGCGAAACCACTTCCTTGGCGCGCACCTACAGCAACCATTGGTGAAAATTGATCAAGTACTGCAAACATAGCCGCACCTGTTAATGCAATGAGTATAATATCAATATAATCCAATTTTGAGGATGGAATAAGGAAAGTGGCCAATGCTATTGCAATACCTTCAAGGATATATTTAAGTAAACTTTTCCAGTCGAACATTTGTAATATTATAATTATACTATACATTTTTTTTGAGATTTTGTAAATCTCCTAAAAAAGATGTCTCTCCTTCACTTTCCAGTTCATGATAGACACAATCATCAACTCCCTCGAATATGGAGAGGGAATTTTAATTTTCTTAAGTTTTCCATATGCCCTCAATTCATTGTCGGGAATATTGCGAAACTCATAATTTATTCCGCATTGACGACAGGATGTTTTAATTGTTGCTGAGCATACCTTATAGGGATTATAACACACATTGCCGTGAAATACTTGTCCAGCAGTCCTATTGACATTTTCCAAGCATTGATCAGTTTGTTTCGCAGCCACATGTAAAACACACCGGCACCACTTCTTTTTATCCTCACTCAAATCTGAGGATTTCTTGAAGTAATTGGGATGATACTTATTCATTGATATTATAAATGAATTGACAGAAAATAAAAGTTCACCTTATATTTACGCAAACATAGGGTGAATAATATCGAAAATCTTTAAAATGGTGCAAATTTATTATCTGCATCGGTATCAAATGGACTCTTAGCATATTCTTGTAGAATAACTGAGGGAATTTGTGCCTTGTGTGCCTCTTTTTCCACGATCAAATTAGGTTGAGATACAACCTTGTGAGGTGATTGATTCGGATGTGGGTTATATTGATTATAGTAATCAATAGCAACTTGGTCATCCATTCCCTCTACCGTACGACTCGCATTAGGATCATAAAACTTACGAGGCATTGTATTGCCATCTCCCGCAACTTGCATGAAACCAAGACCAAATCCGCTACCCTGACGTGCTCCTACACCAATTGCTGGTGCAAATAAGTCAAGTACCATGAATGTAACAGTGATTGTTAGAATCAATGTGACAATCTCACGCATATCAAGAGAACGCTTCGTTACGAGGTAAATCGCACCTGTAACTGCAACACCTTCGAGTAAATGTACTATTGTACCTGTTAATGTGACCATTTTGTAGATTATATATTAATGAAATATAAAATTTTAAAATTCCTTAAAATTAAATTATTTCTATATCTAAGAAAAGAAATTAAATGGATGCGGTAAATGGATGCATTGAAAATCACCCAAGTTTTGATCCGAAAGATTATTTGTAATACTAATATTGGGCATCACTTCAAAATATTTATTAATAACTGCCTCATAAATTGCCGTATGGGCCTGTCCCGTGAGAATGATTGAATATTTATGAATTAAACTTTCTTCTCCACGACAATTGGGTGGACCACGAACTAATACTTGTGGATCATAAACAGAAAATAATCGTAATAAACAATACAAATCCATTGGGATTTGATTGAGTGTTTGATACATATCATTATGGTTAATTTGTTCATCCAAATATACTTGTAACATTATTTCCCTCAGTTTACGATGATTAATTCGGCCATCCATTTTTTTTAACATTCGCGAAATTCGCTCAATATATTTTTGAATAAAACAACGATTTGTTTCACAACTATTGTGTATTTGTTGTAGTTCCAATTCACTTTGACTCCCCATTGATGAAGCAATGGCTAACGCTACTACTTTGACATTTTCGATCAAACCCTCATAGATACTTTTGTATTGGGAATTTAATCCCAATAGAAATTGATATAATCCTTTACGATGAGGATTATATTGTTCCTGTCCATTTTCCAAAAAAATACGAGATATAACTTGACCAAAAATATGTAAGAATAAACTCATGGCAGATAAATACTCTGTATCAAATTCTCTAAGATCAATCGGATGATAACGTAACCGCTGCGTTTCAATTTGCCTAACATACTGATGTGCTTCTGGAAATCGCTCAACCATTCTATACAAGGGAGAAATTAATTGATAGCTTGTCTTATATGTTCGAGATAATTTTTCCCCATGTTGAACCGAAATAATATACGGTGATTCAACAAAGACATCTATACAATGTCCTTGATCAGCAAGTTCACTGATCCACTTATCCACTTGAAATGCTTCAGATTGACATAATCCAGCCTCAATATGAAGTTCACCCAATAATAATATACGGCGATCCAAAATGTCGCGATAATAAACAAATTTACTGGGTCCAGAGAGTTCGGTTATTTGCAAACATTCCGCATTGTCAATATGTTGCCAACAATACGACCCCTGAGTTACTAATCGCTGACACGGATATCCCTCCTTTGTTACGCCCTTACAGAATACACTCATCTCTAAATATTTACTTATTATATAAGATAGTGTACAAAAAATTATATCTATTGACACATAGAATTAAAAATAAAATAGAATGCACATAACATCAGAACAAGATATGTGACAGCACTATATATCATTAATCGTATTTTACTTATACGATTATCTGTTATGATTAATGAACTCAAACTTGTATAAGTAAAGACCAAAATGATGGCCAACAACACAATAACATTCATCGGGATCAATGGACTAAGTATCGTTTTAATAATGGTAATTATATCCACCGTTTTGATTTGACCATACATTGAACAAATCGCTTGTTTAACGTCTATTTCCATAATATATAATGTATGTTTACATTTTTTACAAAAATATCTGTTTTATAATAGGCACTTACTTTTCTTTTTAGATTTAGTTTTCGCTGAAATTGCGCGCACACTCGATTTGGTCAAATATTCACTAATTTTTGGGGAATCGTTATCATTTTTATGTGGTTTAATTTTTTCCATGAGTTTATCAACCCCAATTTTTCTATAATATTCAACTTCTTCCCAAAATTTCTGTAAAACAGGATAATATTCACTAATCCAATAAGGATCGCGATTGACTATTTGACAATTGTATTTAATTAAATACCAGTATGATTCATTCAGATAAATAGTATTTTTATTACGCAATAAATTCTCAATAGTAAACTTTTCCCATTCCTTCATCTTATCAAGATTTTGATAACATTCTATCGGTGAATATAAATATTCGCTATCACCCTCCGATATATTAATATATGAAATAATTATTCCTTTTTCACGATTATTATTTTCTTGTTCATCATAATAGTAAAAATCATCCCAAAAACACTTTTCGGTAATTTCTTCAAAGCGACACTCAAGAAAATCACACTTATCAAATTCGCACACAGCCATTTGCTCCTGCATTTGATGGTAATATTCAGTTTTAATTTTACCATCAATTACACGACTCCACGGACATTTAATTTCCAACATTGCAGTTTCCGTTATTCCATCTGGAGAAATCCCTAAAATGGGGTATTTATCATTAGTAATCATCCCAAAATCATAAATTTCAACATTATTCCTGTAAGAATAAATACCATTCGCGACTGGTTCGTATTTATTACCCCAGTGAGTCGCTACATTACCATTAAAACCATTACACAATCCATTAGATACTTTATTAAGCAATAAATTATTCCGAGCAACTACACCCAAAACTCCAATTGCTGCAGCAATTGTACTCGCAGTTAGATAATTATTACGCTGAGCCAACCATTGTTGACTTTTTTGTTTATAGCATGGCATTGATTGAAATCTTTTAAGTTTACTCATGAACGATTCACTATTTGTCGTAACAACTTCAGGTTGTACTAATGTCATCTCAGGTTGTACTAATGTCATCTCAGGTTGTACTAATGTCATCTCAGGTTGTACTAATGTCATCTCAGGTTGTACTAATGTCATCTCAGGTTGTACTAATGTC
>Ga0105099_10001939_pt1 | contig 12535 bp, 9 predicted proteins | sample PPLLak3cmMay2015_2_FD_79138 | JGI IMG/M metagenome (GOLD analysis project Ga0105099, IMG submission 79138) | Freshwater sediment microbial communities from Prairie Pothole Lake near Jamestown, North Dakota, USA - PPLs Lake P8 Core (1) Depth... | ecosystem: Environmental > Aquatic > Freshwater >...
AGCTCGATCACTTCATAGTCCAGAAAACCGTCGAGCCCGGCTGTGAGAAAACGCTGCCGCAACCATTAGCGATGCCCCGCGCCGGGGTGATCCGGTTTGCGATCCATTGGCGAACTCCCTGCGGGTTCATGCGAGCATCCGGGTTGGCATCGGTTCAGTCTTCGTCCAGTTCCTGCTTCAGATCGCGCGACATCAACTGGGATAACGCCTCCCGCGGTGCAAGATTTTCATAAAGGATTCGGTAGACCTGATGGCAGATCGGCATCTCCACTCCCAGCTGGCTGGACAGGTCATACACCGATTTGGCGGTGCGCACGCCCTCGGCCACCATTCGCATCTGAGCCAGGATATCCTTCAAGGACTGTCCGGATGCGACTTTACGGCCTACGGCGTGGTTACGGCTGAGGTCGCCGGTGCAGGTCAAGATCAAATCCCCAAAGCCCGCCAGCCCGCTGAAGGTGCGCGGGTTGGCTCCCATACGCTTGCCCAGCCGCCGGATTTCGGTCATCCCCCGGGTGATCAGAGCCGCGCGGGTGTTCAATCCAAGACCCAGACCGTCGACCATTCCGGCCGCGATGGCGATCACGTTTTTCACCGATCCGCCCAGCTCGACGCCGATGGTGTCTTCACAAGTATATACCCGTAAATAAGGCGTTACAAACACCTGCTGAACGAATCGCGCCAGCGTTGGATTGCCGGATGCCACCGTCACGACGGTCGGATATTTTTTAGCCACCTCCGTCGCGAAACTTGGACCCGACAGCACCGCCAAACGGTCATCGGCGAACTGGAGCGCCTCTTTCAAGACCCCGGTCATGGTGAGATGGGTCTGATTCTCAATGCCCTTGGAGGCGGAAACGATCAATGTTCTCGCATCCAGACGGCCGGCCAGCGCCGCCATCGTGTCACGGATCACATGGGACGGCACGACCACCACCAGCAGATCCTTGCCGGAGGCAACTTCCACAAGATTGCTTGAGGCCGTCAGTCTCGGCGATAGCGGAATTCCGGGCAGAAAGAAACGGTTCTCCCGGTGCGTATGGATCTGCTCAACCACCTCGGGTTCGAATGCCCACAGATCCACGCGCAGACCCTTGGCCGCCAAGAGATCCGCAAGGACCGTACCCCAACTGCCGGCGCCGATTACGCCGATGCACGGAGCGGGCGGATCCTGATCATATCGATGGAGCATTTTCCTCCAGTGCCTCATCCGGCTTGTCGTCTTCGTCCTTTTCGCCGAGGCGGGCGGCCCCCACGACCCGCTCGCCAACGTCCATGCCCATGAGTTTGACGCCCTGCGTATTACGGCTGATGACCGAAATTTCCCTGATCTGGGTGCGAATGATCTTGCCGATCGTCGTCATGAGCATGACGTCGTCCTCTTCGTCCACCACCAGAATCGCCACCACCTTTCCGTTGCGCGGGCTGGCCTTGATGGCGATGACACCTTTGCCCCCGCGTTTGTGCACCGGATATTCATCGATCGAGGTTCGCTTGCCGAAGCCGTTCTCGGTGACCGCGAACAGGGTCTCTCCGTAATTCAGCACCTCCATGGCGACGAGGTGATCGCCTTCGGAGAATTTCATACCGCGCACACCGCTGGCCGTGCGGCCGGAGGGCCGCACGTCCGATTCATGGAAGCGGATGGCTTTGCCCTCGGCCGATCCCAGGAAGACGTTCATGGTGCCGTCGCTGATACGCGCCGCGATCAATTCGTCGCCCTCCAGCAAATTGATCGCGATGATGCCGCCGGCCCGCGGCCGGCTGTAAGCCATGATATCGGTCTTTTTCACCAGCCCCTTCTTCGTCGCCATCAGCACGAAGGCGCCCGGAGTGAACTCCGGCACGGCCAGAACGGTGGCGAGCTTCTCGTGCTCTTCCATGTTCAGCAGGTTGACGATGGCCTTGCCCATGCTCAGGCGGCCGGCCTGGGGAATGTCGTAGCACTTGCACCAGTAGACTTTGCCCAAGTTGCTAAAAAATAAGAATGTGTGGTGGGTCGACGCCACGAAGAGCCGCTCCACGAAGTCGTCGTCGCGCGTGCCCATGGCGGTGACCCCTTTGCCGCCGCGGTGTTGGCTGCGGTAGAGCGTGATGGGGTTGCGTTTGATGTAGCCGCGCTTGGAGATGGTGACGGTCATGTCCTCTTCGGCGATCATGTCCTCGATCGATATCTCCCGAGTCTCCTCGACAATCTCGGTCAGCCGCCGGTCGCCATACTTCTGCTGGATCTCGGCCAACTCGTCTTTGATGATCTGCAGCACCAGGCGCTCGCTGGCCAGGATCTCCTTGAAGCGCGCGATGTCCATCAAAACGTTCTTGTGTTCCTCGATGATCTTGTCGCGTTCAAGCCCGGTCAGCCGTTGCAAGCGCATGTCCAGGATGGCCTGGGCCTGGGTTTCGGAAAGGCCGAAGGTGGCCATGAGCCGTTCACGGGCTTCGGCCGGTGACGCCGAGCTTCGGATCAACGCCACCACCTCGTCCAGATGATCCAACGCCACCCGAAGCCCCTCGAGGATATGAGCGCGCGCTTCGGCCTTGGCCAGATCATACCGCGTCCGGCGGATGATGATGTCCTTGCGATGCAGGACGAAGTACTCCAGCACCTCTTTGAGATTCAGCAACTCCGGGCGGTTGTTGACAATGGCCAGGAAAATAACGCCGAACGTGGTCTCCATTCGGGTGTTCTTGTACAGCTGGTTGAGGATCACCGGCGTCGCCGCCTCTTTCCGGAGCCCCAGGGCGACGCGCATCCCCTCTCGGTCGGATTCGTCGCGCACGTACTTGACGCCGTCGATCTCCTTGTCCCGGATCAATTCGGCAATCCGTTCAATCAGCTTGGCCTTGTTGACCTGATAGGGCAGTTCGGTGATGACCAGGGTGTCTGCCTGATTGCGTTTGTCCGTCTCCACCATCACCCGCGCGCGAACCCGGATGATGCCTCGTCCGGTGCGATAGGCATCGCGGATGCCCTTTTCCCCGTAAATGATGCCGCCGGTCGGAAAGTCCGGCCCGGGAACAAGGGTTATCAGCTCGTCGCAGGTCATCTGAGGGTTGTCGATGAGCGCACGCAGGGCTTCGACGACCTCCGAGAGGTTGTGCGGTGGGATGTTCGTGGCCATGCCGACGGCGATGCCGGCCGACCCGTTGATGAGCAGGTTCGGAATCTTGGCCGGGAGCACGGCAGGTTCGGTGAGCGATTCGTCGTAATTGGGGATGAAATCCACCGTCTCCTTGTCGAGGTCTTCCAGCATTTCGTGCGCCAGGCGCTGCATTCGAATTTCGGTGTACCGCATGGCCGCGGGAGGATCACCGTCGATGGATCCGAAATTGCCCTGGCCGTCCACCAGCGGGTAGCGCATCGAAAAGTCCTGAGCCAGGCGTACGATGGTGTCATACACCGCGGCGTCTCCGTGGGGATGGTATTTGCCGATCACATCTCCGACGATCCGCGCCGATTTCTTGTAGGCCTTGTTCCAGTCATTGTTGAGTTCTCCCATGGCATAGAGCACCCGCCGGTGGACGGGCTTGAGTCCATCGCGGACATCCGGCAGTGCCCGCCCGATGATCACGCTCATGGCGTAATCCAGATAAGACTTCTTCATCTCCTTTTCGATGCTGACTTCGGGTGCTCGATCCATTTGAATCTAGATCCTCTCTGCTCGAATCCTCATGGGATAGGGGATTAACGGTCGGCGGTTCTCGATCATGCCGGCGGAACGCGGGATCTTCGCGCGGCATCGCAAGCGCAGGGCGGGATTCCGGAAAAGGCCGCTGAGTCGCATCGTTGCGGATAGGCCGATAAAACTCGCCACGGCACCTGGGCTCCCGCACGGGTCCCGGCCGCCGTGGCGGCGCAACGAGACAGGTCAGGGAGTGGCAGGCTTACCTGCTGACGAACGCGCCGGCTCCCAGCAAAAGAATGACCTGGTATATGAAGACGGCAGTCAATGAATGAAACGCATAGTAGACGACACCGCCACCGACGATGGCGGGAACTGCACAGAACACCAGGATTCCCAGCTTCCGGGCGACATCCATGAGACCATCCCTCCTTTTGTTTTAATTGCTAACTAATTAGCAATATTTGTAATTCAAGTAAATAAAAATTGTGTAACGGCGGTGGATTCCGCATCAACGATCAATAATCATCGCCATGCCCATGCCGCCGCCGATGCACATGGTGATAAGCCCCGTGCGGTAGTTCTTGCGACGCATGTGGTGGATGGCCGTCACCATCTGCCGCGCGCCGGTGGCGCCGATCGGGTGCCCCAGCGAAATGCCGCTCCCCAGTTCGTTGGGCCGGTCGCTCGTCAAACCCAGCTCCCGCATGCAACCGATCGCTTGGGCCGCAAAGGCCTCGTTCAGCTCGATCAAGTCGATATCTTTGAGACTCATCCCTGCGGCCTTCAGCGCTTTCTTCACGGCCGGAACCGGCCCGAGCCCCATGTAGGCCGGATCCAGCGCCCCGGATGCAAAGGACTTGACCCTGGCGAACGGCGTGAGTCCCATCCGTTTGGCTTCCTCGGCGCTCATCATGAGGACCGCAGCCGCTCCATCGTTGATGCCCGAGGCGTTGCCGGCAGTGACGGTTCCGTCCGGCTTGAAAGCCGGCCGGAGCTTGGCCATTTTATCCATGCTGGTGTCCATGGGCCGCTCGTCGACGTTGAACACGATGTCGCCCTTGCGGTCCTTGATGACGACAGGAACGATTTCTTCTGTGAAAAGGCCCCCGGTGATGGCGGCGCGCGCGCGCTGATGGCTCAGCACACCCAGCTCATCCTGTTCGGCTCGGCTGATCTTGTAAAGAGCGGCGATGTTTTCGGCCGTGACGCCCATGTGGTAGCCGTAAAAGATCTCGTAAAGGCCGTCAAAGACCATCAGGTCCATCACTTCACCCTTGCCGGTAAGCTCCATGCGGTAGCCCCAGCGCGCTTTGGTCATCGCCATGGGCGCCAGGCTCATGTTTTCCATTCCACCGGCCACCACGACATCGGCTTGGCCGGTCATGATCGCGGCAGCCCCCATGGCAATGGCCTTCAATCCGGAGCCGCACACCTTGTTGACGGTCGCGGCCGGAGTTTCCTTGGACAGTCCAGCCCGAATGACCGCTTGTCGCGCCGGGTTTTGGCCCTGAGAGGCCTGCAGCACGTTGCCCATGATGACCTCGTCCACGGCGACCGGCTGCGCGTCACCGTTCCAGGTGCCAGCCTTTTTCTCCAATTCGATCAGCCCTTGTTCTTTCAGTGCAGCCGGAGCGGCGTCTTTCATCGCCGCGCTGGCCAAGGGTCGAAGGTGGGCTCGCTGGAGCGTTTCTCTGATCACCAGGGCGGCCAGGTCAATCGCCGAAACGTCTTTGAGGGCGCCGCCGAATCCTCCGATCGCAGTTCTCGCACCACTGACAATCACAGCCTCTCTCATCGCTTTTCCTCCATGTCGGAGCACTTATGGTTTGGGTTGCCGGTTATTTCTCATTGAATCCGCCAACGATTCGAATTATCTATTTTTATTTAAGAAATCCTGCTTATGGCTGCTGTCTGCCTATACCATACCCGCATCGCCGGGGTCAATGCAGTTCGCTATGGTCTATCTCGAATCGAGGTCGTCCGCCTTGCGCCGCAGCCGGCGCCAGCGGTCCAGGCGATCTTTGACGGTCTTCTCGTAGCCTCGGTCCGACGGATGGTAGAAGACCCGGCCCTGCAATTCCTCCGGCAGGTAGTCCTGGGGCGTGTAAGCATCCTTGAAATCATGGGCATATTGATAGCCCCGTCCATAGCCGAGGCCCTTCATCAGGGCCGTAGGGGCATTGCGGATGTGCAACGGCACCGGCAGCGATCCGGCTGAGGCGACCGCTGCCTGAACATCGCCGTAAGCCCGATAGATGCTGTTGCTTTTGGGGGCCGTCGCAAGATAAACGGCAGCCTGAGCCAGCGCCAATTCCCCCTCGGGAGCACCCAGAAACCGGTAAGCCTCCATGGCATCCATAGCCAGCCCCAGGGCCAGGGGATCGGCATTGCCGATGTCCTCGGAGGCAAACCGCACCATGCGCCGGGCGATGTAAAACGGGTCCTCGCCCGCCGAAAGCATGCGGGCCAGCCAGTAAAGGGCGGCGTCCGGATCGCTGCCGCGCAGGCTCTTGTGCAGGGCGGAAATCAGATTGTAATGCGATTCGCCGGACTTGTCGTAAAGCAGGGCCTTTTTCTGCACGGCCTGCTGCACATGGGCCAGGGTGATGCGTCCGGCTGCGTCCGTTCCGACCTCGGCCAGGGATGCGGCGGCCTCCAAGCTGTTCAAGGCCGAGCGGGCGTCACCGTCAGCCAGATGAACGATTGCTGCCAGGGCATCGTCGTCCAGGATCGATCGCGGCCGTCCGAGTCCGCGCTCTTCGTCGGCCACCGCCTGAGCCACAATAACGCCCAGGTCCTCGTCGGTCAGGCGATTCAGGGTGATCACCCGGCAGCGGGACAGCAGGGGCGCGATCACCTCGAAGGATGGATTTTCGGTGGTGGCGCCGATCAGGGTGATCAGACCGCTTTCCACATGCTGGAGGAATGCATCCTGCTGAGCCTTGTTGAAGCGATGAATCTCGTCAACGAAAAGCACCGTGCGTCGACGGTGAAGCCGCTGCTGCTCGCGAGCCGCTTCGATGACCGCTCGAATCTCCTTGACTCCGGAGAGCACGGCGGAAAAATGCACGAAGTGCGATCGGGTGTCGGCGGCGATGATCCGCGCCAGGGTGGTTTTGCCGCATCCCGGAGGCCCCCACAGGATCATGGAAAAGACCCGGTCCTGCTCCGCTGCCAGGCGGATCAGCGAACCCTCCCCGACGGCCTGCGCCTGGCCGATGAACTCGGCCAGCCGACGGGGCCGCATGCGTTCGGCCAGTGGTCGCCGCCCTTCACGGTCCGCTTGGCTGTGATAGTCGAAGAGGTCCATGCATCCTCTTGCCAATTAGCCCGGAGGATTGACTGCTGAGGACTGAGATGGAAAAAAGTGCACGGAGTGCACCCACTGCTCGGCCCTCATTGTTCGCCCTTTTTTCCCCGGCGCTCGCGCTCGCGGAAGACCAGGCGGATGGGGGTCTTGTCCAGGCCGGTCTGATCGCGGATCTGGTTGAGCAGATAACGCTTGTAGGAGAAATGCACCGCTTCCGGATGGTTCACGAAGAATAAAATCGTCGGGGGTTTGGCTGCGACTTGCGCGGCATAATAAAATTTAACCGGCCGGCCGCGGAGCAACGGGGGAGCGTTTTTCTGGATCGCGATTTCAAGAATTCGGTTCAACGGCCCGGTTCCGATTCGTTGTTCGAACTGTTGATAGACCGTGTTCACCGTACTGAAAATTCGGTTCACTCGGCGGCCGGTGCGGGCGGATACGGTCAATGCCGGGGCAAAATTGAGGAACTTGGCCTTAAACCGCAATTCGTCGATCATTTTTTTTTCGCGCAGACCGCTGGACTCGGCCAGATCCCACTTGTTGATCGCCAACACGCAGCCGCAGCCACGCTCGTAGGCATACCCGGCGATGGCGATGTCCTGGTCGGTGACTCCCTCCGCCGCATCCAAGACGACGACGGCGACATCGCAACGTTCAAGGCTGCGCAGCGCCTTGATCACTGAAAACTTCTCGAGTTTCTCCGACACCCGCCCCTTGCGCCGGATGCCGGCCGTATCGACGAGCAAATAGGAACGATCCTTGTGCCGATAAACGGTGTCGATGGCATCGCGGGTGGTACCGGGCCGGGGGCTGACCACCAGCCGATATTCGCCGAGCATGCGGTTGATCAGCGAGGATTTGCCGACGTTCGGCCGCCCGACGATAGCGATCCGGATGATGGCCGGATCGTCTTCCGATGCAGTCGGGGTCTCGGCCGGAGGCAGCGCCGCCACGAGCGCATCCAAGAAATCGTTCATTCCGTAACGATGCTCGGCGGAAATGGGGTACAGCGTTCCCAACCCCAACCGGAAGAAATCCGCCAGCAGGACCTCCTGCTCCGGACCGTCGATTTTGTTCACGGCATAGAGCACGGGTTTGCGGATACCCCGCAGGATGTCCAGCAGATCCCGATCGAACGGCGAAAGCCCGGCCCGGCCGTCCAGAACGAACAAGAGGGCATCGGCTTCATCAATCGCCTGATCGATCTGGATGCGAATCTCGGCCGAGAAGTCATCGACGTCGGCAAAGCCACCTGTGTCGACCACCGTGAAGCCGATCTCGTTCCAGCTCGCGCTGCCGTAATGCCGGTCGCGGGTCACTCCCGGGAGGTCGTCAACCAGGGCGTCTTGGGTCCGGGTGAGTCGGTTGAAAAGAGTCGATTTGCCGACATTGGGTCGGCCTATGATCGCGACGATGGGGTTCATGGGTTCGGGGGAATGCGCTGCTGCGATCAGCCCGGCGACTCCAGCACAAACATCGATGGGGTGACCGGGATGTCGGCCCAGTATTTCTCGACCACCAATTGAACCTGGGCCTTGGTCTGATGATTGCTGATCACCAGGCGGCTGGGCACCCGATAGCCGTCGACCAGCTGCATTTCGAGGAAGTTAGCCTGGAAGACCATGCTTCCGGACATGTCGTATACTTCAACCTGTCGAACCTCGGTCTTGCGTTCATCCAGAAAAATTTTCTGATGCGCACCCCAGATTCGATCCAGGAGAAGCACATACCCGTCTCCGGACGCAACCGGCTGCAGCCGGGCCGCGCGGTGCTCCCGAATCGGTATTCGTCCGCGCAGGAGCGCAATGATGTCACTGGACTGAATCGGAATGGACAGCAGCCGATCGAAGTCCGGGTCGCTGGATCGGATCTTCTTGACCGGCAGCCGCGGCTCCTGGCCGTCCTGATAGTACAGCCATTCGCCGTCGCTCGCCATGCGCACCGCCGGAAAACCCGACGCGAAGAGCACCACGCTGAGCCGCAGCGGATCGGAGCCGATCCAGGCCACGCGCTCATCCATCTGGATCTTGCCGTCTTGTTTGATCGTCAACCGTCCAATGCCTTTGAAGTTCCGGAGCTTTTCGTTCGTGTGCTGCAGCCGTTCCAGAACCGCCCGAGCTTCGGCGCTGTCAATGGGAGCGTCAGGGCCCACCGCAGACTCGGGCAATGTCGCGCAGCCGATCGGCATCAACCCCGCAAGAATCAACACGCCAAAAAGCATCCAACGCATCATGAAACGGTTAAGAAATCGAATTGCGCTCATCGTCCCCTCGCCGCCGCCCTACTTGAGCTGCCGAATTTTTCTCTGCAGCGCTTCCTTCTCTTTGAGTTTTTCGGTGTCTTTGTCTTTTTCTTTTTCACGCTTGACCAGGGACTTCTGATAGTATTTCAGAGCGTTCGGCTTGTCGTTCAGTTTCAGGTAAGCATCCCCCACGTGCTCCAGGATAACGGGGTCCTCCGGGACGATTTCAGAAGCTTTCTTCAGATAGGCCAAGGCTTTCTGATAATCACCCTTCTTGTAGTAAACCCATCCGAGACTATCGGTGATGAATCCGTCGTCCGGCTTGTATTTGAGAGCCTCCAGGATCAGCTGCTCGGCTTCATCCAGGTTCTGGCCGAGATCGGCATAGGTGTATCCCAGGTAGTTGAGCGCGCTGGCATTTTGGGGCTCTAAGGCGATCACGCGGCGCATCGCCTCGATCGAGGATTCCTTCTTCTTCTGTTTGTCATAGACGACTCCCAGCCTGAAAAGGTACCTCGAATTATTCGGGTCTTTATCCAGCGCCTGATTGAGATGACTCTCAGCTTCATCGTAACGTCCGGATTCTTCATAAATCGACGCGAGGTAGTAATTGATTTCGGCGTTTTCCGGATTTTTTTGAGCCATTGTCTGGAGCTGCTCGATCGCCTCCTGGACCTTGCCCTGCTCCTGCAGAATGAAGGCGATGTGAACCACCGCGTCCTGGAAGAACCGCGACTCGGGTGCAACCTGACGGAATTCGGGCAGGGCTTCCGCGTTTTTTTTAAGGCCAAACAAGCTGTATCCCTTGAGGTGATGGAGATCCGGACTCTCGGGCGCCGCCTTCAACATGCCGTTTACGATGTAGAGTGCCTCCTCGAAGCGTTTGGCGTCGACATACACTTGAATGACCTGCAGAATGACTTCGAACTCGCTGCGACTGCGCTCGCCGAGGCGCTTAAGAATCTCATCGGATTCGGACTTCATCCCGATCTGACGGTAATAGAGCGCCAGATCGAGGAACGCGCGGCTGTTGTCCGGATCGCGGTTGAGGATCTCACGGTTGAGTTTTAAAACCTCTTCGCGTCGACTGTGTTCGCGTGCCAGCTTGAGCAACTCGAACAGCGGCTCCAGGCTCTCCGGATCGGCTTCCGCACTCCGTCGGAAGGCGGTTTCAGCCAGCGCCGGCTTCCCTTTGCCTGAATAGACCCGCCCCAGCAGGAAATAACCGGCATAGGATCTCGGAAATTTCTCCACCAGCTTCTCCAATACCCGTTGCGCGTCGTCCAGTTGGTTGCGTTCGAGGTAGAGTCCGCCGAGGAGCGAATAAATTTTCTCCTGGGAAGGATCGATATCGATCACTTTCTCGTAAACGCGGATTGCGGTATCGATTTGTTTACGAATCTGTTGAATGCCGCCGTAAAGGATCAGTCCCTTGGTGTCGTCGGGGTGCTTGGCCAGCAGCTCTTCGAGAACCTCAAGGGCTTTGCCTTCCTCCTTATTCTGCAGAAAAATGGTCGCCAGCTCACGGCGCAGGTAAGACGAATCCGGGTCGATTTCAATCGCCTTTTTTAGCCATACAATCGCTTGATCGTTATGACCGGATCGGCGCTCCCTCTGAGTGGCTAAAAAGTAGAAATATTCATTTTCCGGTTTTTCATATAGGGGCCGAGACGTTTCTGGAGTCCGGGCCTCTTCGCTCCCGCTCGGGGTAACCGTTCCGGTCGGGTGGCTGCACGCGGATAGCATGAACAGAAAGCAGATCATTACCGCGGCGGCTGTTCGCTGATGTTTCATCTGAAGTGTTCCTGATGGCTGGCGAAGAGAGTCACGTGGACGGCAGTGTCACTCCATGCCGGTGTCTTCTGCATAGGATGCAAAGTCGGGGATTTCGCGTTTAAAAAATTCGCGCATCTTCCGGATGATGTTTTTTTCAACCTGCCGGACCCGCTCTCGCGATATTCCGTAGCGGTCACCGATCTCCTGTAGGGTAACCGGATTATCTGAAAAAATCCGAAGCTCGAAGATCTCGATTTCCCGCGCCGTCATTTTTTTGCGGAACTCGGAGATCTTGTTGTGCAGCAGCAGCTCGATTTCCTTCTTCGACACCTGATCTTCCACCGACTCGCTATCGGTGCTGAGGAATTCGATCCGTTCGGTTTCGGAATCATTCTTGAGCGGCGCATCCAACGAAACATCCCAGCTGTCCAAGCGCTGGTCCATATCGACGATTTCGCGCTCGGAAACGCCGAGCCGTTCGGACAGAAGCTTTGGTTTCGGGTCGAACCCCTGGTCGATCAGATGCTGCTTTTCTTTTTTCAGTTTGAAGAACAGCTTGCGTTGTCCCTGGGTCGTTCCGATCTTGACCAATCGCCAGTTGTCCATGATGAATTTCAGAATGTAGGCCTTGATCCAAAAAGAAGCATAATAGGAAAATTTGACGTTCTTGTATGGATCGAACTTCTTAACGGCCTGCATAAGCCCGATGTTGCCTTCTTGAATTAAATCTAGCAGGTTTTGCATCCAAACCCTCTGAAATTCAAGAGCAATTTTAACTACGAGTCTGAGGTTGGCAGTGACCAGGGCATACGCAGCATCCTTGTCGCCCTGCTCTCTGACCCGCAATCCGTATTCACGCTCCTCCTCGCGTGTCAGCAGACGGTATTTGCTGATCTCGGAAAGATAGCGCTGCAGCGGATCGAACTTGACAAGCGCCTTGTCGGAATCGTCCGATTTAGTGTTCTTCCCGACTTTCTGGGATTTCTGCGGTTTACCGTTTCTGGCCTCAGCAGCATCATCTTCATCCGGAGCGCTTTCAACCGCTTCAGCCTTGGCCGCCGCTGTCTCGGGTTGGCCCGGGAAGGTTCGCGTCTCCCGAGTCGGTTTCCTTGTCTTGCCAGCCTTCACATCCTTTTGGGTTATAGCGGCCCTCTTGGGGGGTTGCAGTCCTTCGCTCGGGCTTGCTTTGTAAGATTCGATCGGTTCCATCGCTTGGTCAGATTTTTTTGGTTTGGAAGGTGCCTTCTTCTGCACCTGTTTAGTCTTGCCAACGACCGAGGGCTGCGTCCGAGTCGGTTTCGAAGGGCGTTTTTCCTTTGAAGCCTTTCTATGCGAGGCGGGCTTGGCTTCCGTCCCGCCTTTCTTTTGATTTTCTGTTTTCTTGGCTCTGGCTGTTGCTTTCATTGCACGGCCCAACTATTAGATACTCTTCGAAAAAGTCAAGAAGGCGGGAATGCCGCCCGGCCGATCGCTATGGACAGGCAATCGCGCATGTGATAGGGAAAAAGTGTTGTGCGCCTGTAGCTCAGCTGGATAGAGCAACGGACTTCTAATCCGTAGGCCGGGGGTTCGAATCCCTCC
>Ga0105099_10001941_pt1 | contig 12528 bp, 13 predicted proteins | sample PPLLak3cmMay2015_2_FD_79138 | JGI IMG/M metagenome (GOLD analysis project Ga0105099, IMG submission 79138) | Freshwater sediment microbial communities from Prairie Pothole Lake near Jamestown, North Dakota, USA - PPLs Lake P8 Core (1) Depth... | ecosystem: Environmental > Aquatic > Freshwater >...
AAGCCATTTTACCTTTCTTTATGTACTTGGCAACTAACCCGAATGACATACACATTTATGATTCTTGCGGGTTAGCTGCCAAAACAAATAAAATCGAGTAGAATAAAGAACAGAAAGGAGTCAGACTTGGCCACAGAACAAGCATACGCAGACTATATTATTGAACAATTGGAGGCGGCGGGGCCTGTCAGGGCCCGAAAAATGGTCGGTGAATATGCCGTGTACCTTGGTGGCAAAGTTGTGGGACTAATCTGTAACAATCAGCTCTTTGTCAAAGTCACCAGTGGGGGTCAGAAATTCATCGGTAATGTCGAGCTGGCTGCCCCTTACTCTGGTGCCAAACCCGCCTTCCTCATCGATGAAAGACTGGAAGACGGTGCCTGGCTCAGTGAACTGATCACCCTCACTGCCCATGAACTTCCCGAACCCAAACCAAAAAAAAGAAAATGCTAGGGGCGCAATTCATTGCGCCCTGCCCCTGATTACCAGATCCCTACTGCGGATCCAATACCAACTTGCCATCCTTAATGCCACCCACTTTATCAAGAGTGTAGCCAGCTGCCTTGAACAACTCAATGGCCTGTTCCTTGGTCAGATCGCCTTTATCGGCAAAGCTGATGGCCTGAAAATCTGTACCTTTTTGACCTTTGGCTACCACAAAATCATAACGGTCTTGGCCATTGTGCAGAAAGATCACCTGATCATTATTGACTGCATTACCCCTCATATCAATCGTATTGCCACTGAAATCCAGGCAAATCATGCTGCCGTCTTTAAGGCGTTTAAACTCAGTAACACCACGCTTAATCTTCTTCCCTGCCCGTTCAGTTGAACTTTCAGCCTGATAGAATTCCTGATCCAGATCCAAAAAGCCATTCTGAATCGTTTTGTCACCGGCTTTGGCACTGGGTCCGAACCCATCTTTATCCAGCGTATGATCATAGCCGAAGCTGATCCGTGAGCCTGTCTTTTCCACAAAACCCTGATATCCGGCCAACATCAGTTTGCCCTCAAATCGCCCGTTTTGATTTTCCAGGTTCAGGATGTCATATTGTACACTGGTGGCAAAGGTCAACGGAGGAGTCACCAACGCCATGATGGGCATGCCTTCAAACTGGTTGATAACCGCTTCGTTCTGTTTGTAAAGTTGGCTCCAGAGTTCGGAAAAATCGCCAATTTTGATGATATTTCCATTCTGAGTGGGTGCTGGCGTTGGCACAGCTTTTTCAGCCACCGGTTCAGCCTGTGGAGGCGCAGACACATCTTCGGCTGGCTGAGGTGTGGGTTTTTCACCACCGCAGGCAGTAAAGATGAAAGCCACACAGATCATCATAATAAAACCATTTTTAAATTTGTTCATATTGAAATCTCCTGAAGTATATTGTCACATATTAAGTACTTCATTAATGATATTAAGTCAATTGGCTGTAACACTTGTGCATCATTTCCCCTCAAATCAAATGAGTATGAGGGGCTGCATATGGTTGCGAGACAATAGGTTTGGAATATCATCCACCGTAACAGCTTGAAGGGTATCAATAGTCATCGATACCTCATTCAGCACCATCAACGGTCTTGACGAGCAAGACCATCTTGTACCGGTTAAGAGAAAAATGACCAGATTCGATCCCATGACTTTATAATTCACTAGTGGATGCCCTTCTTTTCTTAAATCGGTTTAAAGACTGTTCTTTACAGTACCTGATCTATTTTATTTTGAAATGAACCACCTTAAACAGATAATCATTTTCTTTATAAGATGTTAACTCTTGTCCGATCACATTAATATTCTGACCATCCTCAGAAACAACCAGGCACTGCCCGTACATTTCAGTAGCCGTGTAGAAATTGCCAGGCCTTGGTTGAGTGTAAACATTCAGGATTTTCCATTCGCCTTTTTCAAGTGTTGCATAGCGAATACTGCCAATATTAAAGTAATTGATCCCTTTTTCATTATGAGAAGACGCAATATCAGAAAAGACGATGTGGGGAGTGTTTTTTTTATCAAAAACCAAGTGAGAAAGTGCACCTGTATATCGCCGTCCGTCTGAACCGTAATATCCATCATCTATGCTGGCAATGGTATTCATTTTCCACTTTTCACTACCTATTCGTTCAAGGAAAACCAAACGTCCATTACTGGCTGACCCAGCCCATACCCGACCAATATATGCACATGAGACTACAGGCTGACCATCACTTTTTAAGGCCAGCGATGGATACCAACCGGCTGAATCCCTTGTCCCTTCATTTGGACCCAAAGCAACCTCAATAACCCATTGACCTGTTTTATTGGTTGCATAATGAAGCCATGAAGAAGAATAAGCGGTTAAATCTTGGCGTTCTTCTCCGAAAATAACATGAACAAAGCCTTGGGAATCAATGGCCATATCCTGCCTTCTGAAAGCCTTTGAGTATTCATTAAGAGTAAACAGTGTGTTGTAATTGTTAATTGTTTCCTTTCTCCAAACATTATCTTTATAGTAGAGGTGGTAAAGGTGGCAGCTTCTATAAGCACTGTAATAATCGTCCGAATCAGGGTTGGAACGGGTTCTCAATACCAATAGATGATAGGAGTTATCTTTACCTGTAGCTGCTGTTAATTCAAAAATATATTTCCCTTCTTCATCGGTAAAAGAAAACATCGATTCTTGTTGCCAAAGCTTATCTGCTGTTTGACAAAAATGGTAAATCTTCTGCTCTGAATCTCGTGAATAAGTGACAAACACATGAGGATTGGATTGATTATCATAAAGAAGGACAGATATTTCTAAATTGGATCCTTTGGTAATTAACTCTTCATTTTCATTGCCATCCGTATCAATTGTTTTATAATAAAGTGCTCCAATTCTATTAAAGTGAAGCGCATCAGATGTTTCTGCCGGTTGGTCCAATTTAAAATAGACCAGACCGATGAGACCCGATTCATTACCTCTTACCCAAGAGGTACTATTGCTGTCATTGAGTCCATAGTAGATAGAAATGGGGCCCCGTTTCCCTTGAACAATCTCTGATGGGATATCCGGTGTGTTGGGGGGTAGCTCCGGTGTTACTGGTGTCACATTATCTATTTTACAAGCTGATTGTATCCATACATGACATAATACAAAAAAAATGATGGCCCTTCTTCTTTCTGTCACTTTCTTTCCCTCCCGTTTCTATGCATTTCACATAAATCAATACAGTTTTAAGGTTGTGTCTACACCCTTATTTTCTGATTTTCCTCATTATGTTTCTTATAAAAAAAATAGTCAACTTTTTTGTATTTTGTGAAATGGTCTTGTTTGTAAAGACTGGTGAGCTACCAGTCCACATGAAAAAACCGCTGTTTCAGACCAGGATAGGCAACTAAGTATGCAGGTAAAAAAACCAGGAACACCAGCAACATGAATAAAAGCTGAACATTACAAAAACCGGAACCAAGGTAAGAAGCACCGAATCGGGTCAGAAGAGTATTATGACCCAAAGGTCTGAAAACTTAATTTGAAATTTCTTCGTCATCTCTTCCCCTTGGTGTAACGGAACAAAATCAAGGCAGATACCGCCCAGAGAGCTTCCCAAGTCTGGGTGGTGACATGAATGAGCAAGCCGATTTCCAGGGGAGATGCCGTTGGCAGCTTCAACCATCCAGCCATGAGCACAAAGGCCAGCTCCCAGGTGCCAAACCCGGAGATGCCCGAAACAGGCAGCATGGCACTTAACTCAGCTGCGCTCAAAGCCAGAAAGAATGCCGGCATACCCCGTATGGTTAATTCAAGTTGACAGAATACCTGAAAGAGGGTGAATAGCAGCAGGTACTTGCATAAACGACCCAGAAAACCCCATAAGAAGGGTAAAATGAGCCGATCAAATCGACCTATTTTCTGAAAATAATTCTGCCACCGTTCCCCCCAAAGCCGCCAGGCTGGCCAGGGAAGTTTTCCTAAAACTTGTCCCACCAGACCTCCCCAACGCAAAAAGACCAGCCCAAAGATCAACAACAAAGCCAATGGTCCCAGAAACTGAATGATGGGAAAAGGCCCATGTACCACAAGAAGTGTTGGAAAAAGCAGAACAACCATGGATATGGCATTAAGGACTGAAGAAACTGCAAATGAGGCTCCAGCTACAGATGATTCGATCTGATATCGCCCGAGCATCACCGTATGGGCAAAAAGTGACAGACTCCTCATCGGTAGAATGTCGACTGCGAAATTTCTGACCAATATGATCAGTATTAATGAACGATAGGGAACAAATTTCGGGAGTAAAAGTTGTAATTGTTTGGTTCTGACCAGCAGACCAGAAAACCAGAATAATAGCAATAAAAGAACGTTGCCCGGCTCTAAACGCCCTAAAGCCAAGCTTAATACATCCAAATCAAGCTTGGGAAGCCAAAACCATGCGATCACCAAAGTGATCAGAATTGATATCAACCCGATCCATTTTTTATGTTTTCCAAATAGCCGTTTCATTTCTATATATACTAACCCGGCAAGGAAAGACGCGTCAAACTTTTGGCATTTATTGCCGGGGGAACTGATATTTTTTCCTTTTTCCCATCCCACCCTGTCCCATCTAACCCCTTAAAAAAAGATAAATTGAATGTATTCATTTATTTACTTTTCTGAAAAAAAAGAGCTTAAATTATTGTTTGTCACCTTGAAATCACCAGAAAAACACGGAATTTTGGATAACAAATCATCTACTTTGTCTTTTTCACGCCACTCCAACAAGAAGTATTTTTTCAAACCACAAGCCTTAATTCATTTTGGTAACTGAATTGCTAGTTGGATTGTTGAGGTGAACGATGAAAAGTGGCTTGTACAGTGCGACGGCCGGTATGATGACCTCCCTTGAACGGTTGAACATCATCAGCAACAACCTGGCCAACATCAACACCAGCGGATTCAAGTCTGACTCCCCGTTTGAGCAAACAGTTCGGTTTTATCAGGAGGGACCTCATCCGGCCAAAGATCAACCCATCATCGGTGGCAGTCTCGCAGACCTCAGCAATGGTCCAATCCGCACTACGGGTCGAAATCTTGACCTGGCTTTTGAAGGTCCGGGCTTTTTTGTCATATCAGGCCCAGACAAACAGAATCTGTTAACCCGCAACGGTTCATTCCACATCAACAGTGAGCAAAATCTGGTCACCAGCGAAGGATTTACTGTTCTGGATCGGTTTAACAAACCCATAAAATTGTTCGGGGATCGTTTTTATTTCACTCCAAAAGGCGATGTGATGGTGGATGACACTTATCTGACCACTTTAAAAATTGCTAAAATTACAGATTCCAAGCAACTGAGCAAGACCGGGGACCAGTTTTTTACCCTAAAGGAAGGCGTTGCCATGCCAGAACAACAACTGGATCCCAACATGGTCGTCGGGGCACTCGAAGGCTCCAACACAGAATTGATTAAAGAGATGGCGCAAATGATCACCACACAGAGATCATTCGAATTCCAGCAGCGCGTCTTAGAGACCATACTGACCCAGTCCCTGCAAAAAACCATCAACGAACTACCCAGACCAGTATAGGAGGATAAAAACATGATCAGAGCACTATTTACTGCCACATCCGGCATGCAGGCAGAGACACTCAACATAGATGTCATCGCCAACAATCTGGCCAATATCAGCACCACAGGTTTCAAGAAATCCCGTACAGAATTCCAGGATCTGATCTACCAGACCTTGCGGGAACCAGGTGCCCGCTCGACCATCTCCACTGAAATTCCCAGTGGCATACAGGTGGGGCTGGGCGTCAAACCGGTAGCCGTCAATCGCATCTTCACTCAGGGCAACTTCAAGCATACCGGCAATCCCCTGGATATGGTTATCGAAGGTGATGGTTTTTTTCAGATTAACCTGCCCGACGGCAACATCGCCTATTCCCGGAGCGGTAACTATTCCCTGGATTCAACCGGACGAATCGTCACCCAGGATGGCTACCCTATGGAACCATCTCTGACCATCCCTGCCGATGCCACCAGCATAACCATAGGCTCCGACGGTACGGTCTCTATCGTCAGACCCGGAGAGAACACCGCCACAGAAGTGGGTACTATTCAATTGGCCAAATTTATTAATCCTGCCGGCTTGAAAAGTACTGGGAAAAACCTTTTTTTAAATACCCAATCATCAGGGGATCCCATTCAGGGTACGCCGGGATTACAAGGATTTGGCACCATCAACCAAGGGTTTCAGGAAATGTCTAACGTGGATATTGTCGAGGAACTGGTGGAAATGATCGTGGCCCAACGTTCCTACGAAACCAATGCCCGAACCATCAGGGCATCAGACGAAATGCTCAACAGGGCCATCAACCTGGGCAGATAAGCACATGTTAGTCAGCTCAAATAAAACCACTTTTCATAAAACGCTTTGGATGCTTACGCTCCTGCTTCCCGGCATGATTATTGTTCTCTCTTCCAATCAGTCTCAATTAATTCTTAAAGAGAAAGCCACGGTCTGGGACGAGCGGATCATGCTCAAAGACCTGGTTAGCACTCCACAAAATCTTCCTGACGAATTGGCCAACCTGATCATTGGTGCATCCCCCGAACCCGGCCACAGCGAAATTTTCAGCAGCACTGAAATACAACAGAAACTTCTGGCCAACCAGTTCAACATTGACACCATCAGCGGAGCAAAACAGATCCAGGTTCAGCGCATTGGCAGCGAGATTGAACCGAGGCATTTCTTAACAGATATCAAAACCTATATTTCCTCCAGAATACCTGCCCAGGAACGCCTGAACGTCGAAGTCACCAGCAATCAGAGCATCTCTGCCCCCAAAAACCTCAACTGGCGTATTTTACCAGCCAAGGGTCAGGATTTTATTGGAACTATTCTCTTCTCTTTGGAGGGAATTGATCCCGAAAATGGCCGAGTCTCTCTGCAGCGCTGGATCAATGTCAGGGTCAGCCGGGAAGCCCACCTGGCAGTAAGCAACAGATCGCTTCGCAGCGGTGAAGAAATCCGTGAGGATGACGTCCGCTTTGAATGGCGTGAAATGTCACCTTCCACCTTGAACGCCTTCACCAAAAGTAATCCCCCTTTTGGGCGTCGGGCAGAACGACAAATCCCAGCCAATCAAATCATCAGCCCTGTTTATATCCGGCAGGATTATCTTGTTTTACGAGGCGTGTCCGCCACATTAATCGCCCGATCCAACGGCGTTTGCGCATCGACACCGGTTCAAGTTCTGGAGAATGGCATTCAGGGTCAGTGGGTCCTGATTCAGAACCCCAGATCATCCAAAAACTTTCGGGCAAAGGTCTGTGGGAAAAATCAACTGGAGGTGGTTATCCAATGAAAATAATCCGTTTTTTACCAATAGGGTTCATCTTCATCATGGGCTTCTCCATTCATGGAACAGCGGATGATTACGCCGGTAAAAAGGCCTCGCTTTGGAGAAAGAATTCCTTCTTTTCCTCCATCTACAGTGATCCCAAAGCCCGCAGCATCAATGATATTGTCATCATCAAAATATTGGAAAGCAGTACTGCCAGCAACAAAGCAGCCCTAACCACTTCTAAAAAAACAGCAGCCAGCATGGGTATCGACTCATTCCTCGGGCTGGAGACAGATTACAAAGGGTCTATAACACCCAGCTTTGACCCATCATCCATGTTCGGAGGAACCACCAACAATTCCCATCAGGGTTCCGGGGCCAGCACCCGGGAAACATCTATATCCACCTACATCTCCGCCCGGGTTACCGACCTGATGCCCAATGGCAACATGATAATTGAAGCCAAAAAAGAGGTGATGGTCAACAAGGAGAAACAGACCGTTGTCCTGAGGGGCATTATCCGACCGCGGGATATCGCCTATAACAATATCATCGATTCCAACAAAATCGCTGACATGCAGGTTATGTTTAATGGCAAGGGACCGGTATCCGAACAGGCACGGCGGGGTTGGCTGAGCTGGATATTGAATCTGGTCTGGCCATTTTAGGAGTTCATCATGAACCGGGCTTTTTCTGTTTTATGGTTTTTCATGCTTCTCCTGCCCCTCGAAGCGGCCCTGTCCACCCGCCTTAAAGACATTGGCGCCATCGAAGGCGTCAGGGAGAATCAATTGATTGGCTATGGGATTGTGGTTGGCTTGGAAGGAACCGGAGATACCACCCAGAACAAATTCACTTTTCAGGCCATGGCCAACCTGATGGAACGCATGGGGTTGACACTCGACCCTGCTGCCTTTCAGATGAGAAATACCGCTGCTGTGGCCGTAACGGCCAATTTACCCCCTTTCTCAAAAATTGGTTCCCGTATTGACATCACCGTCTCCTCTCTGGGCAGTGCCAAAAGCATTCAAGGAGGCATTCTGCTCATCACCCCCCTTCTCGGTGGTGACGGTGAAGTGTATGCTGTTGCTCAGGGACCGGTTTCTATCGGCGGCTTTAATGCCAGTTCTGGCGGGGCTGGCGTCAGCAAAAACCACAGCACTGTCGGTAGAATTCCCAACGGTGCCTTGGTTGAGAAAGAAGTGGACTTTAATTTTCATGATCTGGGATCCCTGAATCTGGTTTTAAATAAAGGGGACTTTACCACTGTTGACCGTACTGTAAATCGAATCAATGAAGAATTCGGTCCCATCGCAACAGCCCAGGATTATCGAACCATAAAAATCAGTATTCCCGACCTCTACAAAGACAATCCCATCCGACTCCTGGCCACACTTGAAAACCTGTCGGTTGAACCCGATCAGGCCGCCCGGGTGGTCATCAATGAACGGACCGGAACCATAGTTTTTGGAGAACAGGTTAAAATATCCACTGTGGCCCTGGCCCACGGCAGCATCACGGTGACCATCAGCAGCCAGACCAACGTATCCCAACCACTGCCCTTGTCCCAAGGTCAGACCACATTGACCACCGACCAGCAGACCAATGTGGCTGAGGATAACGCCCATTTCACCCTCTTTGGGCCGACCACCACCATATCTGATGTGGTCAAAACGCTTAACGCTTTGGGGGCTACCCCCCGGGATATTATCGCCATTCTGCAGGCCATGCAATCATCCGGAGCATTACAGGCGGAATTGAGGATCATCTGATGCCACTCGAAACTGAACTCTCATCCTTCACAAATCCATCGACTTCGCTTTCCTCACTGGGCCTCGATCTGAGATCCATTTCCTCCGATAACAAAGAAGAACAAATCAGCCGCATCGCTACCCAGTTCGAAGAAATGCTCCTGCATACCCTTATAAAAGACACGATCAAATCTCCCTCTCTCTTTGCAGAAGAAACTCCCTGGATGTCTACGATGTCGTCCCTGCAACCTATGCTGTTGTCCCAGTATCTGGCAGAACAAGGAGGCCTGGGATACAGGCAGATTATCGAGGAACAGATCCTGGAAAAAATCAGGCAAATATCACCGTATCCCGACCAGATGGGTAAAGAAGAACAAATCACCCTTCGTTTTTCTCCATCTCCCCCGGTTTTGGGTCGGCTTTCTTCTGATTTCGGATGGAGAGAAGATCCCTTCTCCGGTGCAGCGGCGTTCCATACTGGCATTGATATCGCCGTCCCTTCAGGAACTCCGGTTAAAAGTATCGGTCCCGGTGAAGTCATTTTCAGCGGCAATAAACCTGGATACGGAGAAATTGTTGAAATTGATCACGGCCAGGGCTTGATTTCACGATACGCACACAACAGCGGCAACCTGGTAAAAACCGGTGATCATGTTGGTCACGGCGAAATCATAGCCCAGAGTGGAATGAGTGGGCGATCCACCGGCCCCCATCTCCATCTGGAAATTCGCCATCAGGGGCGTCCGATTAATCCCCTCCATTTTTTGAGTTCTGTTTAAGTTTTTCAGACTCAATGCCGATGTATACTGTGTAAAGGAAAGTACGGAGAAAAGAATGAACATTAAGGTAGATCCGGCTGAACAAATTGTCATCGAGCCCTTGGCTGAGCGAAGACCTCGAAGCGAGGAAATACACCCGCAACAGCCTATACAAGCAGAAGATCAGGTTGAGCTGTCCAGCCAGGCGCTAAAATTGTCTTCTTTGAAAGAAATGGCTATGGCCGCTCCGGATATCCGTAGCGACAAAATAGACAATATCATGAAGCAAGTCCAGGATGGCAGTTATACAATCGACAGCCGGCTTGTTGCCGAACGAATGATCCAAGACCATATGGTTGAATAGCCCTGGGGTAAAGGAGAATGCATGAGTGGAATCGAGCGCATCAAAAAGCCGGGGTTCCAAGCCTTTCCCATCAAAAGACGAAGCGCTGATCCATTGCAGCCCGAAAGCGGCGCGGCTGAATTCGAACAGGCACTTGACGATTATGCAGAAGAACAAATCGCCCAGGTTCAAGGCGCTGACGAAGTGCTTCAAAACAGGATTCAGGATCAGGAAAAAAACCAGGAACAAGCACCCCGAAAATCGTCTCCCCCAAAAACTGAAGAAGAAACTGAAGCCGATAGCGACAACCTGATCGATTTGGTCATCTGATCCGGAAAATTTTTCCGCTCCCAACTTAACAGATTTATTCGAGCTGTTCCAGGAGACTGTTTTTTGACTTGATTACCCCCATTAACCATCGTTTCTGTTGGTCTTTTTTACCATATAAATATGATTCGCCTCATTATCCATCCTGGAACATTTCTTGCTGGTAAAACAGGCAGAGGGTATCAATGAAACCTGAAAACATGTTGCTATTAAAGGATGCTTTGAATAAGGAGCTGGCTTACTACCAACAAGTTTCCCATTTCCTGGCTGAGCTGCCAGATCAATTCCAGACACAAAGGCAGGCGGAAAACGCCACTTTGGATCTGATTTCCGTCATGGACATTGAAGGCACTACCCGACGACTCTACCGGGAGCACATATGGCAATCCATATGTACTGAATTACTTGCAGATCAGAAAGAAACTCGCCTCAGCGCTCATCTGCTGACCACGCTGGGATATGAAGATCATGCCCAGCTCCTGCTAAAAGTTCAACAGTGGTCCCATACCATCCAACGCCAATTGGTGAAAGTTGTCATTTATCTCAAACAGTTCAACCGGCTTAATCATCATTTTTTACGACTTCATGATAGTTTGAGTAATCCCGCATATACCGGAAAAGGGCTTGTACGCCCAAAACCTGACCCGCGGCATACGGACCAGGAGGCATGACATGTCGATGATGAACCTTTTTTCTGCCTTGGAATTGGGGAAGAATTCCATCCTGTCCACTCAAAAGATATTTCAGGTTATCGGCCACAACATAGCCAACGTCAACACCAAAGGCTACTCCCGCCAGACAGTGGATATAGAGAGTGTTGCCCCGAGTGTTCTCGGCCCCTTGAGCAGTGGCCGTGGCATGGCAGTAAACAACATCAACTCTGTTCGTGATCGCTTCATAACCGCTCAGCTTGTCGACCGCAAAGGCTATAACGGCTACTACGAAACCCTGACCAGCACAATGACCACTGTGGAATCTTTGTTCAGTCAGGTTCAGGGAAATGGTCTTTCAGATCAGCTCAGCAATTTTTTCAATGCCTGGGCCGATGTCAGTAATAACCCGACCAATATACCCAGTCGTCGCAGTCTCGTCAGCAGTGCCCAGTCTTTTGCCCAGAATGTGGCCAACAGCTATCAGCAACTCATAGATCTGCAGGAAACCTACAATAACCAAATCAATGATGTGGTGGATGAGATTAATGCCCTGGCCAGTGAAATAGCACACCTCAATGAGCAAATTGCCTACGCCAACGGTACCGGACAGCCAGCATACGATCTGCTTGACCATCGGGACGAGGCAGTAAAAAGACTTTCGGAAAAAGTGGGCATTGCCATATATACCAACCAAAACAACGATTCCATTACAATTGATATAGCCGGACGGCCACTGGTCAGTGGTCATCTGTATAACGAACTCAGTGTGGTCAGAGATCCTGCCAACAGCAACTATTTCAACGTCCAGATCGGCCAGTACGGGGGCCCCCCCATTGATATCACAAGCAATATCCGCAATGGACAATTAGAAGCACTGCTAACCATGCGGGACGAGAACATCACCCAATATCGGGATGAGCTCGACAATCTGGCCTCTGGCCTCATTTACCATGTGAACACACTCCATCAAAGCGGTTTTGCCTTAGACACGCTGACAACAGGTCAGAACTTCTTTGAGATGAATGCGGGTGTCGGGCAGATGACCGCCATTGCCGGGAATACCATCACCTTTTCAGCAGCTATTGATACCACGTTGGTGGTGGGAGATGTCATCACTGTGGGTGGGCAGACAAGACGAGTCACTGGAATTCCTGGTGCCAATCAGGTGACTATAGACAGCCCATTCAACCCCGATCCCCCTTCAGCTCTACCCTCTGCCTGGGAGTTTTCCAATGTTGAAGGTGCAGCCGCTCTGCTGAGGGTCAACCCGAGCCTGATTGCCAATCCATCATTAATCGCCGCTTCTGGCCTGGTCGATCCAGGTCCACCTCCCAATGGAGCAGTGGGTAACAATTCCATCGCCCTGGGAATGGTGTCACTGATGGAACAAAACAATACTGTGGACTCTGACCGGGA
>Ga0105099_10001942_pt1 | contig 12523 bp, 12 predicted proteins | sample PPLLak3cmMay2015_2_FD_79138 | JGI IMG/M metagenome (GOLD analysis project Ga0105099, IMG submission 79138) | Freshwater sediment microbial communities from Prairie Pothole Lake near Jamestown, North Dakota, USA - PPLs Lake P8 Core (1) Depth... | ecosystem: Environmental > Aquatic > Freshwater >...
CACTGTCACGAGCGCACGCGATCAATTCACCGTATCCCGATGGACCGATGGCGCATCCCCCGAAATCTCTTGCCGCGCCAAAGGCCGCCAGAGGCGTTGCCAACGCCGCCGCTCCGTTCATCAAATACCCATCGGCGGTTCTGACCGTCAGCGCGTTGACCCCATCCGACACGAGGAATCTTTCCACGCCTGCGACGACCAGGGTGGGAATCTGGAACCCGCCATCGTCCACGTAGGAGAACAAGCTACCCGTGTGAATCGCAAAGCCGACCGACACGTGCGTCGGTTCGGGCTGCTCGTTGTTGACTAACAAAACATAGGTGTTTACCGCATCTGCTATTTCCCGCACTCCCCACGCGCCTACGCCGCCCGCACCGAGCGCGAGCCGGACGCTCGTGCCCGAACAGATTGCGTATTGGCTAACACCTGTGGGGATTGGAACTGGCGTCACTTTCACAAATGTGCCCGCCGTCGTGCCGTACAGGTAACTATAGTATCCCAGCGATGTCGTGTACGCCACGCCCAGATCGGAGCAGCCTAGTGCGGTCATCTCCAATGTGCCCCCGTCCAGAACTTGAGCTGCGTCGTGAGAGAGCACCAGCTCGAACGAGGGCGAGGGAGCGAGAATACTCGCGCAATACCAGATTCCGTTCGTGCTCTCGTCATCCAGCCCGGTGAGTACCCAGCACTCGCCAGTGATCGAGAGCGCCACATTTTGGAAGTGTGCCCCCGCCGCGATTGCGGCGGCCATTGCGCCGGTGCTCAAATTCGTCCACGTCGGCGAGGCGGCAGTGTAGAAATCGAGAGACATGCCCAGGTGGGCATTATCCATTGCAAGGGTGACGTACTCAACTTCCGGCACAGGCTCCGGAGGAATTGGAGTGATCACCGGCGGCACGGTCGGTGTCGGGTTGGGCGGCTCGACTACTGCATCTGCCGTCGTGCCGAACGTGCGCCCGCCGATTTTGAGATTCCACGCCAGGGCCTCTGCGTCGAGTTGCAGCACCTCGTCTTCTACCACGATCCTGATCTGCGCCGGGGGATTTGCCGGGTCGGGGATATCAATCATCTTGTACGTCTTGGGGTCAACGTCCACCAGAGAGCGCAGCGTATATTTCCGCGCCAGGTTCGACAGCCCGATGTGCCGCCCGGCCCAACGCAGCAGCTCCGCATAGCCTGGCCCGTTGGCGATCAGGTTGCCTACCTCGGCGGGCCGGCCGTACGCGCCGGGATGATTTGGCGCTCGCACGACGATGGGATAGAAATTCAGGCTGGCGTCATAATAGAACCCGCTGAGGCGCGCGTCAGAGAGTGTCGGTGTGCCCATCTCATAGCTCACCGGCGCGACGATGTTCGGCGTGGTCAAGTCGAGCGTGAGCGTGTCGCTGTTGACGCCGGTCTCTGCAATCACGCCCGTGATCTCCGATCCATAGAGCAAATCCGGGATCACCTCTAACCCGCCCAGGCGCAGGCCGTACACTGAGTACATCGCAGATTTGGCGACGACGTTCAACTGATCGAGCAGCGTTCCCGCCGTGAAATCGCGGATGTACTCCAGGCGATTCTCGGCTGCGAGCGCGGACGGCGCGACGGCCGCCCGCACGTCGAATTGAGCGTTCGCCAGTTCCAGGAAATTCGTGTGCCAACGCAATAGGAAATACACCCCGCGCGGCACGCTGAGCATGTCAAAGTCGCTCCAGCCGTGCGTGTAGGAATTCTCCGGGTCGCCCTTGACGCCGGACGTGCGGAATGGATAGTAGTAGCAGTTCTTGAGAAACGCCAACGCGGTGTACGCAGTAAAACTCAGCGTCGTCTTTTCAAAATCATAGCTGAACGTCTCGGGCCAGACGTAGCCACAAAACAGAATCTCGGTCGTGTCCATGTCTATCACGGCCACGAGCGAATGGCGCAGCATCGTCGGCGGCGCCTTGAATTCCAGGTTCGCCGACCAGCCCTCGCCCAGCCGCCAGGACAGGTCACACTTGGATACCGAGGTGAACGCGACGGACGCAACCCACACGGGGATATATCGCACGGCGGTCACACTATTGCTGTCGGTGACGGTCAGCTTGAGATAGCGAAAGCCGGCGGAACTCCACTTGACCGTGAGCGTGTTGCTGTTCTGCCCGCTGACGATGGTGCCGTCTGTCCCGGCGTCCCACACGTAGCCCGTCGCGCCGATGGTGGCCGGGGCGCGCGCGCCCGCGTTCCAGCCGTCGTAGGTGGCAAAGCTGCCCGCCGCCGAAAAGACGATGTTCGTGTTGATGGCGATATACGCCGCCTCCGGGTTGACGATGGGCGCGGGAGCCTGGACGGCTTTGCTGCGCGCCGTGTCGTCCGCGCCCAGGCTGGTGTACGTGATGTCATAGTCTTTGGTCAGAGAGAATGGCGAGATGGTGACATAGCCGAACGATCCGGGCGTGGCGTCGGCGACGACGACGGTTCCCCCAACGCCGCTCGCGTTCTTGGCCTCCAGCGTGATCGTGCCCGCCCCCGCGACTTTCCCGGCTGCAATCTTTGAATCGTCCTCATTCGACGCGTCATTGTACAGAATGAGCTTGGCGTCCGTGTCTCGAATCCACCACCAGATTGTCGAGTACCCGCCGGTGCTGCTGAATCGCCACGCCCCGAACGGGTTCGCGCCCCCACTCTCCACGGTGACGGTGACGACGTTCGTCGTGATGCGCTGGAACTTGGGCATGGGATAGCGGACGTTGTAAATATTCACCGTCGCGCCGGCCTCGAACCCGCCGCCCACGCCGGACGACACGCCATTCTCGGCGAGGGAGAGCACGGCGTTCACGCCGCTGGTGTCCACGGCCTTGATGCGGACAAGCTCGCCGCCGGCGTCAACGGCCAGGCCGACCATGCCGGCCACGATGCCGGTTTTGGGGCTAACGGTCAAGCTGAAACTATCCGCGCCGGTGGATGATACGACAGTGCCGCTCCACAGGGGGATGGCGGGACTCATCAAAACGCCGACGCGGGCGCGGGTGATGTTCATACCACCGCCACGAGGACGAACTCAATGGCAACCTTTTCGTACCCGTTACCCCACCGGGCCAGCTTGTCCGGCTCAGGGAATCTCACAATCGCCTGGTACGACTGGTAAGCGTCCAGGTCATTCCTGGTTTGGACGTAGCAACCCGCAGAATAGATATTCTTGCGCCGATAGCGAAACGCCAGGTTCGTCATCGCCGCCGCCGGGTTCGCCGACACATTCAGCGTGTCGGCATCGGTGATCGTGGCGATGGTCATTATTTCGTACACGCCGCTGCCCCTGTGCGCCGCCAGAACATCGCTTACCTGTAGCTCAGTGTTGAAAGCTGTGGTCGTGCCATCAATGTTCGTGGACGACGTTAATCCGGTAAGCGTGCCCGTCCCCGCCGTCGAGCACAGAATAGCCAGCGCCTTGCGGTACTGTGTCACCGACAGCCAGGCAAACTCCCACACAGAGCGCGGGTAGCCGATGTAAACGTCCGTGCCGTCCATGACGCGCGACCGCTCCCCGCCGGGAATGTAGGCAGACTTGGGGTCCTTGCCGAACACGGTATCGGCGTTGACGAGCGTCGAGGAGGCCGCGCCGATTTGGTAGGTCATCGCTCCGCCTCCGCCACAAACTCATTCAGCGCCCGCTCGGTTTCCTCGCGCACGACGCGCCGAACATCCTCGGTGTTTTGCGTGCCGTTAAACGTAAGATTTTGAGTGATAGACATGCCGCCCCTTGCCCCGCCAGATCTGCCGCTTGCCAGTCCAGCCAGGAGCGCGTCTTGCGATAACGCCCTGCCCAGGGCGCCTTCGGCGGCCCGCGTCGTGGCAGCGTTCAACACGAACTCGGCGCCTCGCTCGCCCAATGTCGCCTGCCCGAAGCCGGCATAGCCGCCGGACGCCATATTCTTCTCTGTTTTTTGATACGGCTTGACAGGCGCGCCCGTGAATCCGCTCAGGATCGCCGCCCGCAATCCGTCCCCCGCCGCCGCGAATTCCTTGAGGTAGGATTCTTGCTCCGGCCCGTTCAACAGGCCCATCTTGCCGAGCATGTCCCGAAAGTTCTTGGCGGCCTTGTCGTTTTCGGCGGCATAAGTTTCGTCAAGCTTGGCGAGCACGGCGGTCTTTTGCGCTTCAAGTTTATCAAGTTCTGCTTTGTGCGTTTCGTCCAGCTTGGCAAGTTGTTCTGTCTTGGCGTCCTCTAGCTTCGTGAGTTGCTCGTCAAGTTGCGCTTTGTCGGCCTCCTGGCGAAGTCTCCAATCCTCGGCCTCGTCGCTCTGCCTCTGCGCCAGCGCCTCAATTGCCGTGTCCCGCTGCGCTTTGTAGCCGGATTCCATATCAGCCAATTCTTTTGCAAATGCCTCGCTGCGCTGCCCGGCCTGATCTTGATAATCTTCTTCGGCCCGACTGCGGTTCACTTCGTACTGGCGCGTCTGCTGGAGCGCGGAGATTGCGTCCCGCCCGGCAATGGCGTCCTCCATGCCCATCTGATAATCCTCGGACATGCGGCGCATAGCCTTTTGGTGGTCGGCTTCGGCCTGCTCGACTTCTGCGCCGAATGACCTGGCGCGGTCGGCTCGTTGGGCATAGTAAGACGTTTCGGATTCCTTCTGCGACTTGGCAAAGTCGCGCAAGTCGCGCGCCTGCGTCTTGGCGCGGTCTTTGTCCATTTCCTTTTGCCGCTTGGTATAGTCGGCCAATAATTGCCCGCTCTGGTTGAAATAGTCTTGCCAGATTTGCATGTCGTCTTCGGTCTTTTGCTCGGTCAGCGTGTTGACGTTCGTGGCATAGTCTGCCCCGATCTGACCGCGCTGGCTCTGGTATTGCGTCGTGCGCTCGGCGCCGGCGGCCTGATAGCCCTGGTACGCGCCGACTTGCTGATCGGAAAGAATCAGTTTGTTTATTCGGTCGGCATCGCTCTGTGCGGCAACGGCTACATCGTCCAGCGTTCCGCTTGCCTTGAGCACGCCGACCGTGAAATCTCGCACGGCGCTGCCTGCGTCTTTCAGGCCAACTGCGTCCAGTCCTTTGGCAACCAGCCCGCCGGTGAGTGCTACGGGCGCGGCCCACACTTGTTTAGCGCGTTTCCACTTTTGCCCCAGCCCGCCTTCTTCGCCGATGTTCAGCTTGGTCAGTATCGCGTCCGTGGCAACCGCCGCTGCGGCGACAACCGCCGCCACGGCCAGCACGCTGCCTATCGTGGCAACCAGCCCCGCGCTGCCCGCCGCCCCCATCGTTTTGCCCGCCAGTGCCGGGCCGTACATCGTGGAACCAACCCCGCCGGCGGCATTGATGCCCCCCATCGCCCCGCTGATCGCGCCGCCCGCAAGCGCTAGTCCGCCACCCGCGCCCAGCATCCCCAGCGTCGCCATTGCGCCTTTGACCTGCGCCGCCAGCGTCAACGCCGCTCCGCCTGCCGCGAGCGTTCCCCCGATTCCAAGCGTGGCCTTGAGCACGTCCGGGTTGTCGGCCAGGAACCCGGCCAGTCGTTCGGCCTGGTCAGCCGCCGCCTCGATTGCGGGCGCGAGAATCTGCGAAGTCGCCCGCCCGATCTTGAGTTGCGATTGCTCGATCTTCTGATTCGCCATGAACCAGCGGGCCGACGCGCCCTCGGCCATGCCGACCTGCTGGTTGTATTTCACCATAGACGCGACGAGCGGCCCGGCGATGGCCGCCCCCAGCACGCCGATCCGCATCCCGACCTGGCCCATTTGCTCGGCGGACTCGCGCATCCGCTGAAAGCCCTGGCGCGCTTTGTCGGCGCTCTTTTCAAGGTCAGTCAGCGCGCGCTGGGCCTCTTTCGCCTTGCTCGCGTCCAGTCCGAATTTTAGAAGGACTTCGAGTGTTTTATCCGCCACGGATCACCATCATCACAAGGATGTAAAGGATGGGGCACACGACAGCCGCCGCCAACAGCAGGCAGCCGAGGTATTGCAGGGAGCAGCCCTGCTTGATGTTCTGTTCAGGCGGCATCGTTCTGGTCTTCCTCGACGCGGCGGGCTAACCACTCAATCGTCACCACGTCGTCCAGTAGCCCTTCCGGTTGCGCCAGGATGTCGTTGATCGTCCAGCGAAACCCCACCAGCTTCAGGATCGTCCACACGCGCCAGGCGGCCTCGGCGTCTTCCAGGTCAACGTCCGGCAGCAGCCCTTCGGTGTTCGCGTCTGGCGACTTGTCAAAATACCGCGCTAACTTTCGGTAGAGGGTGTCGCTGTCACGCCTTTTTTTTCGTCGTCACTTGCCGGAGCGTACCAGTGCGGGTTGAGCGCGTAGACCGCCTTTTCCCATTTGAGAGCCAGCGTTTCCGACAAGTCCGCGAACTGCTCGACGGTAAGCGGCCACTGAGCGCCTTCGACATTCAGGGTAACGGGAACCAGGTCGGCATACTCCAAGAGCAGAGCGCGGCGATCTGCGTCCTGCTCCTGGAAAGCCTCTGACCTCAATCGGGAGCGGCGCGTGCCGGCCCGAACCGTCGCCTCGCAAACCGTGACCGTTACATCGCCAACCGTTATACTTGCGCGTTGGGCATGCCCAACGTCGCCCGCCGCCGACTCAGTATTCATACACGATGTCCAGGTCGCCGGTGGTCGGCGCGGTGGCATACGCCACGGCGGTCGTCGTAACCGTTGACGGCGTGGACACGGCCCCGTTCAGATACACCGCGATCTTGCCGACGGCGGTCGCGGGCTTGGCCGCCGGCAGCGTAAAAGTCGTCGTCGCGTTGTCCGTCAGGAACGCGACGATCTTGGGTTTTCCCTCCGACACGAGGCGCACAGCCTGCGCCTTCGTCGCGCCTTCCGTCCCGACGGCGAAGGTCGGCCCCCAAAGATGCTTGGTCACGATCATGGGCGTGATCGGGTAGCTGCGCGCCTCCGGGTTGTCGTCCATGTTGGACTCGCGCGGCACGAGCACCGCCAGCGGGAACAGGATGGCTCTCCACACACGTGCGCCCGCCGTGTCCAGCGATTGCCGGAACCCCAGCAAGCCAACCTGCGGCTCGTTGCCCTTGTCGTCCGTATTGAGCAGCAGGCCCTTGATCTCGCCCGCCGCCGTAAAGCTGATAACGCTCGCCAGCAGCGCGTCCAGCGTGTCGTCAACCGTCGCCGTTTGCAGTTCGCCCGTCATCGCCTCTTGCGGAGGCAACACGTCCAACTGCATCACATGATCATCTCCAAAGTGCGTGATGCGGCGCGGCTCCGGGTCGTTGATGTTGATGAGCTTCGCCCCCAAAACCGTCAGCCCCTCGTATGGAACGGTCGTGCTGGCCGCCAGCGGGCGCTCGCTGGCGTTGAGCGCAAAGATCGTCACCTCGCGCAGACCGACGCTGCGCCCTTGTACCAATGGTGCTGTCATTCTTTTTTCTCCTCTCCCAACTCAATCGTCTTGATCGCGTCGGGATGCTGTTTGAGATATTCGTACCACGTGTTTTCGTCAATCGTCGCCGTTGCGACGTGGGGAATCACCAGCCCGGTGTCACAATACTGAGCGACGCCCGCCTTTTCGCACAGTTCCCCGAAACTCATGTCCTCGGACATGCGCCGCCCGCCCCGGTACTGATAGCGGTAGTAGGGCGGCTCGAACTCCATTTCTTTGAATCGGTCAAACACCGACCGCTTGATGGCGATGGCGCACGGCGCAACCATGTCACACTGAACGATGTCGCCCGGCGTCCACTGAGCGATTGACGCCATTTCTCCGCTGGGTAAGCGCACGAACACCAGCGGGTCGCAGGCGTCCCCGCGCCGGAACGCCAGAGCGCCGATCACCGGGAAGGAATAGCTCGCCAGCCGATGAACGATATTGACCGGGTGCAGGTGGTCGTTGTCGAGCATCACCAGCACGTCGTCGGGCGACGTGGACGCCTTGAGGAACTCGCCCACGCACCCGTTGCGCGCCTGGTCCGTCACCATGAAGGGCAGATCTATGCGCGTGTAGCCGCGCTTACCGCACGCCATTGCCACGTTGATAATGCTGCTGATCGGCTCGGCGATGAGCGCGCGCTCCAGGAGCACGGCCCAGAACACGCGCGGGCTTCGGCCCGTGAGCTCAGCCGAACGGCTAGTTGTATCTGGCATACGTCCTCGCTATCACCTCGGCCACTTGCAGCCGAACCTCGAACCCGATAAACTTGCCATCCCACTCGGGTAGGATGACGATTCCGCTGTCACCCAGCACGAGCGTCCGCTCGATCCCGGCCACGCCCGCCGCGTCCGTCGCCAGAAGCGGGTAGCTCGCCAGCCTGTCCCGCAGCCACACGATCAGAGGCCGGCACCGCCCTTCTCTCAGTTCCGGCGTGGCCTGCCCTTCCGGGAGCACGGCGCACTGGACGCGGTACAAGCGCGTCTCTCGATCTGCGTCACTGCCGCCGCTTTGCCAGTCGTCGGTCCCCGCGCCAGTGAAAGCGTAGCACGCAGGCAAGTCCGCCGTGTCCAGTTTAGCCGGCGGCGGGTCAAACGCGCGCACTGTGTACGTTTCACTGCCCACCGCCACGGACTGAGCGTCCAGGATGGTCTTGAGCGCGGCACACACCGTTGCGATGGTCACAGCCGCCCCCCGATCCCGGACTTGGGCGCCGGTAGCTTTTCTAGCACGTCCGGCGGCACGGCGCTGGGCGTGATGGCGATCCCCGTTTGCAGGATCGTCGTCTTGTCGAACACGTTGGCGTCCTTCTGGCGATACTTCCACACAGCCAGACGAACCACAGCGTCCTTGACCGTCTCCATTGGGCGGTAGAGGGTGATCGTCACTCCCTGCGCGTGCGCCGCCGCCGTCGAGCCGTTCACCGCCCGCTTGACGACGAGAGTGTTAGCCGTTGCGTTGACCGATATAACGCTCAGGTACTCGCTCTCGATGCGAATCATTTGCCCGGCCTGAAAGCGCGGCGCGTCCAGGTCCTCAGCTACTCCGTCCGCGTCTGCGACGGTGAGCGTCGTGGCCGCCGCCGTCAGCGGGTTATCCCGCACCGTGTCCAGGCTATCGCACCACGCCGCGCTATAATTCTCGTGGTAGCCCCACAGCCCGGCCACGCTGATGACTTGCTCCCGGTCTCCGCTTGCGTTCAGTTGCCACGCTACGCCAGACGAGGCCAGCAAGCGGATCAGATGCTTCGGGTACTCGTTCGGCGGCTCCAGCACGTAGGACGCAGACGCGATCACCGTGGCGTCCCCGTTCGTCAGCGCAGTGACGCTCAGTAGGTCGTCGTCCATGCGCAGGATTCCGTGAGCCACGTCGCCAGCCGCGCGCGCCTGGCTCACCCACTCGTCAGCCGAGTAGACCCCAAAGACGCTGAACTTTCGGATGGGGTAGTCATACTTGCGCGTCTCCTGCCGAACGTCAAAGCGTCTGATGCAGTATTGATCCACGAACGCCGACGCCTCGCGGATGAACGTCGTCAGCCGCGTGTCGTCGGCGGTCTCCGTCGCCGCCAGGCCCAGGTAAGCCCGGACTTGGGTAAGCGTGGCATAGTTCATTGGCTATTCCTTGTGGCAGGCGCACATCGGGTGCGACGTATGCCTGCCACACTCTTGTTAGTCCAGCGCGTAGGTGATGACGAACCGGACGCCGGTGCAACCCGCAGTGTCCGCCGTATCGCTTTTCACGCTCAGGTCAGCGCCCGCAGCCTGCGCCGTGAAACTCGCGCCGTCTGCCAGGAGCGCCACGCCAGTGGTGGTTTTCTCCAACATCGTCGAGCGCACCAAGTTCGCAACTGTGTACACCACCAAGTCAGAAGTCGCCGTTAGCGACATGACAGTTGACGTGGTGCAGGTCGCGCCATAAGCCACAGCCGTCACGTCCACCAGCCGAAACGCGCGCGCCGCCGGGACAGTAACCAGGACGTGCCCTGCATTGATCTCTGCCGCAGTCGCATCCACCATTAGATTGTAGATGCCCGACCCCTCAGCAGGCCCCTTGACCGGCAGGCCGAACGTGATGGCCGACGCGCTGGCGTCCATCGCAATGACGCCATTCGTGGCAATTCCGATATTGTTCGCGCCGATGTTATAAAGGCCCGTGTCCGGGTCACTCGTGAACGAGTAGCTTGGCAGACTAACCGTGCCGTCCCCGGTCTTGGCTACACCGACCACACCCAGGCCATCAACGCCCACATCGAGCACCTTCGCGCCATTCACGGCCACGCCCAGATTGTTGGCCGCGATCCGGTACAAGCCGCTGTCCGTGTCACCCGTCCAGGTCAACTCTGGCGTACCAACCGCGCCTGCCGGTAGATACACCGGAAGCGCAGACGAAACCGCTGTCGCGCTCACGTCAAGGGCCAGAACGCCGTTGGTCGTTACGCCGATATTGTTCGCGCCAACATTGTAAAGTCCAGTGTTAGGATCGCTGGCGAAGGTAAAAGCAGGTGCAGCAGCAGTCCCGTCTCCCGCAACCAGCGGGCCGGTCACCGTGATGTTCCTCGCCGTCACGTCAACCAGCGTTGAGGTTGCCGTCGCAGAGAACGCGACCGACTGGCTGATGAGGTTCGTCACCGTCAACGTGGTAAACGTCGCATTGTCGCCCGACAACCCCGTATTCGTCACACGCGCGCGCTCGACGCCGCCCGTTGAGATTCCGATGATGTTGTCTCCGGGATACCAGATGCCGGTATCGCAGTCGGAACTCATACAGTAGTTCACTGCGCCCGCGCTCCCGTTCGCGCTCGGCATAAAGTTCAGCGAGATCAGATCATTGGTAGCTGTGATATTCGTGGATGTCAGATTCGTGATCGTCGCCAGTGGCAACGTTCCCAGACTGGTGATGTTCGGCTGGGCCGCCGTTGCGAGTGTGCCGGTGACGTTCGTGGTTGTGAGATTCGTGATCGTCGCCAGTGGCAACGTTCCCAGACTGGTGACATTCGGCTGGGCCGCAGTCTTGAGTGTGCCCGTGATATTCGTGGTTGTCAGATCGGTGATCGTCGCCAGTGGCAACGTGCCCAGACTGGTCACGTTCGGCTGGGCCGCCGTCTTGAGCGTGCCGGTGATATTCGTGGTCGTGAGATCCGTGAATGTCGCGCCAGTTCCCACCAGCGTGGTCGTTGCCCCGCTCTGGATGTCAAGCGTAGAGCCAGACTGCAACTCCAACTCGCCGCCGCTGGCGCACGTGATCTTGTTCCCCCCGCTCTCGAAGCGGCACTTGGTCGCGTAAAGCGCCTGGGATGAAAACGGCGACGATGACGGCGTATCCGGCATGGGAATCGGCATAACGATGCCGAGGAAGCCGGCCACGGCGATCATCACCGCCAGAACACCCCAGACTATCCATTGCTTTTGCTTGTCCGAAATGTTTACTTTCATTTTCTTTTTCTCCTTCGTTTCAACGCCTTGCCCGCGATACGCGCTTCTTCGTCAGAAACGCCGTCTCGCAGGTCAATCGTCACAGGTGTATCGTCCGCGTCGCAGACGACGTTGTCGGGCAAGGCGGGCGCGGCTTGCTCTGGTGCGATCTCGATAACCGTGATTGTTGGCTTAGCCAGGCCGGACGCGATCAGCGTCATGCCATAGTTCGGCAAGGTATCGTGCAGCTCGCCGGCCTTGCGCGCCTGCGCCCGGTTGCGCTCGTCGTTGTACACCCCGTCACTGAGTATCAAGACTACCACACCGCACCCCCAGGGAAGGGCCGGAAGACTACCCGGCCCATCTTATTAGGCATACCCGATCCGAACCACGGTGTTATCCTGCGTCGGAGGCGCGTGCCGGCCTTTCGCCAGGATGAGCGTCGCGCCACAGACGACCGTCCCGCCCCCGGCTGCGGTCGCCACGGCGCGGATGTACCGCTCCCGCTCCGAGAGATTCACGTCAATGAGATACGGCTCGTTATCGCCGGTGTCGCTCACCGCCGGGGTCGTCGCCGAGGTGATGTCGGCATACGGGTCAGACCCGGCGTTGTCGCTGGACTCTTGCAGCTTGACCGTGATATTGCCGGTCGTCGCCAGGCCAACTTCGATAACCGCCAGCAGCGTTTCGTACCCGGCGCAATCCACGCCCGTCCCGTCCACGGCTGCGCCGGACGCGATAGACTGCGGCGCGATTGTTTGTTTGACCAACTGAGTATCGGAAAGGTTTCCGTACATTTTTGTATTCTCCTTGTTCTGAGTCTTGCTATGCGTCTTAGGACGCGGCGAACCGCGTTACGACGCGGCGATTTCCAGCGCGGCGAAGCGGTAGGTCTGCGCGACCTGCCCGCCCAACCGGCGACGGAACACGAACTTGACGATGTCCGCCTCGCTCTCGGTCAGCTCGTCGCGCGTCAACGTCATGCCCACACGGTCGGCGATCTGGTAGCCGCGCAAGTCCCCGAAGATGACCGGGAAAGCGTTCGCGGCGATGTCCGGCATGGCCTCAGAGGTCAGAGCCGGGTAGCCCAGCAGCCGGTCGGGTTCCCCCTCGCGCAAGCTGTTGTACCAGATGGGGCGGCCCACGCCGTCCACCACGCGCGACAAGTGCGCGGCGGTCGTGTCGTTCATGATCCAGACACACGCATCGCGGTACTGGCGGGCGACTTTGTACTTGATCTGCATGAGCGTGTCCACCACGTTGG